>Ga0268299_1001918_pt1 | contig 29556 bp, 23 predicted proteins | sample NOBtaG_FD_193484 | JGI IMG/M metagenome (GOLD analysis project Ga0268299, IMG submission 193484) | Activated sludge microbial communities from bioreactor in Nijmegen, Gelderland, Netherland - NOB reactor | ecosystem: Engineered > Bioreactor > Aerobic > Activated sludge | place: Netherlands...
TGTTCCGTTTGTTTGTCCGTTTGTTTTTCGTTCCCTGGCCTCCGAGAAGGCCCGGTTCAGCGCGCTGAAGGTGGGCTACGACACTGGACGCGACCAAGGCGGGAGCGTTCAGGCCGACAACGACATCGACGATGGCGGGGACGACCTGGTGGTCAGCAATCCGTTCGGCAGCACAGCCATCACGCCCACCCACGATCCTTGACTCGCCGTTGCGGGCGACGCCCGCGTGCCGTCTGGCGGAACCGCCTTGGCTTTTGCCAAGGCAACGTCGTGTCAAGGAGCAACCTGACCTTCGACGGCACGTACAAGTACACGTACGACGCGTGGAACCGGCTGGTTAAAGCCACGCTGGAGGACACGGACGTGGTCATCCAGTCAGCCGAGTTTGACGGGCTGGGGCGAAGGATCACGAAAACCGTGACGAATTCGGGTGAATTGGATGGGACCATCGTGTACTTTTATAACGGACACCAGATCATCGAGACCCGGGACGGCTCGGGCAACGTGGAGTCGCAGGTGTACCACGGCACGCGCTACATCGACGAAGTCGTCGGGCTGAGGGTGAAAGACCAGGGACGCGTGTACCTGCACCAGGACGCGAACTGGAACGTGACGGCGATGACCGACCTGACCGGCCGGATCATCGAACGCTATTGGTACAGCCCCTACGGCGAGCTCGAAGCGGTTGTAGCCGCGCATCCCTTCGACTACGACGACGACGGCGACGTGGACGCCGACGACTACGCCGTGACCACCAACGGCACGTGCTCCGGCGCCGCGGCTGCCACCGGCGACTGCCGCCGCCTCGACGCCAACGCCGACGGCGTGGTCAACGGTGACGACCGAACCGTCATCGCCGCGTACATCGCCACGCTGGACAGCGATACAGAGCTTCAACGCATACCTGCCAGCACCCACAGCCGGCGCGGAAATGTATTCGCGCACCAGGGGCTGGTGCTCGATGAGGAAATCGCCTCCTACCAGAACCGCGCGCGGCAGTATTTTCCTGTCTGTGTACGATTTGCTCAACGAGATCCACTTGGTGATCGTCAACATTTTGTCAGTGGATACGTCGATGGTCTAAGTTTATACGCCTACATTAAGCTAAACCCCGTCAAGCTTCGAGATCCGACCGGCTTGATTATTCCAATTGGCATCGGAAGTGCGCTACGATATTGTAAGAAAAAGAATCCTTGCTTTGATTGCCCAGCTACATGCGACAACAATCAGGCGTTACTTGGCACAGATACCGGGGGTGTAATCTGTAGAGATGACGGTTGCCAATGCCCTTGCGTAAACAATGCTTATGCGAACGGTGGCACTCCTGCCGACAATGCAAGGCGTGACTGTGTGTTGGTCCACGAGCAGAGCCATGCAAACAGCAACAGAACTAACTGTGATTGCACACCGAAGCCATGTAGGCAGACGTTACTTGTCTCTGAGCAGAAAGCGGAGGAGTGCACGGCGTCGAGTGCTCATTACGGCTGTCTTTGCGACAAGAAACTAACGAGTTGCGCGGGAGATTCTTCGTGCGAAGCGACTATTGAAAACGAAATGGAATTGGTTGTGCTTTATTGCGAGGGGTTTGGTGGGAGCATATTCGATTACGGAGCAACACCGTGTCCAAACTAATGAATAAACGATGCGGGCATCGCTGGCATCCCACACGAAATTCTATCAAGACTTCACTTATTGGCGCCCTGTGCTGGCTTGTTCTTGGCGTTGGGTGCTCCCAAAATCAATGCGCCGAGCTTTCAGCGCAAGAGAGTTGTTCCAATGGCGAGATCATTATTTCAGTTCGAAGAGTCCCCGCACTCTTAGAATCGCATGGCGGGAGCGGGTTAGTCGCAGCTGTCTTGCGCGACGGTACTGTCGTACGTGTAGTCTCTGTCAACCAAATTGGCAAAGAGTACATCGAAGGTCGGATTACTCAGTCGCAATTGGATGACGTACTTGCTTACGCCAGACAGCTTAGGCTTGATTTGAATAGCCGTGCACAAACCATGGTGACGGATGCTGCCGGATTTCAAGTCTATATCCGTGTCGACAATCAAGTTTTTCGGAGCGGCGAATCAATACCGCTGAGTGAGAATTCTGTTGTTGACGCTATGCTAGCATATCTTCTCCAGTTGCCGCTTCGGGGAACGCACGCGATTGAACGCAACAAAATACCACGATTGAGCTAAAGGTGCCTACCAAGAGAATTGAAATGACAACCCAGCTGCAATGTAGAGAATCCGCAAGTCTGCCTTACGTGCCATCGTGCGTCGCGACGAAGGCGTGCCTATTCAGGTGACAGAGTTCGACAGCTTGGTCCGGCAGCTCAATAAAGCCGTGACGAATTCGGGTGATTTGGATGGGAGCAAAGTGTATTTTTATAAAGGGCACCAGAACATCGAGACCCGGAATCCTTGACTCGCCGCCGCGAGTGAGGCTCGCCGATCGCGAAACGATCGAACCGCGGTGCGGTGGCGTCGTGTCAAGGAGGCAATGTGGAGTCGCAGGTGTACCACGGCACGCGCTACATCGACGAAGTTGTCGGGCTGCGCGAGACGCGGCACATAAGATCAAACCCGTCTCTTTTGTCGTTCCCGATTTCTTAGCGCAGTCATTTACATTGCAATGTTGGAACTCTGCTTTCGTTCGCCCTTCCGGGCGAGGAGTAGAGGGAGGGTGGCTTGTACCAGTGACTGAAGTCACTGGCAACGGTCGTGCGCCCTACGGGCGGGATTCTCGAAGCAATATAGCGCGCATTTTCGCAGTAGTAGAATACCCTCCCCTTGCCCCTCCCTGAGAGGGAGGGGGGTCGTGGTTGGATCGCAAGTGGCGCGGGCGCGAGACCCTTCACACGTGCGGCTGCGTCAAGGGCTGGCGGGATTCACACACCAGCCTCCACTGCTCCAGAGCAGTGGCACACGGGAAGCCGAATTGCGTTGTTCGTGGTATTCCGCAATGCCCCCCACTAGCGTGGGGGGTTCTGATACGCACGTCACGACGGCCCCCCACTTGCGTGGGGGGTTCTGATCGGAATGCCTACGCGGAGCGTGGGGCGTGGGTGAGGACGCGGGTGGCGAGGCGTTTGTGGGCGCCTACCAGGTCTTTGCAGATGAGTTCTACGCGGTCGTTGAGCTGGCGGCGTTCGCGGATGACGCGGCGCAGGAGGGTGCGGGTGCGCTCCTGGCGCTGGATGAAGGCGAGTTGGCGGCTGTGATGCTGCATGAGATCGGTCATGCGCTCGAGCAGGCCCTCGATGGTGAACGGCTTGGCGAAGAAGTCGGCGACGCCGCAGCGCATGGCGTGGATCATGTCGGCGGCTGACGGTTCCTGGCCCATGAGGATGACGGGGCGGTCGCTGAGTTCGCGGAGGCGCGCGGCGAGGGTGAGCGCGTCGAGACCGTCGAGGTTGGTATCGACCACGGCGATCGCGTGCGGCTCGAAGATTTCGACGTCGAGGGCGTCTTCGCCGGTGGATACGCAGGTGATCTGGGCGTCGAAACGGCGCACGAAGGCCTCGACGAGCATCTCGATGATGCGGGGGTTGCGTTCGACGAGGAGGATCTTGTCGTTGGTCATGTTGCGGACGAATCCCGTTGAACGACTTTTTTGAACCGCAGAGGGCGCGGAGAACGCTGAGAACGGCCTCAGTTTTGGAAACAGCCTGAGAACGGCTTGTTTCTTAGAAACAGCGAAACAGCATGGCCATGCTTATTGCGCTACGCTTGCGTTCGGCCCCGGCATTGCTGCCGGGGTTCTGTTTTGGCGCACCCTGCAAGAGCACATCACGTTGCTCGGCGAACTCAGCGCACTTGGCGGTTCAATCCTAACGGCGAGTGCGCGACATACTTATTCAGCGTTTGCGGCGGGGAGAGCGACGTGGACCGTGGTGCCCTGTCCCGGTGTGGAATCGATCCACATGCGCCCGCCGTTGATCTCGACCAGGCGGGTCGCGCGGGAAAGCCCAAGTCCGCGGCCTCGCCCCGCGGGCCGATGGGAGAAGAACGGGTCGCAGGCGTGGGCCAGCACGTCCGGCGTCATTCCGCGGCCGTTGTCTCCGATCGACACGACGATGGTGTCATCGGTAGGCCGCGAATTGGAGTTGATTCGTATGCGGACGCCGCCGGGGCCCGCGGCCTCGACGGCGTTGGTGATGATGGCGTGTGCGACCTGATCCAACTGGTCGGCATCTACACGAACGACCAGCCGGTCGTCCGATATTCCCACGTCGATCTGCGCTGGTTTTTCACCTGAGGCGTCGTGCCAGTGTTGTCGCAGCCGGTCTGCCCACGCGGCCAAACCGACCGCGATTGGGTGCGGCTGCTCTGGTTTGGCGCAGGCCAGCAGTTCGCTCACGATCGCGCTGGCCCGGTGCGCCTGCTCTGAGATGATGCGCAAATCGTGCCGCACGGGTGAATCGGCGAGATCGCGTTCGAGGAGTTGGGCGCGTCCGGCGATGATGGCCAGCGGCGTGTTGAGTTCGTGGGCGGCGCCGGCTGCCATGGTGGCGAGCAGCTTCAGCCGGGCGGCTTGTGCGCCGGCGTGCTCTGTGGAATGAGAATGCTGATTGGCCAGGGCGATCGATTCCGCCTGCTGGCGCAGCGTCTGTCCGTTCAATGCGGCGGCCAGCGCGCGGGCGTAGACCCCGGTCAGTAAGGCGATTGCGTCCGCGTTTGGTTGCTTGCTTTCGGCGCCAGGCGAACGCGAATAGAGCACCGCGCCGATCAGCCGATTTCGATGGACGAGGCCCAGCATGTGCGTCCGCGCGTCGGGAAGATGTCGCAGCATCGCGTTCAAGCCGATTGCCGTGGTTAAGGCATCCGGCGCGGGATCGAGCAGCAGGCGTCCGGCCAGCGCGTGCTGCTGCGCTGATTCGAACGCCTGTCGAGTTTCGGGCGTTACGCGAATCATCGGGGGTTGAACGTCGGTGCGGGATAGGGCGGCTGGATAGACGCCGGAACGGTCATCTGTCGCCAATGCGACGGCTAGATCGGCGGTCAGCGCGGCGCGGGCGGACCGAGCGATATGTCCGCACATCTGCGCGACGTCGCCGTCAACGGGCGTGTTCAGATAGCTTGCCAGCGCTTCCTGCCACCCGCTGGCTATGCTGGGTGGAAAGGTCGTTTGATCCGAGGGACTTTGGGGGGGCGCAGCTTGGGCTGACGTTGGATGTGCGCCGGCGCGCATGATCGCGACCACCGCGCGCAAGTCGAGCCCGGCCCACTGGTCACCGTCGGGATCATCCGTCGCCGTCAGTGGCGTGTAGTCGGGCCAGCCGAGCCCGGCACGACGTGCGAGTTGATCGGCCCGGCGAACGAGCGCTGCGACCGGTGCATGCGCGGGGGGAACGATGGGCACCGGCTGATGCAGGGTCCAGATCACGTCGCGCACCAGGTCCGGCCAGCCCCAGTTTTCGGCGAGGCGTTTTCCTGCGAGTGCGTGGTCGGTGCCCAGGACAACTCGTTCAGCCGCCAGGATGCCGCCTGGAAGGCTTGCGGCCTGCCGGATCACGCGGGAGTAGGCCTTGGGGAAGCAGGAATAGGTGGCTAATTGGCCGATGCGGGCGAGCAGACCGCATGCCCAGGCGGCCCCTGCGTAATCGGCCAGCAAGTCAGTGGGAGCGATGCGGCGCGCGAGCCATGCTGTCGCCAGGGCATGGTCTTGAAAGTCGCGCGCGGGCCACGGGCCGCGCACGGCATCCAGCATCGGGCTGAGCCATGCCCAGACCTCGCAAAGGAGGTCGCGGCTGGCATCGTCGGTCAAGGGTCGGCAGGAACAGGCGGCGTGCAGCCTAGCGGATAGCCGCTCGGGCGGCGCGGGTGTGCGCGCAATCAGCCCCGCGAAAAAGGCCTCCGCAGATGAGACGTCGGCTGGCATGGCCAGATCGCCGCGCGCCGCCGTCAACACCGTCGTTCCCCTCTATGGTGCGCCACGGGGGCGCGAACTCAGACGTTCAGCATTTCCGCCATGCGGGAAATGACGTATTCGATCTCGAAGGGCTTGCGGATGAAGTCGTCCGCACCGGCTGCCTTGAGATCTTCCACCTCGTCCGGATCGGCCACGCCGCTGATGATGATGATCTTCATCTGCTCGAACTCCGGCTGGGAGCGGATCGTGCGGCAGACGACGTTGCCGTTGATGTCCGGGAGCTTGAAGTCGAGCAGCATGACGTCGGGATGGAACTGCTGGGTGACCATCCCCGCGTCGTAGCCGGAGGTCGCGGTACGCACTTCGAAGCGGCCGTCGCGCTCGAGGAGCTCGGTGAACATGTCCACGATTGCCTGATCGTCATCCACGACGAGGACGCGCTTTCGCCCGGAGGCGAGGTGGTCCAGGGGGATCTCGTTCTCCTTCATGAAGTTGACGAGACTCTCACGCGGGATGCGGCGGAAGCGTGAACCGGGAACCCGGAAGCCCTTGAGTCGACCGCTGTCGAAGCAGCGGATGACGGTTTGTTGACTGACCTTGCAGATTTGCGCCACTTCACCCGTAGTGTAGACGCTCTTGAGCATACTCGGGCCTCCGTGGTTTCCGTTGCGATACGCCAAAGACACAGCTTGACCTATTCCACCCATTTTCGCCATACGTTACATCCCATAAAGTGCTACGTCAATCGTTTTCTTAATGAACGAACCGTCGGCGGGGTCGCCGGCGCGCAGCCCATCCGTGGACTTGCGATGAATGCTCAAATCTTCAGGATTTTGACGGCTTCCCTGCGGCCAGGTAGACGCCGAGCGTCATGACATCAGCCGGGCTGATGCCCGCGATCCGGGCTGCCTGTCCTAGAGTTGCCGGTGTGACCGCTGCGAATTTCTGCCGCGCCTCGGCTCGCAGCGCTGTCATATGGGTATAATCGGCACACGGGGGAATTTTCGTAGACTCCATTTTGCGGAATCTTTCGACTTGGCGATCCTGGCGAGCCAGGTATCCGGCGTAACGTGCGTCGATCAGGATCTGCTCGAGGACCGGCGCCGGGAAGCGCTCTTGGTCGGACTGCGCTAAGGCGGATTCGAGGGTTTCGACATCGGCATCCGGCTGACGCAGGCGGTCGATCAGCCGGCGGCCGTCCCAACGTGCTGAGTTGACGTAGGCGCTGAGCGAATCAATCGCAGCCACCTTGTCCTCGAAGCGTCGCCAGCGGGTGTCGTCGACGAGGCCGATGGATCGGCCGAGCGGCGTGAGGCGGCGGTCGGCGTTGTCGCCGCGGAGGGAGAGGCGGTACTCCGCGCGCGAGGTGAACATGCGGTACGGCTCGGTGGGGGGCTTGGTGACGAGATCGTCGATCATCACGCCGATGTAGGCTTCGTCGCGACGCAAGATGAACGGTTCGTCGCGACCTGACAATTTGAGGGCGGCGTTGACTCCGGCGACGAGGCCCTGGCCGGCGGCTTCTTCATATCCACTTGTACCGTTGATCTGACCGGCGGTGTAGAGGCCGTCGATCAGCTTGCTTTCCAGCGTGGTCCGCGTCTGCGTCGTCGGGATGAAGTCGTATTCGACGGCGTAGCCGTATTGCACGATGCGCGCGGTCTGCAAGCCTGGGATTTCCCGCAGGAGGCCATCCTGTACGTCGCGGGGGAGCGACGTGCTGATGCCGTTGCAGTAGATGCGGTCGCTGTCGTAGCCCTCGGGTTCGAGGAAGACCTGGTGGCGCGACTTGTCGGCGAAGCGCACGACCTTGTCCTCGATGCTCGGGCAGTAGCGCGGGCCGGTGGACTGGATCTGGCCGCTGTACATTGGCGCGCGGTGGAGGTTTCCGCGGATGAGGTCGTGCGATTGGGCGTTGGTGTAGGTGATCCAGCAGTTGACCTGCGGCTGATCCAGTTGGTCGGTCAGGAAGGAGAACGGCGTCGGGCTTTCGTCGCCTGGCTGAGGTTCGCAGGCGGCGTAGTTGACGGTGTCGCGGTCCACGCGTGGGGGGGTGCCGGTCTTCAGGCGGCTGAGCTCGAAGCCGAGGTCGCGCAGGGCGGCGCTGAGGTCGAAAGCGGCGGCCTCGCCGTGTCGTCCGCCGGGTGTGCGCGTTTCGCCGCAGTGCATCAGGGCGGACATGAACGTGCCGGTGGTGATGATGACGGCGCCACAGCGGAGGTGTCTCCCGTCGGTCAGTCGGACGCCGGTCACTCGGCGGCGCGGCGTGCTGTCAGCTACGTCGATTGCGGCGACGGTGCCTTCGAGGATGTCGAGGTTGGGTGCGCCGGCGAGGATGTCTTGCACGGCCTGGGCGTAGAGTTTGCGGTCCGCCTGCGCTCGTGGGGCCCAGACGGCTGGTCCCTTGCGGCGATTGAGCATGCGGAACTGGATCGCGGCACGGTCGGTGCAAATGCCCATGATGCCGCCGAGTGCGTCGATTTCGCGGACCATCTGGCCCTTGCCGATGCCGCCGATGGCGGGGTTGCAGGACATGCGGCCGATGGCCTCGCGCTGCATGGTGACGAGGGCGGTGCGCGCGCCGAGGCGGGCCGCGGCCCATGCGGCTTCGGTGCCGGCGTGACCGCCGCCGATGACCACGATGTCGCAAGCCTTACCCATTCAATCCAATACCAAGTGTTTGTATGAGATACACGCGTATGCCCGCTCGCCGCACAGTGTTGTGGTCCAACTATTGGCAGCAATGCGATGCGAAACTGCGCGACAAAGGGTTTTCGCACATTTTCGAACCACTTTCGCTACCGGTGAGTACTTGTGATTCCTCGTGGCCCGGTCGTGACAGCCATGTTCGCGTCAATACTCCCTCGGGCATGTCCAACGTCACGGATGGTACTTCCAGGCGGCGGCGTTTGAGAAACAGAACCCCATGCAGCCAACCCTCACGGTACACGTAGCGTTGAGTGGGCTCGGCGTGGACGCGGAAGCCGTTTTCGCGGGGTAGCACCTCGACGACGTAGTACTGATTCTGGGCACCCCAGTTCAGGTAATCTACCAGGCACTGCGCTTGCGGCACAGTCTCTGGCGCCAGATCCCGAATGCCTCTCATGTTTGCGATGGCGAGCATGCGAACTGACGAATCCCAACAAATCGTCATGTCAGGAAGCAACAGGAGAACAAAGAGATACCAAGCGAGAATGATTGTCAGCGGTCCTGTGATCCACCAACGCCGCCAGACTGGCCGATGCCGCACTTCATGGTTTGCTGGTTCCTCGCTCATTAATGGTCTTCGTCACGTCCGTCGATGATCCGTTCCGCAGTTTGTCCTCCTCCGGGCTAGAGCTTGAACGTCGGTATTGTAGTCAATAGCCTGCGACCATACGATGCCCGGGCGCGGCGTGATCGTTGCCGACTGTTCGGAGCTGGATATGCCTTATTCAAGGAGGATTCTCGCATGCAGCGTTTGCGGTGGGTTGCGACGGTTGTGGCCGGTTTGGGGATTACGCTCATGACTGGGTGCCAGGGCCCAACTGCCAAGGTGGTAGGCATGTCGGTCGAGGGACGGCCGATCGAGGTGCGGACGTTGGGGGACGGGCCGCGGACGATCCTGATGATGGCCACGATTCATGGGGACGAGGCGGTGGGTACGCCGTTGCTGCGCGACCTGGAGGCCCACCTGAAGGAGAACCCCAAGACGCTCAAGGGCCGGACGGTCGTTTTCATGCCTGTCGCCAACCCGGACGGGTATGCGCACAACACGCGGCACAACGTGAACGGCATCGATTTGAACCGGAACTTTCCGGCGGACAATTTCGATGCCTCGCGTCAGCATGGCCAAGCGCCGCTCTCCGAGCCGGAGTCGCGGGCGATCAAGGCGGTGCTGGATGAGTTCCGCCCGCAGGCGATCGTCAGCATCCATCAGCCGTACGGGGTAATCGATTACGACGGGCCGGGGGAGGCGCTGGCCCATGCGATGGCACGCCACTGCGATCTGCCGGTCAAACGGGTGGGCAGCCGGCCGGGGTCGCTGGGGTCGTACGCGGGGCTGACTTTGGGGATTCCCATTATTACGGTTGAATACCGCGAGGACGCGAGCGAGCTGACTGAAGAGCAGATGTGGCAGCAGTACGGCCAGTCGCTGGTGGCGGCTGTGCGGTTTCCGGAGGGGATTGAGGAGCCGCTTAGGCTGGACTGACAGCGCACTTGCGCTTCACTTGTTGACGACTCTTGAACCGCGAATGAACGCTAATGAACACGAAAGGGTGCGAATGACGTTGTTGGTGTTCGCTGTCCCGGTCCGCGTTCATTTGCGTGAAATGGCGATTGCGACATGTTCCATTTGATTTCCAGCGCCTGCGTAGCGTCGATACATTTCGGCCACAATCAAGTCTGCTACGTACGATTTTGAAACCGTTGGTATTGTCACTAGGTCGCAATGGGTTTGCGACATAGTTCGCTATCGTGCGACCCTGCTCGCAGCTTGTGCACCATTCTGCGACGATGAATCAACGTCGATACGCTACTTCTTCTGCATTATTTCGCGGGCACGGCGGTTCGCTCTGAATAATCACACCTCGGCACGGTGATTGCTCTGCACAAATCGCGGACGGTCTCTCTCCGTCCGCGTACCGGCTGGGCGGTCTCTCTTCAGGAGGTAGGTATGAAGCAGCATTTCAATTGGGCCATGGCGCATGTGCTTTTGACGTTGCTGGCGGGGCCGGCGGTTGGAGCGGTGGTGCTCCACGATGAATCGGTGGATGGTGATCTCTCCGGGAACATGGCACTGCCCGATTCGTTCGTGCTGACTTTGGGCAGCAATCTGATGACCGCGACGTCGAATACCGGGGATCGCGAATATGTGCGGCTGACTCTGCCGGCGAATCGCAAATTGAGCGAAGTGGTGGTCGCGGAATACGTGGGCGTGGATGGCATCGCGTTCATCGCGGTGCAAGAAGGGATGACGTTCACTGAACCGCCGACGGGGACGAATGTTGCCAATCTGCTCGGCTGGTCGCACTTCGGGCCGGGCGTTGGGATTTTTGGCATCGATTTTCTCCAGAATATCGGCGCAGGCGCCGGGGCGATTGGGTTTGTCGGGCCACTGACTGAGACGGACCATACGTGGTGGATTCAGCAGACGGGGCCGAACCTGGTGACTTATACGCTGGATTTCGTGGTCACGCCGGAGCCGGCGACGATGGTGCTGCTGGGCCTGGGGGGGATGGTGGCGGTGCGCCGGCGGAGCACTCAGCGCTGATCGCAATGGCGCTGAAGTTTGTCGTTTGCAATTGATCATTCGTTATCGTGGTCGACAAGTTCCTGCACGGTAGCTTCGAGCAGCGGTCGCCCGCCGAACACCATGCCCAGGGCGCGTAGCTTCTGCGTTTCGATCTGGTGCTTGGGAGTGCGCTTGCGGTTCTCGATCTTGCTCCGGCTGCCGGTGAGGCGCTTGGCGATTTCGGCGACGTCCTGATCCGAGATGTACATGTCGTAGCAGTTGTAGGCGTGCCCGGCGATGCCGTCGGCTGTCAGCAACAGGCGGGCGGCTTTGGCGACGTCGGCTGCGTGGACTTCCTTGCCGCCGCGATCGGTGTTGATCGGCTGGCCGGCTGCCACCTGACGCACGAGATTGAACCATTTGCTGCGCTGCGGCGGGCGGGCGATGCCGTAAATGCCGGTGGGGCGGAGCGCGCAGATGTCGTAGCCCATACCGAGGCCGTAGCTGTGGATGAACTTCTCGATCGCGGCCTTGTGCGCGCCGTAATGTGAGGTGGGCCAGAGGGGATGGGCCTCGTCCAGCGGGCGGTCGTCGCAAATCAGTTCGTGGACCGCGCAGGTGGAGATGAAGACGAAGCGCGGCACGTGCGCACGGCGAGCGGCTTCGATGAGTTCGATCGTGCCAACCACGTTGCGCCGGCAGAACTCGAGGATGTCGCCCTCGCCGCCGCGAAAACCTCCGCCGGGATGGTGCAGCGCTGAATGAACAACCGCGTCCACGCCTTCGACGAGCGCGGCGGATGATGGTGCATCTCCCAATTCACCCGCGAGCCAGGCGCAGGGGCCGTCGATAAATCCGGCGCGGTCGGACGATGGGCGATACCAGCAACGGCAGGCGTGCCCGGCGGCGAGCAGATCGTTGACGATGTAACGACCGAGGAATCCGGTTGCGCCGGTGACCGCAATGTGCATGCGCGTTGCCTCCTGTACTTCCCGCGATGTCCCATGTTGCTGCGTGCCCATTGCTGCCCGCTTCGACCGCGCGGCGCGTCGGCATTGTATCCGCAATCACGAAACGCGCCGATTGACCCGTGAGAGCGGCTGCGCACGTGTCAGGCTCGCTTTCCGGACAGTACCGTTGGACGTATACTGTACGGTCACGCTTGGCGGCTGATGGATTCAGTTGCCAGTTTGATCTTGTTGGGGACTGGGTTCATGGACTTCGCTTCACGGCCTGGCGGCGGCGCATCGCTGATGATTGCGTTGGCCCTGTGCGGATGCGGCCAGCAACCGATTCCCAACTGCGGGCCGACCTGTCGCGATCTGGAGCCGAACGATTCCTTTGGCACGGCGCTGGCGATCCGTCTGGATGCGAATGGATCCGCGACGCTCTCGGGTGAGATCGACGTATTCGACGACATCGACGTCTACGCGATCGGGCCGGTCAGCGCGGGCGACGTGGTGGAGGTATCGCTTTCGCGGATCGGCGCGAACCTGCGCGCGGCGCTGGCGCTTTACGATGCCGACGGCGAACTGATCAACGAAGACACCATGACCAGCTTGCTGGCCCCGTCGGCTGATCCGGCAATCACGCACGCAGCGCGGGTGGACTCGGGCGAGATGTACGTGGCGGTGTCGCATGCGGTTTCGCGGCCGACCGTCGGGGCGTACGAACTGGCGATCCGCGTGCGGCGCAGCGGCGACGTGCCCACTCCCCGCAAACAGATCGTGCTGCTGAATTTTTCCGGCGGCACGGTGGTTGACCCGATCTTTGACTCCATTACTGTTGGACCCTTCGATGCCGGCGCGATTCATCCGAACTATGCCGGCGCCACCGACGCAATGAAATCGGTGATTCGGCAAACGATCGAACGCAACTATGCGCGCTTCGAGATCGAGTTTCCGCATACGGATGAGCCCAACGTCGCCATCGCATTGAGCGGGCGCGAGTATGCCCGGGTGGTCTTTGGCGGGTTCAACTCGCAGGCTTTCGGCGCGGCAGAGAGCGTGGATCTGTACAACACGCAGCCGATCGATTCCGCGATCGTCTTCACGGAATCGTTTGAACCCGGCTTCTTTTCGCTGACCCCGACGGCCGAGGAACTCGCGGTGGCCATCGGCAATGTCGCGTCGCACGAGATCGGGCATTTGCTGGGCCTGCACCACGTGCGGGACGCGACCGCGGTCATGGACGAGGCATCCCCGGCGGTCACGCTGCTGGCCACGCAGGATTTCAAGTCCGCGCGGCTTTCGCCGTCGATCTTTCCGCTGGGCCTGCAGGACTCGGCGGATCTGCTGGGCGTGACGCTCGGCTGGCGGGCGGACGCGGCGAAAATCACAGGCGGGTTCGATTCTCCGCTGGCTGACGCACTGCGCGAGCTGCTCGATGCCGGCGGTACGCTTGATTTTGGTCCCGCACCGCCGGCGCCGGCGAAGTGTCTGAACTGTCTGAGGCACGAACGGATGGCAAGCCACGTCACGCCCTGACGCACGATTTATCCACGCTGCTCGACCCTTCACAACGTTGACCCTGCACGTCGCAGCCGGGACAATTTCCGCGATGCATGCCGAGATTCCAACGCTGGTCACGCTGGATGAGGCGCAGGCCATCGTGCGGATTCAACTTTTCCCGCTTTGGCCTGAGTCAGTGGCGCTGTCTCTGGCGGTCGGGCGTACGCTGGCGACTGACGTACGCTGTGATATCGACGTGCCACCGTTTGACCGGGCGATGATGGACGGTTACGCGGTGCGCTCGGCGGACACGTCGGCTGTTCCGGCGCGGCTGCGCGTCGCGGGGCAGATCGCCGCCGGCTCGGCGGAATCTTTTGAGGTATCCGCCGGGGAGGCGTTGCAGATCAACACCGGGGCGCCGATGCCGGCGGGGGCGGATTGCGTGGTGCCCGTCGAAGAGACTTCTTTAGTTGGGGATTCCAACGAGGTTGCGATTCATCAGCCGGTGAAATCCGGCCAGCATGTTTGCCCGCGGGGGCGATATGTCCGGGCGGGTGAGGTGGTACTTGAGGCTGGGGACCTGTTCGGGCCGGGCGAGATTGCGATTGCGGCGACGGCGGGGGCGGCGATTGTTGAGGTTCATGTCGCACCCACCGCGGCGCTGCTGGTCACGGGTGATGAATTGGTCGGCGTGGATAAAAAGCCGGCCGCCGGGCAGATTCGCGACAGCAACGGTCCGCTGCTGGCGGCGCTGCTGGCTCGCGACGGCGCGACTGTGACCGATCTGGGGCGGGTTGGCGATCGGCGCGACGCGCTGGTGGACATGGTCCGACGCGGACTGGAGCACAATGTGTTGTGCATTACCGGCGGCGTGTCCATGGGGGAGTTTGATTTCGTTCCGGAATCGCTGGCGGCGTGCGGTGTGCGCATCTTGTTTCAGAAGATGCGCACAAGGCCCGGAAGACCGACGCTGTTCGGGGTGACAGACACGGGCACGCTGGTCTTCGGGCTGCCGGGCAATCCGATCAGCGCGCTGGTGGGGTATCTGACGCTGGTGCGGCCCGCGCTGGGCGGCCTGCAGGGACGGGATCGCTGGCCGCGGTTGGCGTCGGCTGTTCTGCAGGGGGCGCTGAAGGCGGCAGGCGACCGGCAGAGCTTCTGGCCGGCGGCGGTTGCGCTGGGTGCATCGAGCCGGCTGTTCGCCAGGCCGCTGACGTGGTACGGTTCCGGCGATCCGTTCGGCCTGCGCGGGGCCAACGGGTTCGTGGTGCAGGCGGCGCATACGCCGGCCGCGGCGGACGGTGATACGGTTCACGTGATGTTGCTGGATTGGCAGGACGCCGATTGAGCCCGCGATTCGCGGAAGTTCTGTTGTCGCCCCGAGGAACCAGGGAGGGTTGGTGCTGGGGATGGGCAGACGCGAAACCCCAACCAAGTCGACACGTGGAAAACCCAAGGGTCAGGCTGCGCCCGGCGGGCTGGTGCTGCGTTCGTATGCGGCGGTTGTGGCTCTGGCGTTGCTGACGGTCGGCTTGCTCAATCTGAGTTTTGAACCTTTCGGGCTCTGGCCGATGGCGTACCTGGCGCTCGTACCCTGGCTGGTGCTGGTCTGCGCGTGCGAATCGGCGCGGCGGGCCTACGTGTTCAGCTATATCGTGGGCGCGGCGTTCTTTGCCAGCAGCATTTACTGGCTGTTTCTGGTCACGACAGCCGGAGCGCTGGTGCTGGTGGTGATTTTCGCGGTTCACTTTCCGCTGATGGCGTGCCCGGTGCGGCATCTGGTGCGGCGGCGCGGCTGGCGGCTGGCCTTGGTATTTCCCATGATTTGGGTGGGCAGCGAGTCGATCAGGTCGCTGTTTCTGCTGGAGTTTCCGTGGAACCTGCTGGGCCATTCGCAGCATCGGCTGCTGGCGATGATTCAAATCAGCGACTTGCTGGGCGCGTTTGGCGTGAGTTTTGTCGTCGCCGCGGGCAACGGGGCGATCGCGGACGCGCTGCTGCATCGGTGGGGCTGGCCGCAGTCCCCGCGGGTGAGCTTTGTACCGCCAAGGCCGCTGCCCAGCCTGATCGTCGCCGGGGCGCTGGTCTTGATGAACGTGGCGTATGGCGTGGTGCAACTTCAGATCGGGGGCCGGGTGCAGCAGGTGGGGCCGCGGATCGCAATCATCCAGGGAAACTATCCGAATTACGTTGATGATCATCCCGAACTGCCGACGCCTCGGCAGCGTGCGGACCGGTATTTGGCGCTACTGGATGCGGCGGAGGCAGATCATCCGGACCTTTTTCTGCTGCCGGAGACGCCGTGGTACATGTTCCTGAACAAGGAATTCCTCGACGCGAATCCGCTGCGCCGTTCGCGGTGGATGTACGATTCGCACGAGTGCTACGCGGCGTTTCGCGAGCGGGCGATGGCGTACCAGGCGTACGTCGTGACGGGGAGCATGTCGGAGGTGGCGACGCCGCTCGACCTGCGGGCCAGCGAGCGGCGGTACAACTCGGCGTTCGTCTTCACGCCGAACGGCGAGGCACCGCAGCGCTACGACAAGATTCACTTGGTGATGATCGGCGAGTACGTTCCGTTTCGCTTCGGCCCGCTTCGCTTTGTGTACCTGTGGATCAACCGCATGGGGCCATTCTATTCGGAGGATTTCGAGTACTCGCTGAGCGCCGGCACGGAGTTCAAGACGTTTCAGATGACAGGCGCCGATGGAAAGTCCTACGGATTCGCGACGCCAATCTGTTATGAAAACGTCATGCCGTACGTGTCGCGGCGCTTCGTGCTGGACGACGCAGGGAATAAGCGCTGCGACTTTCTGCTCAATCTGAGCAATGACGGGTGGTTCCTGCACACGGCGGAATTGCCGCAGCATCTGGCGGCGTCGGTCTTTCGCGCGATCGAAAACCGCTTGGGCATGGCCCGGGCGGTGAACACGGGGATCAGTTGCTTCATCGATCCCGACGGGCGCGTGCATGACGTGGTGACGGTAAACGGGCGCGCGGTGGGTCCGGACGTGGACGGATACCGCGTGGCGAGTGTGAAGGTGGATCCGCGGGTGACGGTTTATTCGCGCCATGGCGACTGGTTTGCGGTATCGTGCGCGGTGCTCTGGGGCGTGTTCTACCTGGACTACGTGGTCGGGCGGGCGCGGCGCCAGCGTCGAAAAAAGGGGCCGGCGGAATGATCGGATGCAGGCGATATTTGGCGTCAGCGTTGTTGCTGCTGGCAGCCGGCGCGGGGTGCAATGCGCCGACCGCGGGGCCGCGCGACGTTTCGGCGGTTCGCCAACGTGCGATGGACTGCCTGAAGCGCGGGGTGCGCTATGAGCCGCTGGCGAGTGTACGCACCGCCGCGATCGAGGCGCTGGCGACACACGGCGAGGATGCCGCGCTGCCCTGGTTGCGTAACGCGCTCAATGACGAGGTGCCGGCAGTGCGATTCGCCGCCGCGATGACCCTGGGCGACCGGGCCGACCAGGTGGCTGCGCCGGCGCTTCGACGGCTGCTGGCGGAGGGCGTGCCGACGGATCGAATCGGCGCGATCTACGCGCTGCATTGCCTGGGCGATACGCAGCACACCGCGGACCTGGCGGATTATCTGCTGAAGGGTGCGAACATCAGTGAACGGGGCAACGCGGCGCTGGTGCTGGGCCGCATCGGCGGGGAGGGTTCGACGCGTCTGCTCAGCTTGGCATTGAACGATACGAACCCGGCGATGCGCGTGAATGTGCTGGAGGCCATGGCCCTGCAGGGCAGTTCATATGCGATCGAAACGTTGTATGCCAGCGCGCATGGCGGCATTGGCGCTGAAGAAGTGTTCGCGCTCAGTACGCTGGCGGTGCTGCGTGATCCAAAATATGCACCGCTTTTCCGACAGCGGATGGAGAATGCGCTGCACCTGGAATCCAAGCTGGCGGCGGCGCGCGGGTTAGGCATGTTGGGCGACGCATCTGGTTACAGCCTCGCCGTCGACGCGCTGACATTTCGCGCGACCCAAGCGGACAAGCAGGAGCCGGCGGAGAATCGGACGCGGCGGGTGCAGCAGATGGCGGCGCATGCGCTCGGCGCAATCCGCGACCCGCGCGCGCTGCCCGCGTTGGAGAAAGCGATGGATCGGGCGGACGATCCGCGCACGCAGGTCGCGGCCGCCAAGGCGATTCTCGACATCACCGGGCCGGCTGATCCACCGCGGCGCACGACCGGAGGACGGCCATGAGATGGCTCGCATTCGCCGTGGCGATCGTGGTTAGCGTGGTGCTGCAGACGACGGTCGCGCCGCACCTGGCGATCGGCCGGATACGGCCGGACTTTCTGCTCGTGCTCGCGGTGTTCGTGGCCATGCACGTGCGCGGGACGGACGTGATCGCGGTCGCCTGCGTGCTGGGCATGTTCGCGGATGTGCAGTCGCTCGAGCGGTTCGGGCTCATGGCGGTGGCTTATTCCGCGGCAGCCGGCGCGGTCTATGTCATGCGCGCGCATGTCTTTCGATCGCACCCGCTCGCACATGTCGCGGTAACGTTCGCGGCTGGAGTCATCGTGCAGTGGTTGATGCTGCTCTATGCCATCGTGCTGACCGGCGTGGGCGGCGGTTCGTGGGCCGGGCAGTTTTTCGGGGGGCTGTTGATCGCGCTGTACAGTGCGCTTTGGGCGCCGCCGGCGCATGCCTTGCTGCTGCGCGTGGCGCCGTGGACGGGGGTAGACGTGCCGCGTTATGCGGACTTGGGATACGCGCGCGCGGGCTGATTCTTCAAGGGCTGCGTATCGGGCGCAGAGAAGTCTGTCATGTTCGAATGGCGCATGAAGCTTGTGCTGGTGGCCCTCGCCTTCGCGGGGGCCATCATCGTTGCGCGCCTGTTCGACATGCAGGTCGTACACGGTGATGAGTATCGCGAGCAAGCCACGACGGCCCTGCGCCTGCCAGCCAAGGTGTTGCCGGCGGTGCGGGGGCGGATCCTGGATCGCAGCGGTCGCGAACTGGTCAGCGATGAACCCTGCTGGGAAGTGCTGATCGATTATGACGTGCTGGCGATGAACGAAGGCGCCTTCGCGCAATGGCGGCGCAGCCTGCCGGATGTGGTGGCGGAGAAGGATTCGGTGGAGGGTCAGCGGCTGTTCCAGGCGCACGTGACCGCTATGTGGGCGGCGCTGGCGGAGCTGTCATGCGAGCCGGAAGACGCGCTGCGGGCGCGGGCGCAGGAGATCTGCGAGCGCATCGCGCGCATCCGGCGCGAGGTGGCGCAGCGGCGCGGATTTGACGCGCGCGTGCGCGAGGAACTGATGTCGCACGCGCTGTTGACCGGCCTGAACGACCAGCAACAGGTCGCGGCGCGGGCGGTGTTGGCCGACTTTCCGTGGGCTTCGGTCGAAGATGCGACGCGGCGCGTCATCCACGCGGGTCCGGCGCTGGCCCACGTGCTGGGCCGGCTCGGGCCGGTGACGGCTGAGTTCACGGCTGGCGATCCGTTTCGCGATGACGATCGCCGCGCTTACCTTGGGACCGAGCGGCTGGGTGTCTCCGGCGTCGAGCGCGCGGCTGAGCACCTGCTGCGCGGCGCGCGCGGCCGATTCCAAGCGAACCGCAAAGGCGCGGTGCTGCACGACGTGGATGCCGAGCCAGGTGAGGATATTCACCTGACGATTCGCGCAGACCTGCAGGAAACGCTCTATGAGTTGCTCGCGGAGCGCATGTCCGCGCTGCCCTATTCGAGCGGCGGGGCAATCGTGGTGATTGATGTCGAGTCGCGGGACTGTCTGGCTCTCGTGTCGTATCCCGCGTTTGAGCCCGATCGCTTTCAGGCCGATTACGATGCGTTACGCCATGACACGCGGGGATTGCCGCTGCGATTTCGCGCGGTGGCCAACCAGTACATGCCCGGGTCGATCGTTAAGCCGCTGACCTGTCTGGCTGGTCTGGACACCGGCGCGATTACGCTGGGTACGCACATCGAGTGTCAGGGCGCGCTGTTTCCGGAGTACCCCGATCGCTGGCGGTGCTGGCCGGAGCAGGGTTCTGGTCAGCGCATGCGGCACGGGTCGCTGAGCGTTTCGGACGCGATCAAGCATTCGTGCAACATCTTCATGTACAAGACGGGGCAGGAACTGGGTGTGGAACGGCTCACCGGGTATTTCGACATGTGCGGGCTCGGTCGCACGTCCGGGACGGGCCTGATCGAGGAGACTCCGGGAATCAATCCGACGGCGGCGTGGCTCTCGGAAGTGAAAGACGTGTCTTCGACGCCGGGGCTTGCGCGGCTGTATGCGATCGGTCAGGGTGAAGTGTCCGCGACGCCGATTCAGGTGGCGAACCTGATGGCGGCGTATGCATCCGGCGCGTTTCGCCATGTGAATCTGGTGTCAGAGCAGCGCGACGCGCGGGTCTGGAGACTACCGGGATCGAATGCAGAGTGGGCCGCGATCCGTCGAGGTTTATACGGCGTGGTGAACGACACGGACGGCACAGCGCACAAGACGGCGTTTCTGCCGCCATCCACCGGCTACGCGATTTGCGGAAAAACCGGTAGCGCGGAAGTCGCCAGCCCCTGGGCGGTGGCCTATACGATTCGTTACGTTGACACCGATGAACAGGAACACGTTGCCCTGATTCACGCATCGACAGCGCATGAAGCCATCGCGGATTTTGTCCGCGAGCACCCCGGCTGTGCGTTTGACTATCGCGACGTGAAAGTGGCCGCTACCTGGCCGGATCGTCCGCCGGAGCACGGTCGGCGACACTCCCATGCGTGGTTCGCCGGATATCTTCAGTCGGTCAGTTCAAACGGATCGCCACTTGCGGGGCGCACGCCGCCCCTCGCTTTTTCCGTGCTGATCGAGTTCGGTGGAAGCGGCGGGCGGGTCGCTGGGCCGATCGCGCGCGATGCCGCGCTCAAGATCATCGAACTGCTGGGGCCGGACCTTAACCCGGATGCAGCCAGGGAGTCCTTGGCGTCGGCGGAGGTTGTTGAGCACCAAGCCGGAGCGCGGGGGGAAGCGCCATGAAGCGTTCGCTCACCGATCTCACCCAGGCGGGATGGGTCATCGCTCTTGCGGTGTGCGTGCTGCTGCTCGTGGGCATCGCGTCGATCCTGGCGTCGAGTTCGGTTCCGGTCGGAGGCGGGACGGCGCCGAGTGAAGCGTTCGCGATGAAGCAGGCGATGATTGCGCTGGCGGCGATGGCCGCGTGCGCTGTGGTGCTGCGGTTGGGTTACGTGCGCATCGCGCAGCACGCGTATCTCATCTTCGCGGGTTGCCTGCTGCTGCTGGTTCCGATGCTGGTGGCGAAGAAGTTCGACACCACGCTCGGTGGATTGGTGCCGGCATCGCGCGGGGCGTTTCGCTGGATCGATCTGCCGGGGTTTCAGCTTCAGCCGTCGGAACTGATGAAGATCGGGTACATCCTGGCGCTGGCGTGGTACCTGCGCTATCGCCACAACTTTCGCCGCCTGAGCGGATTGCTGCTGCCGTTCCTGGTTTCGCTCGTGCCGATGGGCCTCATCCTCGCCCAGCCGGACCTGGGAACAGTACTGCTGTTTTTTCCGGTGCTGTTCGGGATGCTCTTCGTCGCCGGCGTCAAGATTCGGCACCTGGCGCTGGTCGTGGCGCTGGGCGTGGTGTGCGCACCGCTGATGTGGTGGAAGATGCACCCGTACCAGCGGAGCCGCATTGTGGCGGTCGCGCTGCAATCGGAACTGCTGCGCACGCGGATGGCCGCCGATCCGCAGAAGTACGCGTTCACCGGGTTCGACCGTCGCGACGTGATGGAATGGGAAGTGTCGAGCGGCATGCAGCTCGTGCGTTCAAAGGCGGCGCTGGGCAGCGGGGGATTGTTCGGCCAGGGTTGGGGCCACGGGACTTACGTCGAGTACGACTTTCTACCGGACCGGCACAACGATTTTGTGTTTGCGATCGTGGGGCACCAATGGGGATTTGCCGGATGCCTAGTGGTCCTGCTGTGCTTCGCGCTGATCGTGGTGGCGGGTATGGAAATCGCGACGGCGACACCCGAACCGCTCGGCCGGCTGGTGGCGATGGGGGTGGTTTGTCTCATCGCGGCGCAAGCGATCATCAACCTGGGCATGACTGTGGGCTTAATGCCAATTACGGGCATGACGCTGCCTTTCGTGAGCTACGGCGGCAGCAGCCTGGTCACGAACTTTCTGGCGGTGGCGCTGCTCATCAGCGTGGCCCAGCACCGGCCCTTTATCCTCGCCCAGAAGCCCTTCGAATGGAGGCGGGTGGAAGCCGGCGGCGGCGAAGCCTGAGCGAACCGCCCGCTTGCGAAAACCTGCCAGCCAAGCCCGCCGAATCCGGTCACTTTGACAGGCATACGCTCCGGTACGACGCCGGTGCGGCGAAACGTATCTGCTTGAATTTCAGAGACTTACGCACGTCAAATGGCGGTGGCGGTGGTTGGCACGCCTTTTGCCCTTCTGCCTGAAGAGATTGAGCGGAGCGGGTCGTATGCGGCTGATACGTCGCAGTCCCGCAGGGTTGGAGTGGTTTGCAAAGGAGGTGCCGTCATGTTGGCGACGCGTTTCAACCGCTGGAATTCAGTTCATGGTTTTCGCAATGAGGTCGACCGGCTGTTCACCGATGTCTTCGGCCAGGCGCCGGCGGCTGCCCTGGCGGGGCGCGTAGGCGCGTATCCCGCGCTGAACATCTGGGAGGATGCGGAGAGCATCCATCTCGAAGCGGAACTGCCCGGCCTGACGCTGAACGATATCGAGGTCGTGGTGGACGACAACGACTTGACCATCAAGGGCAGCCGGCAGGCCCCGAAGGGCGAGGGTGTCGGCTACCATCGGCGCGAGCGCGGCGTCGGCTCATTCAGCCGAACGGTGCGCCTGCCCGTGGCGATCGATGCGGACAAGGTATCGGCGACGCTGAACAGCGGCGTACTGCTGGTGACGTTGCCGAAGGCTCCGGAGGCCCGCCCGCGGAAGATCGAAGTCAAGGCTTCGAAGTCGTGAAGCAGGGCGCATTCGCAAGGTGAATCGAGCAAGACCCCAAGCACATTAGGGAGATTCGACATGAGCACAGAGATGGCCACGAATTGCTGCACGCAACCGACGGAAGTGAATGCCGAGCGCACGCGGAGCACCGCGACTTACAGCCCGGCTGTGGATATCGTGGAATCGGCCAATGAACTGACCGTCTACGCGGACATGCCCGGCGTGCGTCCGGAAGACGTGGAGATTCAGTTCGAGAACGGCACCTTGACCATTCGCGGAAACGTAGCGGATCGGCAGGATGAAGGCACGCGTTTCCTGCGTCGGGAATACGGCGTGGGGGATTACTACCGCACGTTCCAGGTGAGCGAGGTCGTCGATGCCGGCGGCATCTCCGCGGACTACGCGGATGGCGTGCTGACGCTGCACCTGCCGAAGGTCGCGCAGGCCCGGCCGCGGCGCATCGAGGTCAAGGGCAAGTAAGCGCATCACGGGTTAAGGCGTTGTCTGGGGTCGCGAGCCTGCTGCCGTAAGAAAGGAGGCGAGTAACCATGAGTCTGATACCTTGGAGACGCAAGCATGAACAGAGCGATGTGCTCCCCGGCCGCGCGGTAGGCGCGCTTCGCTCCGAATTCGACCGGCTGTTTGAACGCTTCTTCGGCGATTTTGAGACGGCGTTTCCCGAGCTGAGCGCGGGCGGTGCGTGGATGCCGTCACTTGAAGTGAGCGAGGCGGGCAACGATCTGATCGTCAAGGCGGAACTGCCGGGCGTGGATGCCCGAAACGTCGAGGTGACGGTCTCCGGCAGTATCCTGACGATTTCAGGCGAGAAGCGCGATGAACTTGAACGACGCGACGGTGTGACCTACGTCAGTGAGCGGCACTTTGGTCGATTCCAACGCAGTATCGAATTGCCCGCCGCGGTCGATGCGGATAAGGTGACCGCCGAGAACGCGAATGGCGTCCTGACGATCCGTTTTCCGCGCACCGCGACATCGCGACCGAACCGGGTCAAGGTCTTGCCGGGGAAATGACCGAGCACCGGTGAATATGAACGGGCTCGAATTGGTCCGTCGAGTCTAAGCGGGAGCCGCGCTGCAGCCGTCATGACGGTTGCAGCGCGGTGCAGTTGATCCGCCGAGTTGCGATTAAGATATTCAGGAGTTGCGTTACTCGAAAACAGGGCCGGCCAGGAGCCATCGATCCGTGTCCATACTCGACATCATTCCCGCGGCCAGTTTCGTCGCTTCCATCGTCCTCTTGTTTTTCTGGATGAACCGCAAGGTCAACGGCCAATGATTGCTCGCGCGAATACAGGCGTGCCTGGCGTTTGATCTATTCGATACCCAGCAGGGTCACGTCAAACACGATCACGTCATCCCCGGAAATTCCCGCTCCGGCATTTCCAGCTTCGCCATATCCAAGATCAGGCGGGATGAAGATTCTGCGCCGACCACCGACCTTCATACCCAGGATGCCCTCGGCAAAGCCGTCGATGACATTGGTCAGTATGAAGCGGATGTTGGTTCCGGTATCGAACCGGCGGCCGGTCTCCAGGATATACCCCGCGTAGTCCACGCGCACCGAGTCGTTCCGCGATTCCGGCTGATCTCCGTCGCCGACTTCAAAGTCATAGACTTGCAGGCCGGATTCGAGCGTTTCCACCACGGCATCGTCGGGCAGCGGCTCAAGCGTGGGATCTTCGGTGTCGGGAGTGGGAGTTGGCGTGGGTGTCGGTGAAGGCGTGGGCGTGGCGGAAGGTGTCGGTGTCGGCTCGGGCGTCGCGGTTGGCGGGAACGGGCCGTAGGCGAGGTCGTCATCCGGCGTCGAGGTGTTGCCGTCGCCGGGAGAGGGTAATGCCGAGGGGGTAACCGACGGTTCCGCGTCCGCGGCGATCGACTTGACCAGGTCGGCGATTTCAAAGCAGCCGCAGACCGCGGCAAGGGCCACGCTGAAGAGCATCAGACTGGCGAGAACTTCACGTCTGGAACACATTCTGCTTCTCCGGCATTCTCCGAATTCTCCGGCCAACGGCTCTGATTGCGGCGCCGCGACGGGGCCCTGGACGCAGCCCTCGGGGGCTACCGATGTCATCGTCCACCACGTCGGCTCAGTATACCGGTTGCGATGGTGTCCGCCGAGCGCCGGCGGCCCAGGCAGGGACACGGACAGCCCGGACGTCCGGGATTCACTTGTTTGCCTCTGGGACAATCCCGTATTCTGAGCGGTCGTATGGCGTGTTGTCAGGTTTGACGGGTTTCCGGTCGTAAGGCCGCGGTTGGGGGTCTGGTATGCAGTCGTTGGGTCGTATTTGCCGGTTCGGGGTATTGGTGCTGGTGATCGCGTTCTGGGGCAGAGACGCGTTCGGGCAGGCAGCGATTCAGGTCGGTTTTCTGTGGCACATGCACCAGCCGGTGTATTACCCCTACGAGACGCCAGTGCAGGTGGATGCGGCTGGGCGGTTTTCGTTCAGCGTGGTGGACGTACACAACCAGCGGTTCGGGCCGTACACGACGTGGCCGAAGGATGCCGTGGTCATTGGCGGCGGACTGGCGCATCTGGGAGCGCAGGTGAGCTTTTCCGGATCGCTGATCGGCAACCTCAACAGCCTGGCGGCGGCGGGGGTGAACGGCGGGATGTGGACGAACTGGGACGCGGGGTACGACGCGGGCGTGGGGATGTCCACGTCGTTGGGAAATCCAAGACTGGATTTGGTCGCGTTCGGGTATCACCACCCGCTGATGCCGCTGCTGGACCATGAAGACATCCGCATGCAGATCAAGCTGCACAAGCACGTGCATGCGCAGACGTGGAACGGCGGACCGGTGTATACGCGGGGGATGTTTCCGGCCGAGACGGCTTTCTCTACGCGGATGATTCCGGCGCTGGTAGACGAGGGCATCGAATGGGTGCTGGTGGACAACATCCACTTCGACCGGGCTTGCAAGGGGTATCCGCACACGAACGCGTCGAACCTGTTTGCGCCGAATCCGGCGGATCAGATCAACCCCAATCCGGCGGACACGGGCGGAGCGTGGGTGCAGCTCAATAATCTCTGGGCGCCAAGCAGGGTGAGCGCGCCGTTCGGGTATCAGCCGCATTATGCGCAGTACGTCGACCCGGAGAGCGGGGCCGTGGCGCAGATCGTGGTCGTTCCGGCGGCACGCTACGAGGGCAATGAGGACGGGCGCGGCGGGTATGGCGCGTTTCTTTACGACGTGGTGATGGATCAGTACCTGGCGTACAACATGGATGCGGCGCATCCGATGTTCGTGGTGCTGCACCACGATGGTGACAACTTTGGCGGCGGCAGCGAATCGTATTATCACCACAATTTTCAGAACATGGTCAATTGGGTTTCCACGGACCCGGATTACGACGTCACCACCGTGCAGGATTACCTGGACCGGTTTCCGCCCGCGGCGGGCGACCTGATTCACGTCGAGAACGGCTCGTGGGCGGGAGCGGACAACGGCGATCCGGAGTTCAAAAAGTGGCTGGGTGATCCGAACGCGGGCGGCTGGAGCCCGGACCGCAACAGTTGGGCGGTGCTTACGGCGGCGAAGAACCGCGTGTTCATGGCGGAGGCGGTCGCGCCGGCTGTGAGTATGCAGAACGTGATGACTGGGGCGGGCTCGAATACGGAGAAGGCGTGGCACTGGTTGCTGGTATCGCAGGCGAGCGACTACTGGTACTGGGACGGCACGGAGATCTGGGACAGCAACGTGACCCGCGGCTGCAACCAGGCGGTGACTTTCGCCAACGCGGTCATCACCGGTCAGCCGGACAACACGCCGCCGACGATATTTCTGCCGCAGCGCGAGCCGTACAACCCCGGCGGGTTTGAGTGGGGGGGGACGCCGGAGCCGTCGAACTTTGAAGTCTGGACGTATGCGTATGACGTGAGTGGGCTGGTCAGCGTGAAGCTGAAGTGGCGGGTGGACGTCGATGGGGAAAATCCATTGGCGTCGATTCAGAACGAGACATACGCCGGGGGGCTGGAGGTCGGGGGCTGGAACGAAACGGTGATGTCCAGTTCCGACGTGCCGCCGCAGAACGGTGTGCTGGCGCCGACGTATCGTGCGCTGCGCTGGGCCGCGACCATCGCCGGGCAGACCGATGTGCTCATCGATTATTATGTCGAGGCACAGGACGGCGCGGGCAATGTTGCGAAATCCGATATTCAGCATGTTTATGTCGGCGTCGTTTCCGGCGGGGGGCCGGGCGGCACGTACGGCGTGACCATCGACCCGAGTCCGGCGCAGGCTGGGCAGAACGTGGCCATCGCGTATGATCCGACCGGCGGGCCGCTCGCCGGCGCGGGACAGGTGCGGCTGCACTACGGGTTCAACAACTGGGCGCCGGTGGTCAGCCCCGATCCGGCGATGACCTGGAACGCGGCGGACGAGGTTTGGGAAATCACGGTGGGCGTGCCGTCGACGGCGGCGCAGCTCGACCTGGTGTTCAACAACGGCGCGGGCGTGTGGGACAACAACAACGGGCAGGACTGGCATTTTCCGGTGCAGGGGTCTACTCCGCCGCCCGTTGAATGGCAAATGAACGGGGCGCTGGATTCGGCGGCGACGCTGGTGGCGCAGAATGGCGCGCTGTTTTTGTATGCCGGGCTGGTGGGCGACGTGCTGTACGTGGCCGCGCCGGATGCGGGCGAGGGGAACGACCACTTCGTTTTCGTCGCGGATGTGCCGGGTGCGCTGCGCGCCGCGCCTTGGGCGAAGGCTGGGCAGGTGGCGGACTGGGATGCGTTTCTCGCGGACGAGAACAACAATGATTACGAGGGGTGGTTTGACGCAGCCGGGGCGCTGGGGGCGATGACCGGGGCCAATGGCGGCGTGCTGGAGGGGACGATTGACCTTGCGGCGGAGTTTGGCGGCGTTCCGAACGTGATTCACCTGGCGCTGGGGGCGTACGCGACAGCCGACGGCGGGGCGCTGGTCAGCAGCGCGCAGGTGCCGGCGTCGGTGAATGGCAACGGCCATGTTGATGCGGCTGAGTATGTGCTGGTCGATCTGTGCGCGATCCGCGTGGACCGTCCGCGTGAGGACCTGGATGTCGACTGCGCGGTGACGGCGGGGGATCATGGGCCGTTTGAAGCGTGCATGGGCGGTCCGGACGCGCCGCCGGCGGGGGCTTGTGCTCCCGGGGTGGACGGCGATTTTGATGGCGATGGGGATGTTGATTTGGAAGACGCAGCGCACCTGCAGCGCGCGATCGGAATCTAACTGCGATATGCCGATAACATGCTTCGAAAATTCCTGCTGATGGTGTGTACCGTGGTCTGTACCGTCTTGGTGGCCGCTTTTGTGGCAGAGCGGTGTGGGGCACGTATTGAGTGGGGTGCGCCAAAAGCGAACTATCTGGATGTTGGTGCGATTGGACGATGTCCGCACGTCTCGAAGAATCTCATGGGCTGGATCGTGGTGCGCGTGGGTGATCCGCAAGCACGTCGATGGTATGTCGATATTACCGGCGGCCATTTGGGGCTATCACGAATCGAACCTTCACGTGCCGGAACAACCGCCCCACCAACTCTAAGCCGTTCCTACGGTCCGATCGCAATCGAGCAATATCGCCAAGGTCCACCAACATGCACTTGGGGCATGACGGAGCCAACTTCGGACGAAGATCGCCGTCTGCAATCGTTGAGTGAAAATACGTGGCAGGCAGACATCATTGGGATCTGGATCTCGCTATGGCTGCTCATTGCAATCACGGGTAGTTGGCCCTTGTACGCATGCATTCGCGGTCCGTTGCGGAGGCGAATCCGGCGACGAGTGCAATGTTGCGTTGCGTGCGGCTACAATCTTCATGGCAATGTAAGCGGTGTTTGTCCCGAGTGCGGTGAAGCAGTTTGTCAACCTGGCGGCGAAAACTCGGGCTGACGGTGTTCTGCACACTGGGGTTTGTTTGCGCGATCCTGTGGGTGATTTCGCTGATTGCGCCCGGGGGATTGTTGTGGACGGCTGCGGGGGTGCAGTGGCGGTCGATGCGTTCGCCCGCGCGGCAGACTTCGCTGTGGCTGCGGGACAATGTTTCGCTCAGCGTTCGGAACCACGCGCTGTTTTTTGTGAGCAACCGCACGCCTGCGGCGTATTCGGGACAGCGTGCGACGGTGACGACCTGGCGGCAGTTCGAGGTCGCGGGCTTTGAGTATTCGTGCGGGTACATGGGTACGCAGCCGGCGCCGTACGTGCGGCTGGTGCGCGTGCCGCTGTTGGTTTTGGCGCTCGGGCTGCTGATCTGGCCGGCGTACGCACTGGTCGGCAGGCTGCGGTGCAAGCGACTGGCGCGAGAAGGGCATTGCCAGGGCTGTGGGTATGATCTGACGGGTAATGTCAGCGGCGTGTGCCCGGAGTGCGGGACGCCGGTCGCTGGCTAAGTCTTAAAGCGGGGTCACGTGGGCCGGAAACACGTGATGAGAATCGTCTATTGGCTGCTCAAATGGGGCGGTGGAAGTCTGTGCATCGCCATCGCGGTGTTATGGATGGTGACGGGGCGAAGTTATCACGTCACTTTTTTCCTTTCAGGAATGGCTGGGCGTCGTTCAGTGTCGGGCACGGCAGTTTCTGTGTCTCACGCAATCCCTGTGATCTGAATCATCTGCAGTCTACGCACGCGCGCATGGCGATCGAAAGCCATGGCGTCACGCTTCCCTTGTGGCTTCCTTTGTTGCTGGTGGGCGTGATTGCCTTTGCGGCCTGGCGGCGATCGCGTGGTCACGCACCGGGGTGCTGTCGGATGTGCGGGTATGATCTGACGGGTAATATCAGTGGCGTGTGTCCGGAGTGCGGGGCGCCGGTGGCCGGCTAAACTTCGATGCGGTGTCAAATGGGCTAAGTGAAGCGCGTGATGAGGACGCTGCACCTTTCGTATGCTTCCGCCGCCCCTTCGGGGCGGAGAGACATAGAAGACGACGACGCATCCACGGGTTCCGTCCCGGCGGTGCCGGTACTACACCCGTGGCTATCCATGAAAGGCACGCCTCGGTCAAATGTGGATTTTCGGTCCCTTTTTTTCGTTTTTCTTCGACCTTCAATGTGTCAGCCCATACCATGTCCGTGCCATCGCG
>Ga0268299_1001919_pt1 | contig 29553 bp, 28 predicted proteins | sample NOBtaG_FD_193484 | JGI IMG/M metagenome (GOLD analysis project Ga0268299, IMG submission 193484) | Activated sludge microbial communities from bioreactor in Nijmegen, Gelderland, Netherland - NOB reactor | ecosystem: Engineered > Bioreactor > Aerobic > Activated sludge | place: Netherlands...
GAAGCGCAAGCCCTCGTCCAGATCGACCAGCGCCAGCACGTAGGGCACGTCGCCGGCGAACGCGGGCAGCGGCGCGCGGTGGATGACGGAGAAGCTGGCGATCCGGCCGCCGCCCCCGGCCTTCTGCCATTGCGATTGCGTCGTGTGGCAATGCACGCAGGCCGAGCGGGCGTAGAACTGCGCCTTGCCGCAGGCGCCGCAGCGCTGGTAGCGGAATTCGCCGAGGTTGGCGCCTTCCCAATAGTGGCGGCTGATGCCGTCGGGCACCGGCGCCGGCTTGGCTTGCACGTCGGCCATCGTCAGGCCCTCCCCAGCAGGATCGAGCAGTGGCCCGAGAAGATGCCGCCCAGCGTGTGCGCGAGCGCCACTTCGGCGTCCTTCACCTGGCGCGGCCCGCACTCGCCGCGCAGTTGGCGCACCGCCTCGACCACATGGAACATGCCGCCGGCCGCGCCCGACGAGCCGTACGACAGCAGCCCGCCGTTGGTGTTGACCGGGAACTTGCCGCCGATGGCGAACTCGCCGGCCAGCGCCGCCGGCCCGGCGGCGCCGCGCTCGTAGAAGCCCATCGACTCGAGCTGGATCAGCAGCGTGCTGGTGAAGCAGTCATAGATGTGCGCGCAGTCGACGTCGGCATGCTTCAGCCCGGCGTGGCCCAGCGCGTCGGCCACCGACTCGCGGCAGCCGAAATCGACCAGCGACGGCGCCGCGAAGATGTGCTCGTGGGTGTGGCCCTCGCCGGTGGCGAGCAGTTCGACGGCGCGCTTCGGGCGGTCGCGCCCGGTCTCGGCGGCGCTCACGATCACCGCGGCCGCGCCGTCGGAGACGAGGCAGCAGTCGAGCATGCGCAGCGGCGAGGCGATCACCTTGGACCTGCGCACGTCGTCCATCGTGATCGGCTTCCTCATGTGCGACTGGGGGTGCAGCGCCGCGTTCGCTCGCTGGTTCACCGCCACCGCCGCGAGGTGGTCGCCATTCAGCCAGCCTTCGTGGAAGTAGACCTGCGCGGCCATCGCGAACGCCGCGGGCACGCTCATGCCGTAGGGCTGCTCGTACTGCGCATGGCCCACGTCGGCCAGCGCGGCCTGCACCTTCTCGCCCATGCCGCTGAGCCGGTTGTCGCCCGTCACGCACAGCACGTGGCGGCACATGCCCGAGCGCACCAGCGACTCGGCGTGCCGCACCAGCAGCCCGCCTGTCATGCCGCCCATGCAGATGGAGGCGTTGACCTTGGGCCGGATGCCGAGGTATTCGGCGAGCACGCCGCCGAGCATCAGCTGCGGCGACGCGAACGAGTAGGCGGTGAGCAGGCCGTCGATGTCCGACAGCTTCAGGCCCGCGTCGGCGAGCGCGCCGAGGCTGGCCTCGGTGTGCAGCGACATGCAGGTGCTTTCCGGCAGCGAGCCGACCTGGGTGTCGTACACGCCGCTGACGATGGCTTTGCTGGCCATGGTTCTCCTCGCTGATCCGTTTCAGGGCAGGCTGACGACGAGGTCGCGCTGCAAGCGGCGCAGCTGCTCGACGGCACCGTCGACCAGCTCGGCCATGATGTCCTTCGCCGGCCGCCGCGCCTTCACCAGCCCGCCCGCTTGGCCGGCGATGTTGTAGAAGAGGTCGTGCCGCCCCGCCGCGAGCGCCGCGGCCAGGAAGTCCTCCATCAGGATGCGCTGGTGCGGCGTCTCCAGCGTCGGCAGGCCCGATTCGGCCCAGGCCTGCGCGATCTCGCCGTGGAACGCGCGCACCGTCTTGCCCGTCCAGACCTTGCTGATGCGAAAGGCCTCGGAGTCCGCGGCGACGATCTGGTCCTTGCAGGCGTCGAACAGCTGCCCCTCGTCGGCGACGAGGAATGCGGTGCCGATCCACACCGCCTGCGCGCCGAGCGCGAGCGCGGCGACGATGCCGCGGCCGTCGGCGATGCCGCCCGCGGCGAGCACCGGTGTCGGGCTCACCGCATCGACCACCTGCGGGATCAGCGGCAGCGAGGCCACGGTGCCAGTGTGGCCGCCCGCCTCGGTGCCCTGCGCCACGACGGCGTCGACGCCGCTCTTCTTCTGCCGCACCGCGTTGCGCACCGAGCCAGACAGGCCGATGAGCTTCATGCCCTGCGCACGGGCGCGTTCGAGCAGGAAGTCGGGGTCGCCAAGGCCGGCGGCGAAGACCGGCACGCGCTCGTCGAAGATGACTTTGAGGACCGACTTCGCGTACTCGAGGTTGACCACCGTCTCGTCGGCCGGCTTCACGTCGGGCAGGCCGTGGCGGCGAATCAGCTCCTGCACGAACGCGGCATGCTTCGGGAAGCGCGCGCGGATCTCCTCGCGCACCGCCGTGCGGGTGGGCGGCGCGTCGGCGATGCGCGCCGGCAGCAGCAGGTCGACGCCGAAGGGCTTGTCGGTCAGCGTGCGTACCTCGCGGATGCGCCGGCGCGTCTCCTCCGGCGACAGCCCCGAGCAGCCGAGCACGCCCAGGCCACCCGCCTGCGACACCGCGGCCACCAGCGCCGGCGGCGTGGCGCGGCCGCCGACGCCCATGCCGGCCAGGAAGATCGGCACCTCGATGCCCCAGGCATCGCAGAAGGCGTTGTGCAGCAAGGCCCGGCTCACGGCGCCGCGGTCACCTGAAGACCGGCTTGCGCTTGGCTCGGAAGGCGGCGACGCCTTCCTTCACGTCGTCGGTCTGAAACAGGAACGGAAAGGCGTCGATCGCATAGCGCATGTCGTCGCCGCCGATGCCCTTGTTGTAGAACGACTTGGCCATCTGCAGCGCCATCTGCGGCTTGCCCGCGAGCTTCTCGGCGAAGGCCGTTGCTTCGTCCATCAGCTTCTCGGGTGGCACCGTGCGCAGCGCGATGCCCAGGCTCACCGCCTCGGCGGCCGGGATGGGCTCGCCGAGCATGCTCATCTCCTTGGCCTTGGGGCGGCCAACGATCTGGTGCAGCCGCAGCAGCGCGAAGCCGGGCAGCAGCCCGAGCTGGATCTCGGGTACGCCGAACTTGGCGCGTTCGGAGGCGAGGATGAAGTCGCAGGCGATCGCCAGCTCGAAGCCGCCGCCGAAGGCGATGCCGTTGACCGCCGCGATCAGCGGCTTGCGGCAGCGCTCGGGCGCCTCGAGCACCGGCAGCACGCTGGCGATGAAGTCGCGTGCCTGCTCCGGCGTCTCGGGAAAGCTGCTGATGTCGGCGCCGGCGCAGAAGGCCTTGTCGCCGCGACCGGTGAGGATGCCGACGCGGATCTCGGGGTCGGCGTCGACCATCGCGAGGCCTTCGGTGACACCCTGGCGGATACCGACGGAGATGGCGTTGAGCTTGGTGGGCTCGTCCAGGGTCAGGACCGCGACGCGGCCCTTCTTCTCGAATTCGACGCTGCCGATGCGCATGGGATGCTCCTCGATGAACGGTGGTGATCGCGCGAAGCTTCGCCTGCGCGCCGGGCCACTCTGCTCGGGGGAGTGGGCGCGCCGCGGGCCGCACAGCCAGACTGATCACCGTGGCGGTCGTCAGCGTCGGGCAGCCACCCATCTCCGGCATCGGAAGCCTAACAAACGTTTGGCTGCCGGTCAATGAGCAATGAGCCAGAGCGACAAGCCAGCCGTTCGGCGGCTCGTCGGCGGCGCGAGGATCGCGCCGGGTCATCCGGCGCGCGCCCGCATTCAACGCCCGTACACCAGCCCCGGCAGCCACAGCGACAGCGCCGGCACGTAGGTCACGGCCACCAGCAGCAGCAGCAGCAGCACGAGGAACGGCGTCGTGCCGCGGATCGCCTCGCCGATCGGCGCCTTGGCGACGCCGGCGATCACGTACAGGTTCAGCCCGACCGGCGGCGTGATCAGCGCGATTTCCATGTTGATCGTCATCACCACGGCGAAGTGCACCGGGTCGATGCCCAGCGGCCCGAGCAACGGCACCAGGATCGGCAGCGTGATGAGCATGATCGACGCCACCTCGAGGAACATGCCCAGCACCAGCAGCACGACGTTGATGATCAGCAGGAACTGCCACGCCGTCAGCCCGAGTCCGCTCATGGCTTCGACGAGCCGGGCGGGCAGCCCGGATTCGGTGACCCACTGACCGAAGGCCAGGGCGGTGGCCACGATGAGCATGACGACGGCGGCATTCTTGACCGAGTCGCCGACGACGCCGAACACCTCGCCCCAGCCGAAGCCGCGGTAGACGAGCAGCGATACCGCCAGCGCGACGAGCGCGGCCAGCGCGGCCGCCTCCGTGACTGTCACCAGCCCGCCGTAGATGCCGACGGCGATGACCAGCGGCACGGCCAGCGCCGGCAGCGCGATGAGGTTGACGCGCACGAACTGCGCGCGCGGCGCGGCGGCCTGGCGCGGATAGCCGTGGCTGCGTGCGTGCCACATGACCCACAGCGCGAAGATCAGCGCCTGCAGCAGCCCGGGAACGACGCCGGCCAGGAACAGCCGCGGAATCGACTGCTCGGCGAGGATGCCGTAGAGGATCAGCGGCAGGCTCGGCGGGATGAGGATGCCCAGCGTGCCCGCGGCGCCGACGAGGCCGAGCGCGAACGGGCGCGCGTAGCCCTTGTCGACCATCGCCGGAATCATGATCGTGCCGATGGCCAGCGCGGTGGCGACGCTGGAGCCGCAGATCGCCGCGAACAGCATGCACGCGGCGACGGTCACCACGCCCAGGCCGCCGTGCAGGCGCCCGAGCCAGGCGTTGGAAACGTCGATCAGCGCCTTCGAGATGCCGCCGCGCAGCATGAAGTTGGCCGCCATCACGAAGAACGGCACGGCCACCAGCGTCGGCGAATTCAGCTCGTCGAGGATCTTCTGCGCGATGCCGACCAGCGGCCGCCCTTCGGCGGCCGTCAGCACACCGGCCGAGATGCCCAGCACGAGGAAGATCGGCAGCCCCGCCGCCAGCAGGACGAGGAAGACGAGCAGCAGCAGCGTGCCCACGCGTTCAGCTCTCGTGGCCGCTGCGCGGCGCCATCGTCGCGGCGTCGTAGTGCCACAGCCAGCGCGCGAGGCGCCGCAGGTAGCGCAGGGTCATCAGAGCGGCACCCAGCGGCAGGCTGGCGTAGTACAGCCACATCGGAAACGCCAGCGGCGTCAGGCTGCGTTCGTTGAGCCGCCAGGCATCGCGCGCCACCTCGAAGCCGAACCATGCCAGCAGCGCGCAGAAGACGATCGCCAGCGTGCAGTTGAGCACCTCCACCGCCCGCACGGCGGCGGGCGGCAGCAGACGCAGCACGAGGTCGGCGCGCACGTGGGAGTCCTCCTCGACGAGCAGGCTGCCCGCGACGAAGGTCGCGCCGATCAGTCCGTAGACGAGCACCTCGTCGGACCACGTCACCGCCCAATCGGTGGCGACGTAGCGCGTGAGGATGCGATGCGCGGCCAGCGCCAGCGCGAGCAGGCCGAGCGCGCCGATGAACCCGCGTTCGAGCCGGTCCCACCAATGCAGGCCGCGATGGCCCGGTCGGGCTTGCATGTGCCGGGTGGCCGGTTTGCGCTACTTGGCGGCCAGCAGCGCGGCGGTCTTCTCCACCATCACCGGGTCGACGTTCATCTGCCGTGCCAGTTCGGCCTGGTTGGGCAGCAGGCGCGCGCGGATCTCAGCCAGCGTCTCGGGCCTCGGCGTGACGAAGGCGACGCCGTGGCTGGCCAGCGTGGCCTTGGCCTCTGCCTGCGCGCGCGCGCCCTCGGCGCGCATGCCGGGCAGCATCTCGGCCCAGGTCTGCTCGACGATGCGGCGCTGCTCGGCCGAGAGCTTGCTCCAGAACGCCTCGGAGACCATCGGGATGTACTGGCCGAAGAACTGGTTGTCCTCGAACGCGTGGCGCACGCCGGCGTCCCACAGCTTGGCGCTCGTCAGGCTTTCGTTGGTCGAGACCAGGGCGTCGAAGTTGCCCTGCGACAGCGCCAGCGGCACGTCCGGCCAGGCGGTCATGTTGGGCACGCCGCCGAGCTGTTGGATGCGCGCGATCAGCCCCTTGCCGCCGGGCGTGCGCACGGTGAGCCTGGCCATGTCGGCCACGCCGTTGATCGGGCGCTTGGTGGTGAAGGTGTTGGCCGGGCCGAGGTCGAGCCAGGCGCCGAGCACCTTGACGCCGGCCTTGGCCTCGAGCGACTTCGCCAAGGCCTGCCCGACCTCGCCGTCGGCCACCCTGTGCACCGCCGCCGCCGACAGGCCATAAAACATCGGCAGCTGGAACAGGTCGAGCCCGGGCTCCACCGCGGCCAGCTGCCAGGTGCCCGGCACCGCCATCTCGACCCCGCCCTGGCGCAGCGCCTTGAGCACGTCGCGGTCGCGGAACAGCTGCGCGCTGTGGTAGAGCGTCGGCTCGATCTGGCCCTTGGAGCGTTCCTTCACGGCCTCGAGGAAGCGCTCGATGGCCTTGGTGCGGAAGTGCGCCGCCGTGGTGTCGAGCGAGACGCGCATTTTCACCGGCTGCGCCTGCGCCCGCGCCGCCGCAACCGCGGCAAGGCAGCCGAGCGCTAGGCCGGCGCGGATGAGGAGCCTGCGGCTTGCGCTCGCGATCGTCTGCATGTTCGTCTCCTGTTGTTCGTGTCGCTCGTGTCGGTCGGGTCCGTCCTCAGAGCTCGAGGATCTCGGCGCGCTTGAGGATGTTGCCCACCAGCCGCACCGAAGCGGCGTCGACGAGGTTGCCGTCGACGTTGATCGCCCCCAGGCCTTGCCTTTCGGCCTCGGCGTAGGCGGCGGCGAGCTTGCGCGCCGCGAGCACGTCTTCCATCTTCGGCGTGAAGGCTTCGCGCGCGATCTCGATCTGCGAGGGATGGATCGCCCACTTGCCGACGCAGCCGAGGATGCGCGCGCGCTCGCACTCGACGCGGTAGCCCTCGGCGTCGCGGAAGTTGCCGAAGGGCCCGTCGATGGCCTCGATGCTGGCGGCGCGGCAGGCGATGATCATCTTGAAGCGGCAGTAGTGCCACAGGTCGCCCGGGTAGCTGCTGCTGCCGCCGATGGCCTTCAGGTCGATGCCCTGCGAGGCCGAGTAGTCGCCCATGCCGAGGATGAGCGCCTCGAGCCGGTCGCTGGAGCGGGCGATCTCCTCGACGTTGATCATCGCCTCGACTTCCTCGATCAGCGCCTCGAGGCCGACGCGGCGAGTGAGCTTCTTCTTCTTCTCGATCTGCGTCAGCAGCGTGTCGACGAAGTACACGTCGCGCGCCGCCATCACCTTGGGCACGATGATCACGTCGACGTATTCGGCGGCGTGCTCCATGACGTGGATGATGTCCTCGTAGGCGTAGGGCGTGGTCAGGTCGTTGATGCGCACGGCGCGCGTCTTGCCGGTCCAGTCGAGGTGCTTCAGCGCATCGACGATGCGGCTGCGCGCCTCGACCTTGGCGCTCGGCGCCACCGCATCCTCGAGGTCGAGGAACACCAGGTCGGCGGCGCTCTGCGCGGCCTTGGCCATCATCTTCTCGCTGTTGCCGGGCACGGCAAGTTCCACCCGGCGGGCGCGCTGCGGACGAGTCTTCATCTTTGCTTCCTGGGAAAGGTTGGCTGTGGTGTCATGCATTGCCGCCGCGCACGCGTGCGAAGTGCCAGGCCAGGCCGAGCCCGGCCAGCACCGCGCCGAGCCACAGGGCGATAAAGCCGGCGCTGTCGTCGAGGCCCAGCCCGTCGGCGAGGCGCAGCAGCGCCCAGCCGATGGCCAGGTTCACGCCGCCCCACAGCACGTTGACGATCGGCGACGATTCGCCGACGCCCGGCGGGCGCGCGAACGGGCTCTGGAAGCGCCGCCCGCCGATGCCGGCGACCCAGTGCGGCACGGCGTTGGCGAGGAACACTCCGGCGAGGAACAGCCACAGCAGGCGCATCGGGTCCATCGGCGTTGTCCTCCGCTTTCACTTCACCAGGCCGGCATCGCGCCAGCGGCGCACTTCGTCGGCCGCCGCGCCGAAGCCGGCGAGCACGTCATCGGTGTCCTCGCCGAGCAGCGGCGCGCGCCGCCGCACCGCGCCCGGCGTGCCGGTCATGCGCACGGCGATGCCGGCGATCTGCACCGGCGTCGCGCTGCCCGGCTGCTCGACCGCGGGCAGCATGTCGTGCGCGGCGAAGTGCGGGTCGGCGTAGACGTCGCGCACGTCGTAGACCGGGCCGAAGGGGATGCGCCCGCCGAGCGCCTCGGTTAGCTCGCGCTTGGTGCGCGGCCGCGTGAAGGCATGGATCGCCTCGTCGACGCGGTCGTGCTGGCGCTGGCGGCCGTCGTTGCCGCGGAAGGCCGGGTCGGTGCCGAGCTCGGGGCGGCCGATCAGCTCGCACAGCTGCTTCCAGAACGCGTCGGTCGGGCAGGCGATGGTCACCCAGCCGTCCTTGCAGGCGAACATGCCGAAGGGGCACAGGATCGGATGGCGGTTGCCTTCGGGCCCCGGCACCTTGCCCTCGTAGGAGTGCTGGTAGACCATGCGCTCGCACAGCGACAGCACGGCATCGACCATCGGCACGTCGACGAACTGCCCGCGCCCGGTCTTCTGCGCGCGGTAGATGCCGGCCATGATGCCGAAGGCCATGTGCACCGCCGGCACCAGGTCGCCGACGCCCGGCCCCACCTTCAGCGGCGTGTGCGCGTCCGGCCCGGTGATGGCCATGATGCCGCCCATCGCCTGCGCAACGACGTCGAAAGCGGGCCATTCCTGATACGGCGTGGCGCCGCCGCGCGGATCGCCGAAGCCGCGCAGCGCGGCGTAGACGAGCCGCGGATTGCGCTCGGCCAATGTCTCGTAGCCGAGCCCGAGGCGGTCCATCGCGCCGACGCGCATGTTCTCGACCACCACGTCGGCACCCTCGACCAAGCGCAGGAAGATGGCTTTCGCCTGCGGCTGCTTGAGGTCGATGCACAGGCTCTTCTTGTTGCGGTTGATGCTCTGGAAGTAGCCCCCCCACAGGCGCCGGCCGTCGTCGGCGCGGAACGGGCCCATCGCGCGCGTCATGTCGCCTTCGGGCGGCTCGATCTTCACCACCTCGGCGCCCTGGTCGGCGAGCAGCTGGGTGCAGTACGGGCCGGCGAGCATCTGCGTCAGGTCGAGGACCTTCAGCCCTTCGAGCGCGCCGGGGGAGATGCCGCTCATCGCGTCGTCCCGACCTAGCGGTCGCCCCAATGGCTGCGGCGCTTGACGAGCACCGTGCGCTCGCCTTCGAAGACGACCTTGTCGGACTGGTTCACGCCCCAGTGCTTGAAGCGCACGACGCCGGCGTCGGCGCGCCCGGCGTCGGCCACCGACAGCACCTCGGTGTAGGCGGTGAGCGTGTCACCGTGCAGCACCGGCGCCTTGAAGCGGATCTTGTCCAGACCCAGCTCGGCGAGGCTGTTCTCGGCCGTGTCCTGGCTCGCCAGCCCGATGACGAGCGAGGCGGTGATGCCGCCGAAGGTGATGCGGTGCCCAAACGGCGTGGCGCGCATTGCCTCCTCGTTGAAGTGGCCCTCGGCGGTGTTCATCACCAGGTTGGTGAGGATGACGTTCTCGATCGCCTCGACCGTCTTGCCGCGCGCGTGGCGGTAGACCGCGCCGACGGCGAAGTCCTCGAAGTAGTTGTCGCGCCCGGTGCGCTCGCTGATCTTCATGCCTCGCTCCTGCCTAGCAGGTGGTCGGAGATGATGCGCTGCTGGATCTCCGAGGTGCCCTCGAAGATCTTGGTCAGCCGCGCGTCGCGCCAGTGGCGCTCCACCGCGTACAGCTTGGTGTAGCCGGCGCCGCCGTGGATCTGCAGCGCCTCGCTGGTGACGCGCTCGGCCATCTCGCTGGCGAAGAGCTTGCACATCGCCGCCTCCTGGTCGCAGCGGCGCCCGCAGTCGATGGCGTCGCAGACGAAGTACATCAGCTGGCGCGCCGCCTCGATCTCGGTGGCCATCTGCGCGATCTTGAAGCGGATCGCCTGGAACTCGCCGATCGGCCGGCCGAACTGCTCGCGCTGCTTGGCGTACGCGATGGCGTCCTCCAGAGCGCCGCGGGCCAGCCCGATGGCACGCGCCGCCGTGTGCGCGCGCGCCTTCTCCAGGCCCTGCGAGACCATGTAGAAGGCCTTGCCCTCTTCGCCGACCATGCAGGAAGCCGGCACGCGGCAGTCGTCGAAGGCGAGTTCGTAGGTGCGCCAGCCGAAGTAGCCGATCTTCGGGATCGGGTTGCCGCGCACGCCCGGCGGCAGCTGGCCGCGCGGCTTCTCGATCAGGAAGGCGCTGATGCCCAGGTGCTTGCGCGCCGGGTCGATCGTCTCGCCCGTGCGCACCAGCACCATGATGAAGTCGGCCCCGTCGGCGAAGGTGCACCAGTACTTCGAGCCGTTGAGCACCCAGTGCTCGCCGTCGCGGCGCGCGCGGCAGGTGATGTTGGCGACGTCGGAGCCGGCATTCGGCTCCGACAGCGAGAACGCGCCCAGGAACTCGCCGCGCGCCATGCGCCGCAGCCACTGCTCGCGCTGCGCCGCGTTCATGTTGCGGCTCGAGCCGATCAGGCCGTTGCCGCGCGCGATCAGGCTGGCCACGCTCATCCAGCAGCGCGCCAGCTCCTCGGTGACCAGGCAGTACTCGAAGCAGCCGAGCCCCATGCCGCCGAATTCCTCGGGGATCATGATGCCGAAGTAGCCCATCGCGGCGAGCTTGTCGCGCAGCGCCATCGGCATGTCGCCCTGCACCGGGTCGAGCTCGTTGGCGACCGGCAGCACCTCCTTCATCGCGAACTTGCGCGCCGTGTCCTGGATCAGGCGGCGCTCCTCGGTCAGGTAGGTCATGACTGGTGCTCCCGCCGCGCGATCATGTTGGTGCGCTTGAAGTCGACGACCTTTTCGCCGCGCTGGTTGAAGCCGCGCGTGTGCCAGGTGGCGATGCCCATGCCGGCGTGCGTCGACGACGGGCGCCGGTCGACCACCGTGCTGCGCGCCTCGAGCGTGTCGCCGGGGTAGACGGGCACGCCGAACTCCAGCCCCTCGACGCCGAGGAAGGCACCGCCGCTTTCGGAGAGGTCCTGCACCGACAGCCCGAACACGGTGGTGAACACCAGGAACGGGTTGACGACGACGCCGGCATGCCCGTGCGCCTTGGCGAACTCGGCGTTGAAGCACAGCGGGTTGAAGTACATCGTCAGCGTCGTGAACAGCGAGTTGTCGCCCTCGTTGATCGTGCGGCCCCAGTGGTGCACGAACTCGCGACCGGGCTCGAAGTCCTCGTAGTAGCGGCACTTGGGGCGCGCGACGGCGCGCTGCACGAACTCGGGTGGCATCGCAGGGACTCTCGAAGGGTGCGGTGAAGGACGTGACGCGCGCGGCCGTCAGCCGAGCAGCCGGGCGAATTCGCCGACGTCGCGCAACCCGTCGAGGCGCTGCACGCGTTCGAGCACCTCGCGCGCGCGCGCGGCGCCGAGCGCCGGCGACGCAAGGCTCGTGAACTTGGCCTCCAGCAGCCGGCCCTGCTCGCGCAGGTCGGACGCCGGCACGCCGGCGTCGTGGCGTTGCAGGTGTCGCGCGCCGCCCGCGATCTCGACCTCGACTTCCGATTCGGTAATCGAGAAGCCGCGCCCGCCGGCGAGGTCGATGCGGATCTTCTCGCGCAGGGCGACCAGCCGCGGGGCGACGGCGTTGGCATCGCTGTAGGACTCGAGCCCGGCGGTATCGACACCGGCCAGCGCCATCGCCACCGTCTGCCGCAGGCTGAATTTCGACTCCAGCCCGGTGCGCGGATCGCCGATGTTGCACACCTTGTCGCTGGCCGGATCGACGCGCACGGTGACGCCGCGGATGGCGTCGTCGTCGAGGCGGTGCGCGCGGCGCAGGCGGCGCGCGGCCTCGATGGCGGCGTGCGTGCCGTAGCACGCGGCGTGGTACTTGAACAGATTGCCGCGCAGGTGATAGCCGCCGGGCGGCTCGGCAAGCGCGGCCTCGGGGTGGAAGTCGTCGCTCTGCGTGGCGGCGAAACCCTGCGCGCATTCGAGCACGTCGGTGCGCGCCGTGAAGCCGCGCTGCGCCAGGCGCGCGGCCAGCAGCCCGTTGGCGCACGCCTTGCCGGCGTGCAACGGCTTGCACATCGTGCCGAACTGCGACTTCAGCCCGGCCGCCTGCGTGCCGGCGATGCCGAGCGCGGTGGCCAGCGTCGCCGCGTCGGCGCCGAGCAGGTGCGCGCACGCGGTGGCCGCGCCGAAGGTGCCGATGGTGGCGGTCGAATGGAAGCCGCGCTCGTAGTGCCCGGGAGCGACCAAGAGGCCGATGCGGCAGATCGTCTCGCAGCCGGCGACGAACGCCGCCACGAACTGCCGCCCGCTCGCACCGCGCGCTTGCGCCAGCGCCAGCAGCGCGCCGACGACGGCCACCGTCGGATGACCGGTGAAGGCGATATTGACGTCGTCGTAGTCGAGCGCGTGCGAGGCCGCGCCGTTGACCAGCGCCGCCTGCAGCACCGAGGCCTCGAAGCCGTGGCCGACGACGGTGGCCTGCGGCCGCGACGCCTCTTCGCGCACCTCGTCGACGAGCATGCGCGTCAGCGGCTCGCGCGCGCCGGCCACGGTCACGGCGGCCCAGTCGAGCACGCACTGGCGCGCGAGCAGGCCGATGTCGTCGGGCAGGTCCTCCCAGCGCAGCCGCGCGGCGCGCTCGGCCAGGCGCAGCGTGAGCCCGGCGGAGGATGGATGCTTTGCTTCGGTCATCGGCTCGGGGTCTGCATGTCGCGGCGCCGCAGGCCGGACGCACGCGCAGAGCACGAACAGTACGCAGCAGCGAGAAGGGACATGGCCGGACGGTGATGGCGTGCTTGTGGTCGCGCCCGGGAATTCGCCCGGCGACCGAGCTACGCTAACAAACGCTCGATAGTGCGTCAAGGCGCGCGGCCATGCCACGTGCCGGCCCCGCCGCCTCTGCGCAGCGGCGGGTTGCCGGGGGGCGCCTCAGCGGCTACGATGCAGCAGTCATCTTCTAACAAACATTCGGCAGCGGGCCGCCCGCGAGCGCGCCCCGCCTGACGAACCAGACCCCGACCGCATGACCGCGCCCTCCCCGCTGCCGCTCGAAGGCCTGCGCGTCCTCGACCTGTCGCGCGTGCTCGCCGGGCCGTTGTGCACGCAGTACCTCGGCGACATGGGCGCCGAAGTGATCAAGGTCGAGGCGCCCGAAGGCGGCGACGAGACCCGCGGCTGGCCGGTGCTGCTGCGCTCACCCGAGGGCCGGCGCACGTCTTCGGGCTTCCTCAGCGTCAACCGCAACAAGCGCAGCATCGCGCTGGACATGAAGTCGCCCGAAGGCCGCGACGTCGTCCTGCGCCTGGCGCGGCGCGCCGACGTCGTCGTCGAAAGCTTCGCGCCCGGCGTGGCCGCCAAGCTCGGCATCGATGCGGCCACGCTGCGCGCGCTCGAGCCGCGGCTGGTGTACTGCAGCATCAGCGGCTTCGGCAGCGTCGGCCCGCTGGCCCACGGCAAGGGCTACGACGTCATCCTGCAGGCCTTCAGCGGCATGCTCGAGATCACCGGCGACCCCGGCAGCCCGCCGATGCGCAGCCCGTTCTCGCCGGTCGACCAGGGCACCGGGCTGCATGCGCTCATCGGCATCCTCGCCGCGCTGCAGGCGCGCGAGCGCAGCGGCACCGGCTGCAGCGTCGAGGCCTCGCTGTTCGACACCGCCGCGGGCTTTCTCGGCAACTTCCTGCAGACCTACTGGGAGACCTCGACCGAGCCGGTCAAGGCCGGCGTCGGCCACAGCGCGCTGTGCCCCTACGGCATCTTCGAGACGGCCGACAAGCCGATCATCATCGGTGTGGCCAACGACGCGCTGTGGCAGCGCTTCTGCGCCGTCGCCGGGCTCGGCGAGCTGCCCGATCCGGCGCGTTTCGCGACCACCGCGCAGCGCGTCGCGCAGCGCGGCGAGGTCGAGGCGATCGTGCAGGCGGTGCTGCGCCGCAAGCCGCGCGCCCACTGGTTCACCGTGCTCGACGATGCCGGCATCCCGGTCTCGCCGGTGCACACGCTCGGCGAGTTCGCCGCGCATCCGCACAGCGCGGCCTCGGGCATGCTCACGCACTACGACGATCCGCACTTCGGCGCCCTGCGCGGCGTCGCGCAGCCGCTGCGCTTCGACGGCCGGCGCACGCCGCAGCGGCGCCCGCCGCCGCTGCTGGGCGAGCACAGCGTCGAGGTGCTGCGCGAGGCCGGCCTCGATGCCGCGGCCATCACGCGGCTGCTCGAGCGCGGCGTCGTGCTCGCCGCGGCGCCGACGCCGCTCCCCTGACCCTCCCTCTCCCCCGGAGTCCCCGCGATGAATTTCGACCTCAGCGACGACCAGCGCGCCATCCGCGAGGCGGTGGCGGCGATCTGCAGGCCCTTCGACAAGACCTACTGGCTGCGCCGCGACTCCGAGGGCGGCTTCCCACACGAGTTCCACGCCGCCATCGCCAAGGCGGGCTGGCTCGGCGTGGCCATGCCCCAGCAGTACGGCGGCGCGGGCCTGGGCATCACCGAGGCGGCGATCATGCTCGAGACGGTGAGCGCCTCGGGCGCGGGGCTCTCGGGCTGCTCGTCGATCCACATGAACATCTTCGGCTTGAACCCGGTGGTGGTGTTCGGCAGCGAGGAGCAGAAGGGGCAGTGGCTGCCGCCGCTGATCCGCGGCGAGCACAAGGCCTGCTTCGGCGTCACCGAGCCGAACACCGGCCTCAACACGCTCAAGCTGAAGACGCGCGCGGTGCGCCAGGGCGACCGCTACGTCGTGCATGGCCAGAAGATCTGGATCTCGACGGCGCAGGTCGCCAACAAGATCCTGCTGCTGGCGCGCACCACCCCGGCCGAGCAGGTCAAGCGCAAGACCGAGGGCTTGAGCCTGTTCTACACCGACCTCGACCGCAGCAAGGTCGAGGTGCGCGAGATCGAGAAGATGGGGCGCAAGGCGGTGGACTCCAACCAGCTCTTCATCGACGGCCTGGAGATCCCGGTCGAGAACCGCGTCGGCGAGGAAGGCCGCGGCTTCGAATACATCCTGCACGGCATGAACCCCGAGCGCGTGTTCGGCGCCGCGGCCGCCGTCGGCCTGGGCAAGGTGGCGCTGAAGACCGCGGCCGAGTACGCCAAGGAGCGCATCGTCTTCGAGCGGCCGATCGGCCAGAACCAGGGCATCCAGCACCCGCTGTCCAAGGCCTGGATCGACCTCGAGGCGGCCACGCTGCTGTACACCAAGGCGGCCTGGCTGTACGACAGCAACCGGCCCTGCGGGGCCGAGGCCGACGCCGCCAAGTACTTCGCCGGCGAGGCCGCGTTCCGCGCCTGCGAGACCGCGGTGCTCACGCACGGCGGCATGGGCTACGCGAAGGACTTCCACGTCGAGCGCTACTTCCGCGAGTCGATGCTGCCGCGCATCGCCCCGGTCTCGCGCGAGCTGGTGCTGTGCTTCATCGCCGAGAAGGTGCTGGGGCTGCCCAAGTCGTATTGACCGCCCACCCCGATACCCCGATACCCCGAGACCCCGAGACCCCGAGACCCCGAGACCCCGAACACCGCAGCAACAGGCATCCACTCCATGAACACCCTCCTTCGAGCAGCGCACAGGGCGCGCCTCATTGCGTTCACCTGCCTCGTCGCGCTTGCCGCCCCGGGCGCGCTGGCGCAGCCGGCCGCCACCCGGGTCGTGCTGCCGTTCGGCCCGGGCAGCGGCACCGACACGATCGCGCGCGCGCTGTTCGAAATTCTTGCGCGCGACCTGAACCAGACCTTCGTCATCGAAAGCAAGCCCGGCGCCAGCGGCTCCCTGGCCGCGGCGGAGGTGGCGCGCTCGGCCCCCGACGGCAAGACGCTGCTGTTCACGGCCACCACCACCCACTCGCTGAACCCGCTGCTGTTCAAGAAGCTGCCCTACGACCCGGTGAAGGACTTCCGGCCGGTCAGCTCGCTGACCACGGCGTTCTACTTCCTCGCCGTGCGCAAGGAGCTGCCGGTCAACACCGTGCCCGAGCTGATCGCCTGGCTCAAGGCCAACCAGGCCGGTGCCTCCTACGGCTGGGGCGCGGCGGTGGCCCAGATGGCCGGGGCCGACTTCGTCAAGCGCATCGGCGTTCCCGTCGTCGGCGTGCCATACAAGAGCAGCCCGCCCGCGATGACCGACCTGGTCGGCGGGCAGCTGACGTTCATGTTCGTCGACATGGTGGCCGGCATACCGCTGCTCCAGAGTGGCCGCCTGAAGGCGCTGGCCACCACAGCGCCGCAGCGGGTGGCCCTGTTCCCCGATGTGCCGACCATGGCCGAGATCGGCATGGCCGACATCGACGTGTTTGCCTGGACGGGCCTCTTCGCGCCCGCCGGCACGCCCGACGACGTGGTCAGGCGCCTGGCCGAAGCCGTCAAGCGCGCCGCCGCCACGCCGGAGATGCAAAAGCGCCTCGAGCAGTGCTGCACGCCGATGCCCATCGTCACCGGTGCCGAGTTCGAGGCCTACCTGGCCCGCGACAAGGCCGCATGGGCCCGGCGTGCCGCCATCGCGGGCATCGTTCCCGAGTAGCGGGCCCGACGCGGGAGCTGCCCGGCCGGCCTCACCGAGCGGGAGCCGGTGCGGGCAAAGGCCGCGCTGCCCTACTGCGCGCCCGCATAGCGCGCAGCCCGCTTCGCGCGGAACGCGGCAACACCCTCCTGCATGTACGGGCCGAAGCACAGGACCTGCCCGCGGTCTTCCAATGCAATGGCGGCCTCCAGGCTGGGGGCGTCGGCGGCGAGGGCGATACCCTCCTTGGTCAATCGCAACCCGAGCGGCGACATGCCGATCATCTCGCCGGACAGCGCGTCGGCCTTCGCCTCGAGCGCATCGAAGGCAACGACATCCGAGACCAGCCCGATGCGAAGCGCGCGCTCGGCGTCGATGAATCTTCCGCTCATCATCAGCTCGGCGGCGTTGGAACCTCCCACCGACCGCGTCAGGAAGTAGCTGATGCCCATGTCGCATCCGGTCAAGCCGATGCGAGCCATCGCCACGTTTATCCGGGCATCGGGAGCCGCATAGCGCACGTCTGCGGCGAGCACGAGCGCGAAGCCGGCCCCGCAGGCAGCACCGTGCACCAAGGCGACGATCGGCTGCGGGCAGCGGCGCATCCTGAGCACGATCTGCGACATCTGCCGCTGAATCCTGAGGCCGTCGGGAACGTTGGCCGACAAGGCGTCGGCCGTGGCCAAGTCGATGCCGGCACAGAAGTGCCGCCCTGCCGCCCGCATGACCACGACCCTGACTTCGTCGCGCACCGAAAGGCGCCCGAAGTAGTCGAGCAGCTCGTCCGCCATGACGGGGTCGATGGCATTGAGTTGCCGCGGCCGATCGAGAGTGAGCCACTCCACGCCGCCGCGGCGATGGAGCGCCAGTGAGCGATAGGGCCGCTGGCCGCCGGCCCCCTGCCGGCCGGCCGCCTTGCGCGCGGTGCGCCCGGTCAACGCCTTCTTCTGCATGACGCAGTGCCCCTCGATCGCTCGATGTCGGTCAACGGGTATGAATCGGAGATCAAACCGGATTGAGGCCCAGATTGCGCATGGTCTTGCGCAGGCTCTCGTTGCTGCTGCGGATGTACTCGAGGAATTGCTCCGGGGTGTCGTCGAGGATTGGAAGCAATCCGTTGTTCACGATGCGCTGGTTCACCGCGGGATCGCGCAGAGCCGCCTGCACTGCGGTCCAGACCTGTTTCGCCAGCGGTGCCGGCGTCCCCAGCGGCAGAAAGACGCCGCCCCAGGTGCTGAACACGAGATGGGGGTATCCGGAAGCCGCAACCGTCGGAACCCCTTGAATCGTGGAGGTGGCCCCGAACCCGGCCAATATCCTGACTCGTCCATTTTCGGCCTGCTGCTTGGCAAGAAGTGTGGAAACCACTGCGGCATCGAGACGGCCACCGATCAGGTCGGGGAGGATCGGCGTCTCGCCCTGGTAGGCCACCGGGACCATGTCGAAGCCGGCGCGGTGTTTGAGTTCCTCGAACGCGAGGTGCAGGACTCCGTTCGCGCCGGTGTGGCCGAAAGCGCCGCCCTTTTGCTTGGCCCCTGCAACCAGGTCGGCGAGCGTCTTGTACGGCGAGTCCGCCGCCACGATGATCATCGGCATCAACTCGTATGCGCGTGTCACCGGAATGACGTTGTCCACCGTATACGTCTGCTTGGTCGTGGACGGACTCGTGAACGTGCTGCAAAAGCAGATCGTGTAGCCGTCCGGCGCAGAGGTGGCGACGACGCCGGCACCGAGCACGCCGTTCGCGCCGGTCTTGTTCTCGACGGTGATCGTCTGTCCGAGCGCCGTCGACATGGATTGTGCGAGCGCGCGCGCCACCTGATCGGTCGCGCCTGCGACCGAGGCGGAAACGACGATCTTGATGGGTTTCGATGGATAGGCGCTCTGAGCCAGCGCCCCCGCGGCGGTCGTGACGCCGACAGCAAGCGCGGTTGCCATGAGGCGCAACGAATGTTTCATGATGGATTCCCTCGCGATGTGGATCGATCGAATCGGCCGCTCCGGGGAGGCCGGGTTGAATGCATCACTTTCATGCCGGGTTCGATGCCCTCGGATCAACAATCGAGCAGCTTGGCCATGATGTTTCTCTGGATCTCGTTCGATCCGCCGCCGATCGGGCCGACCCGCGCATCACGGAAGAACATCTCCATGTCGTACGCGCAGGTGTAGCCGGCGCCGCCCATGATCTGCAGCCCGAGATTGGCGCAATTGAAATTGGCATCGGTGGCGACGATCTTGGCCATCGACGTCTCCAGCACGCAGGGCTGGCCGTTGTCGATGAGTTCGGCGACACGGTAGGTCAGCAGCCTCGCGTTCTCGGCCATGATGCGCATGTCGGCCAGCTTGTGCTGGATCGACTGGAGCTTGGAGATCGGCTTGCCGAATGCCGACCGGTTCCTTGCGTAGTCGAGCGTGTAGTCGAGCACCTTGAAGGAGTTGCCGGTTCCCACGGCCGCCATCCCCAGCCGCTCGACGTTCAGACAAGCCATCAGGCAGTGCCAGCCCTTGTTCTCCTCGCCGATCAGCCAATCGGCAGGCGTCGTCACGTTGTCGAGGAAGACCTCGTTCGTGTGTGACGTGTGGCGCCCGAGCATGTCCATCGGCCGTATCGTCACGCCCGGCTGGCGCGCGTCGACGATGAAGATGGAGATTCCCGCCTGACCGGCATCGGGGCGGGTCTTGGCCACGACGATCAGATAGTCGGCGACATGGGCACAGGTGGTGTAGAGCTTCTGCCCCGTGATGACGTACTCGGCGCCTCGCCGGACGGCGCGCGTTTCGATGGATGCCACATCGGAGCCCGCCCCGGGCTCGGAGATGCCGAGCGCGAACTTCGCTTCACCACGGATGACCCGCGGCAGGAACTGCGCGCGCTGAGCCTCGTTGCCGTTCTTGAAGATGTGACTCGCGCAGTAGATGGCACTGACCAGATAGGCCTGCGCGACCCCTGCATAGTGGTAGGCGATCGCTTCGACGAGGACCGCGAAGTCCTTGTAGCTGCCACCCATGCCGCCGTACTTCTCCGGGTACAGCAAGCCCATCCAGCCGCCATCGGCCAACGCCCGGTAGGCTTCGGCGGGGTACTCGCAGGCCTTGTCCATCGCCTTGATCCTCTCGCGCGGCAACACGCGGCCGAGGAGGTCGAGGATGCTCTCGCGAATCATCCTTTGCTCGGGCGTCAGCCCGAAGAGGTTGACTGTCTCCAATTCGAACTCCTCGTTATCCGTGGTGGCTGCCGCGGGAGCGGACCATGGTCGTGAGGATCCCGGTCTGGACGACGACTCCGTCCTGGTTGACGAGCTCCATGCGGCGCTTGAGCACCCCCCGATCAGGCTTGGCGCTCACACGCGCTTCGAGCACGGTGGTGCGAAGGTGCACCGTATCGCCGATGAACACCGGCGCAGGAAAGCGCCATTCGTCCAGGCCCAGCAAAGCCATGCCCGTGCCGTCGACCTGGCCGATGCGGTGGCTCATGCCGGTCACGACCGACAGGCCCAGCGCCCCGTGGGCCAGCCGCTTGCCGAACGGCGACTGTTCGGCGAACACCGCGTCGGTATGCGCCTGATTGGTGTCGCCCGACACCCAGGAGAACATCACCACATCGGTCTCGGTGATGGTCCGCCCGGGACTGACGGCCTGCTCGCCCACCGCAAAGTCCTCGATGTACTTGCCCATGTCGCTTCGGCCCTTGTCGATCAGTGGGCCGGAACGATCAGCGCATCGACGCAGATGCAGCTGGAACCGTCGACGACGAGCGGGTTGACATCCACCTCGCGCAGCAGCGAGGCGTTGTCGGCAACGAACTCCGAGAACCGCGCAATGGCCTGTGCAAGGGCGCCCAGGTCCGCCTTCGCGCCGCCGCGGTAGCCCTGGAGCAGCCTGAACCCCTCCAGCGACTCCAGCATCTCCCTGGCTTCGGCCGCCTGCACCGGCGCCAGGCGCACAACCGTGTCGCGCAGGAGCTCGACCAGCACGCCGCCGAAGCCGACGAGCAGCAGCGGCCCGAAGTGCGGATCGATGCGCGCACCCAGCACCAGCTCGACGCCGCGCGCGATCATCTGCTGCACGACGACTCCCTCCAATCGGGCGCCGGGATCATGGCGGTTGGCATTGGCCATCACACGGTCGAATGCGGCACGCACGGCCTGCGCATCGGCCAGCTGAAGCGCCACACCGCCGGCCTCGGTCTTGTGCGCGATGTCGGGCGAGACGATCTTCAGCGCCACCGGGAAGCCGATGGCCTCGGCAGCCTGCACCGCCTGGGCGGCGGTGGCAGCCCGCCGCTCCTTGGGCGTGCCCAGGCCATACCCGGAAAGGATCTGCTTCGAGGCCACTTCGTCGAGGCCGGGTCCGCGGGGCGGCCGCTCCCGCAGCAGGGCCCGCGCGCCGCTGAGGGCGGCGGGGTCGCTCAGCCTGACGGCCGGCACACGCGCTGCGCGCCGCTTCGTTCGCTCATGCCAGCGCATCCAGTGCGAGATGGCCTCGAAACAATGATCCGCCGATCGAAACAGCGAAGCGTGCGAGTCGCCATCGAGCACTTCGCTGCCCGGCCCCGAGAGCCATTCGGTCAGCCACACACCCACGATCGGCAGGCCGGTGCGCCGGGCCACCTCGCAGATCAAGGGTGCGCGCGGGCGCGTCGATTCCGGGCCGGCCAGCACGAAAGGGACGACGAGGGCGTCGAACGATGGATCCTGCGCAAACGCCTCCAGGCAGCCGACGAACGATTCCTTGGTCTTCAGGACCTCGGCGGTCAGGTCGGCGGGATTGGCGATCGAGCCGAAATCCGGGATGCTGGCGTGCAGGCGCCGGGACGTCTCCTCGGCCAGCGCCGGCAGCCGCACCCCGTGCTGCTCGGCCTTGTCGGCCATGGACACGGCCGCCCCACCCGACGTGGCCATCACCCCCACGCCCTTCCCGGCCCGGGGCGCGCCCGAGCGCGCCAGGAGATTCGCCGTGTCGAGCAGCCCGTCCATGTGGTCGAGCGCGATCACGTCGGCACGCTCGAACGCGGCCGTGAAGGCCGCCTTCGAGCCGACCAGGGTGCCCGTGTGCGACAGCGCCGCCTGCCTTGCGGTTTCGCTGCTGCCGACCTTGTAGACGACCAGGGGCTTGCCGTGGTCACGAGCGAGCTCGGCCGCCTGCAGGAAGCGCTCGCCGTCGCGCACGCCCTCGAACATGCAGGCGATCGCGCCCACCTGTGGATCCTCGGCCAGATAGGCGATGAAGTCGCAGATGTCGACATCTGCCGAATTGCCGGGCGACAGGAAGTGACCGATGCCGATGCCCCGCTCCATGCCCTGCATCAGCGCGTAGCCGAAACCACCGCCCTGGGAAACGATGGACACCGGCCCGTCGATGAGTTTCATCTGGGCAAAGCCGGGTATGAAGAGCATGCCCGCGCCGAGCCGCGTATTGACGAGCCCGATGCTGTTGGGGCCGACGATGGGCATGCCGCCGGCCCGCCCGATCGCCGCGATGCGCTCCTGGGACGCCAGGCCCTCGGCGGTGCCGAGCTCGGCGAAACCCGAGGCGTAGACGATCGCCCCTCCGACCCCCCGCTCGGCGCACTCCTCCAGCACTTGCGGGATCAGATCGGCTCCCACGGCCAGGATGGCGCAATCGGGCGTCTCGGGCAGATCGCGCACCGTCGGGAAGCACGGCACGCCGCCCAGATCGCCCTGGTGCTTGACGTTGACCGCGTAGGTGCGCCCGCCGTAGCGGCCGAGGTTGTCCAGGGTTCGCCGACCGAAGGAACCGGCCCTGGTGGAAGCCCCGACGACGGCCACGACTTGCGGCTCGACGAGGCGTCGCAGCTCAGCGTGGCGATAAACCTGACCGGCCTGGCGGGAGCAAGCCATGGTGCGTTCGTGCCCTCGATGTCCTTCTTGACTGAATGATCAGCCACTGGCCCCACGGCTGTCAACAGGAACGGGCCGAAGCCCTCGGCGCCAAGCTCCTTCCCTCAACACTTCAGGAAGTGATAGTCTCCGCCGGCGAAGGCCGATCACCAACCTGCCTTGCTTGAACCATAGTTCATCATTTGTCATCTTGGTTGATGGTTGTCAAGTTCTCTGAATTGCGGATCAATCACTTCCGCGACCACAAACGAGCTTGCCGGTGGAGGTGTCATGGGTAGCGTGCCCGTTCTCCTGGGGGTCAGCGCGATACCGGTCGGCAGGCACCAGAGCCGTGCCGATGCCGAACAGCATGTGCTCGAGCACGAGGTGCTGGCGCGCCTGGTCGTGCAGGCGGTGGAGCAGGCAGGCATCACCAAGCACGACGTGCACAGCCTCGTGCTGGCTCAGTGCCGCCCCTACACGATGCAGAAGTACTTCTGCACCTTCATGGCCCACTACCTGCGCCTGCCGTCATCGGCCACGGTCATGGAGGTTCTCGGAAACGGCTGCACCGGAGGCCTCGCGCTCGAGCACGCGATTCGCGATGTCGAAAGCGGTCGCGCGCGGGCCGCGCTCGCGCTGGGCGTCAACTTCGAGACCGCCACTGCCTCGGCGGAGCACATGAACAGCAGCATGCGCGCCACGGGAGATGTCGACTTCCATGTTCCTTTCGGGCTCACGCCGATCTCGTGGTACGCCATGGACGCCACGCGCTACATGCATGAATTCGGCGTCACGCGCGACATGCTGGCCAGCGTCGCCGTGAAGAACCGCTCTCATGCGTCGCTCAACCCATTGGCCCAGTATCGCCAGCCCATCACGTTGCACGACGTGCTCGCGCAGCGGCCCATCGTGGAACCCCTCGGCCTGTACGAGGTCTCGCCGCGCGGCGACGGCGCCGCCTGCGTGGTCGTCGCATCCGAAGATGTCGCGAAGGCGACGGGGCAACCCTATGTGCGCATTCGCGGGCGCGGCTTCCACCACGAGGGCGCCCATCAGATCAGCGAGACTCCGAACGACATGATCGCGCTCGGCGCGCTGCAGGCCGCAAGTCGCACCGCCTACGAGACCGCCGGCATCAGGCCGGGCGACCTGGACTTCGCGGAGATCTATGCCCCCTGCACCATCGTCGAGGTGCTGGCAGGCGAGGCCATGGGCTTGACGCCGCGCGGCCAGGGTGCGCGGCAGGCCGTCGAAGGCCAGACCACGCTGGGCGGACGCATCCCGATCTCGACCTCCGGCAGCTTGCTCTCCCGCGGCCACCCGGCCTACGTGACGCCCCTTTACAACGTCATCGAGGCGTTCGAGCAACTCGTCGGCCGTGCCGGCGCGCGGCAGGTCGGGAGTGCCCGGCTCGGCGCATCCAGCTGCGAGCTCGGCAACTACAACGCCGCGCTGGTGCACATCCTGGAGGCCGCGCGATGAGCATGGACATCATCCCGGTCGGTCGCCGACGCGCCTGGCCTCCCCGGGTGACCGAAGCGACCCGGCCGTTCTGGGGTGCACTCGCGCTCGGCCGCATGACGACGACGCGGTGCGACAACTGCGCGCGATACACGTTCCCGCCCAAGCCGATTTGCCCGCACTGCTGGTCGAGCAAGCTGGCGTGGACCGACCTTGGCGGCCGGGGCATGCTCTATTCGCGGACCGTGATCCACGCACCACCCAAGGTGTTCGAAGGAGTGGGCCCGCTTCACGTGGGGATCGTCGATCTCGACGAAGGCGTGCGGATCTGCTGCGGGCTCCTCGAGGACGACGCGCCGATCCCGCTGGACAGCCGCGTCGAGCTGGTCACGCTGCTGTACGCCGATGGCCCGCTCTTCTCGGCGCGCCGCCAGGTCAGCGCGCGCGAAGCAAGCGGCGCCCACACCCAGACCCGGTAGCCGGTGCGAAGACCGCGATGGCAAGCAAGACCCGTGGAGCATCGGATCCGCCGCGCCTGGAAGGCAGGGCCCGGAACGACGAAGCCGAGTTCGCGGTCGGCCGCAGAGCTGCGATCCTCGATGTGGCCACCGATCTCTTCGGCCGCAACGGCTACCACGAAACGACCATCAAGGACATCGCTGCCGCGGCCGGCATCAGTTCGGGGCTCGTCTACTCCTATGTCCAGAACAAGGACGATCTGCTGTTCCAGATCATCGCGCGCAGCCTCGAGGGCTACTGCACCGAGATGACCCGCGCCATGGCCGGGGTTCGCGATCCGGTGAACCGGTTCAAGGTCGCCTACCGAACCTACTGCCTGGGCGTGCTGAACAATACCCACCAGACACTGCTCGCCTTCAGGCACGTGGTGTCGTTGCCGAAGGATGTCCGCGACAGGATCAAGGCCCTGGACGCCAAGTCCATCGTCACGCTCGAGGCCGAGATCCGCGCGTGCATCGACGCGGGGCACTTTCGCGAGGTCGATCCGTTCACCGCCGGGGCGATGGCTGCGCATCTGGCTCAGGCGTGGCCGCTGAAGAAGTGGCTGCTGTCGACTCACACCAGCGCGACGGAGTTCGTCGAGCTGGCACTGGACATGGTGCTCGGCAGTCTGAGCGCCCACAAGGTCGGCCCTGCAGGCCCTGCCGCTGCGACCCGCGGGCGCGCGCGCGCCCGCAGACCGTAGCATCGATCAAGGAGGCTCGAGATGCGTGTTCTCGTCACCGGCGCCAGCCGCGGCATCGGCGCTGCGATCTGCGTTCGGCTCGCGCACTCGGGCGCCGAGATCGCCGCGTGCGGCTCTTCGCATCGGGCGGAACTTCAAGCGGTGGTGGCGCAGATCGCGTCCGCCGGCGGCAAGGCGCACGCCCTGCACGGTGACCTGTCCGAGCCGGCGGTGCCGGCACAACTGGTCGACGCGGCCGTCTCGGCCATGGGCGGGCTCGATGCGCTCGTCAGCAACGCGGGCATCGCCTTCCCCGGATCGCTCGCGCAAACGCAGGTGCAGGATTGGGACCGGGTGCACGCCGTCAACGTGCGCGCGCCCTGGCTGCTCGCCAAGGCGGCCTATCCGCACCTGCGGGCCACCCAGGGCTGCGTCGCCGTCGTGGCGTCGATCTCGGGCATGCATCCCTATGCCGGCGCCGGCGGCTACTCCGCGTCCAAGGCCGCGCTGCTGATGCTGGTGCGCCAGCTGGCGCAGGAGTGGGCCGCCGACGGCCTGCGCGTGAACGCCGTCTCGCCGGGCATGGTGCGCACGCCGCTGACCGAGGCCATCTATGCCGACGAGGCATCCCGGCGGCAGCGCGAAGCGCTCGTGCCGATGCACCGCATCGGCACACCCGAGGAGATCGCGCGCATCGTCGAGTTCCTCCTCAGCCCCGCCGGCGCCTACATGACCGGCCAGAACATCGCGGTGGACGGCGGCGTCGGCGATGCCATCCACGGGCTCTTCTCCGGCCGACCGGATACGGGGTCCAAGACGTGATCGCGCTTCGACCCCGGCCCGAGTGGGCGGCGCGCTGGCACGCCGCCGGACATTGGCGGGAGCAATCGATACTCGACCGGGTCGCGGACAGGATCGCCGCCACGCCGGGCAAGAGCGCCGTCATCGACGCACGCGGTACCCGCCTGAGCTACGCAGAGCTGGATCACCAGTCATCACGACTTGCGGGGTACCTGCGCTCGCAGGGCTTCGCCGAAGGCGACGTGCTCACGCTGCACCTGCCGAACTGGTGCTGCACCGCCGTCGTGATGCTCGCGGTCTACAAGCTGGGCGGGGTGCTGCACACCGCGCCGCCGACCTACGGCTGGAGCGACCTCGCGTACGTGCTGGCCAGGTGCAGCTCCAAGGCCATCGTGGCGGCCGGCCGCTTCCGCAGCACCGACTACGGCCGCCACCTCGAGGCGATTCGCCGGCAGCAGGCGCTGCCGCCGATCTGCCTGCTCGTCGGCGACGGCGGCGCCGCGGGCGGGACGGCGGTCGGCACGGCGTTCGAGCGCGCACTCGAAGCCGAGCCCCTCGCAGCGGCCGCACGCTGCGACCCCGACGCGCCGGCGGCCGTCCTCTTCACCTCGGGCACCGAGAGCAAGCCCAAGGGCGTTGTCCACACGCACAACACGCTGCTTTTCGGCGAGCGCGTGTTCGCCGAGCGGCTCGGGCTCGGCGCCGACGACGCCTGCTTCATCGCGACCCCCGTCTCGCACGCCACCGGGCTGCTGCACGGGCTCGTGCTGAACCTCACGCTGGGCTGCACGCTCGTGCTGCAGGACATCTTCGACGCCCGGCGTGCGGTGCAGGTGATGCGTCTAGAGGGGGTCACCTGGACGGTCGGTGCGACGCCCTTCCTGCACGACACGATCGAGGCCCTCGAGGCCGCGGGGGCCGGCCTGCCGGCGTTGAAGTTCTTCGTCTGCGGCGGCGCGCCCTTGCCGGAAGCAACCGTCCGGCGGGCCCATGCTGCCGGCGTGACGGTGCTACCGCTGTACGGCTCGACCGAGAGCCCGCCGCACGCGCTGCTGCGCCCCGACGCACCGTTGCAGCAACGCTGGGAGACCGACGGCGAGGCCCTGCCCCACATCGAGATCGGCGTCATCGGCGCCGACGGTGCTCTGCTCGGGCCGGGCATCGAAGGCGAGGAAGTGTCGCGCGGCCCGAACCTGTTCATCGGCTATCTCGACGAACCCGGGCTGACGGCGCGCGCGATCGACGACCAGGGCTGGTATCGCTCGGGCGACCTCGCCGTGGTGCGCTCCGACCGCACGCTCGAGATCAGCGGGCGCATCAAGGACATCATCATCCGTGGCGGGCAGAACGTTTCCGCGCGCGAGGTGGAAGACCTGCTGGTCGAGCACCCGGCCGTGCGCCGCGTCGCCCTCGTCGGGCAGCCGCACGAGCGCCTGGGCGAAACCGCCGTGGCCGTGGTCGTCCTGCACGACGGTGCGCAACTGAGCCTGGCCGACATCGTCGAGTTTCTCGCTCAGCGGGGCGTGAGCCGCTACAAGCTGCCCGAGAGGCTCGTCATCCGGCCCGAGCTGCCCCAGACACCCAGCGGCAAGATCCAGAAGTACCTGATTCGCGAATCCCTCTCCCATGCCGCGCCTGACGGCATCGAACGCCCACTCGGCAGCGGGACGACATGAACGAGATCTACTTCGACGCCGACATCCTCGCCATCCGGGAATCGGTCCGCCAATTCCGCGACAAGCACGTCGCGCCGCTGGTCGAGGATTGCGACGCGAATGAGCGCTTTCCGATCGAACTGCTGGAGCCTTTGCTGGAGGCGGGCATCCTGCGCATGCCCTTGCCCCAGGAATACGGCGGCATGGACGCCAATTGCCAGACCCTCTCGGTCGTGATCGAGGAAATATCCGTCGCGATGCCCGCGCTGGGCTCCGTGCTGTTGTCGTGCTTCTCGCCGATGCGCATCGTCGGCGCGGTGGCCAAGCCGCATCAACGCGAGGCCTTCCATCGCCTGATCACGAGCAAACCGATGGTGCTGGCGTTCTGCCTGTCCGAGCCGGAGGTCGGCTCGGACGCACGCGCGATGCACACGCGTGCCCACCGGCGCGGCGGCGGCTGGGTGCTCAACGGGCGCAAGCGCTGGATCTCCAGCGCCACGGTCTCGGGCTGCTACCTGGTCTTCGCGCGCACGGGCGCGGGGCGGGAAGACATCTCGTGCTTCGTGGTTCCCGGTGATGCCAAGGGCCTGAGTTTCGGCAAGCCGGAGCGCAAGATGGGCTTCAGGGCCCAGGTGCTGGCCGACGTCGTCTTCGACGAGGTCGAGATCGCCGACGACTGCCTGATCGGCAACGTGGGCGAGGGCTGGCGGGCGCTGACGATGGTCGCCAACACGATGCGCTGCTGGGGCGCGGCCGCCATCGCCACGGGCCTGGCGCGCGCGGCGCTCGACGCCGCCACGCTCTATGCCAACCAGCGCGAGGCCTTCGGCCGCAAGATCGGCAAGTTCCAGGGCGTGAGCTTCAAGCTCGCCGACATGGCCATCGCGCTCAGGCAGTCCCAGCTGCTGCTGCGCGACACCAACTGGCGCGTCGACAACGAGCTGCCCGACGTGAGCGCCCGGACGCAGGCCCAGGTCTCGATGGCCAAGTGCCACGCCGCCGATGCAGCCATGCGGGTGACCACGGAGGCGGTCCAGATCCTCGGCGGCTGCGGCTACATGCGCGAGTACCAAGTGGAGCGAATGATGCGCGACGCCAAGGCGATCCAGATCTTCGACGGCTCCAACGAGATCCAGCGCGTGATCATCGGCAAGTACCTCCTGGACACCTCTTGACCGGCCACAAGCCGGTGCCCGGCCTCAACCCGCCTGCCGCAGCCCACCGTAGCTGGCCCAGGGCGTGGCCACGAGGCAGCCCGCATCGACCGGCAGGTTGATGCCGGTGATCGCCGAAGCCTGCGTCGAGGCCAGAAAGGCCACCGCATGGGCGATCTCGCGCGGCTGGATCAGCCGGCCGAGCGCGCTGTTGCCCGCCATGTCGTCCGCGGCGAGCGTGCGCGTGGTGATGCCCTTCTCGAGCGCCGGCGTGTGCGTGAACCCGGGCGACACGGCGTTCACGCGCACGCCCTTCGACCCCCATTCGGCCGCCAGGCACTCGGTGAGGTTGATGACGCCGGCCTTGGCCGGACCGTACGAATGCAGCGGGCCAGAGCCCATCCCGGCCACCGACGCGATGTTGACGATGGCCCCGCCGCCTGCGCGCGCCATCGCCGCGCCGAAACGCGCGCAGCACAGGTAGGTACCGCGCAGGTCGATGCGCGCGACGAAGTCCCACTCGCGCAGCGTCAGCTCCTCGGGCGGCAGCGTGCGCTGCAGCACGCCGGCGCTGTTGACGAGCACCTGCGGCACGCCGCACTGCGCCTCGACGGCCGCCACGGCGGCGTCGACCGACGCGTCATCTCCCACGTCGAGCGCGACCGCGATGCCGCCCGTGGCCGCTGCCACCGCCTGCGCGGCAGCGAGGTTGCGGTCGGCCACCACCACGCGCGCCCCGGCCGCGGCCAGCACCTGCGCGCAGGCCTCGCCGATGCCGCTGGCGCCGCCGGTCACCACGGCCACCTGGCCGGAGAAGTCGAGCTTCATTTCAGTTCTCCGTTGGATGGGCCGCCAGTTCCGCGCGCAGCACCCGCTTGAGCACCTTGCCCGAAGGCAGACGCGGCAGCGACTCGCGCAGCACGAGCTGGCGCGGCAGCTTGAAGCCGCCGAGCTTGCCGCGGCAGAACGCCTGCACTTCCTGCAGCAAGAGCGTCGTGCCGGGCCGCAGCACGACCACGGCCGC
>Ga0268299_1001920_pt1 | contig 29545 bp, 27 predicted proteins | sample NOBtaG_FD_193484 | JGI IMG/M metagenome (GOLD analysis project Ga0268299, IMG submission 193484) | Activated sludge microbial communities from bioreactor in Nijmegen, Gelderland, Netherland - NOB reactor | ecosystem: Engineered > Bioreactor > Aerobic > Activated sludge | place: Netherlands...
CAGGCACGTTGGGCAGCAGTGCTGGATCACCCAAACCGCCGTCGCTGATGATGACCACGTTAAAATCGGTTGCCCCTACCGAGCTGCCAATCGCCAGCGTGAGCGCGCCGCTCCAATCTGCGCGGGCCTGGCTCGGCTGTGCGCTGCTGATGGCACTGCGCAGGGCAAGACGGTCATTGGTCGAGGTGGCGATCACTTCCGGCACATCGGTCACGCGAATGACCGTCATCGTGTTTGAATCGGACATCGTATCGACTTCGCCGATAGCCTGACGCTTGGCATCTTCAAAACGTGATGTGCCGTCAATATCGGTGGCGTTCATGCTGGCTGAGGCGTCCAAGAGCAGCACAATCTGACCTGTCCCCACTGCCGGAACGGTAATAAATGGACGTGCCAGCGCGAAGATCAAGGCCAGTAAAATGAGCAGTTGTAACAGCAGGAGCAAATTGCGTTTGAGGCGCTGCCAGGGCGTGTTGGCTTCGTTATCTTTGAGAATCTGCTGCCATAAAAATGTGCTGGATACCACCACCTCGCGGCGACGCAGACGCAGCATATACATGAGGATAATGGGAACGGCGAGCGCAGCGCCGATGAAGGCCAGCGGGGTTAGGAATGACATACTACGAGCCTCTCAACTCATCACGCACTTTCATGAGAATCTTTCCCAAATGATTTTCTCCGATCCATTGATTCTGGTGCGTGTCCCAAACCGCGCCGTAAAATTTATCACCCCAGTTGTTGCCTTCGATCAGGCTGGTACTGCCTGTATTCAACAGCTTTTGATGCAGGTCGGGATAGCGCGTAAATTTTTGCCGTATCAGCGATTCCATAATTGAAAGGCTTACGTCGAACCAATCCTCACGGCGCTTGATGCGTCGGCCCATTTGTTTCGCCTTGCTGGGCGAATCAGCGTCCCGAATCGCGCGGCGGCGGGCAAAATCCTGGGTTTTTGCAGCCTGAAAAGCGTGTTCAATCGTCGGATATTCTGCTCCATCCATCTCAATTGGAGACGGGTAGAAATTCGACAAAAAATCATGCTCACCGCGAAAATCCGTAATCGATTCTTCCATAAAAGTCTCTCTGCGCCTTTGCCCCTTTGCGTTCTTTGCGTTGAGTCTTTAATGCTCCTCATTTATCTACTTACTTCAGCAGGCCCAGCCGTCGCATATCCTGCAAAATCAATTTCTCCCAGGCGGTGCTGGTATCGACCATCAGGTAATGTGCGCCACGTTTGCGACAGTCCGCGCGGATTTCGTCGCGCCACGCTTCCAGACGCTTGATATACAGGTCACGCATGGAGGCATCAATCGTGACCTCTTGTGATTGTCCGGTCTCGGCATCAATGAGCCGCAAATCCCCTGCCATTGGTGGCGATAATTCCTCTGGTGCGAGGACGTGAAGCAGGACAACCTCGTAACCACGCCCCATTAGCGCGTTCATGCCTTCCAGATAGCCGGACGGTGAAAACATATCGCTGATGATAAAACACAGCCCCGGACGCCGCGCCCGCAGCGCATAACTGCTGAGAACCGGATTCAAGTCGGTAACACCGTGTGCCTGCAAATCGCCAATAAATTTGAGCATGGCAACGCCCTGCACCTGTCCACGCGCGGGGCCAAAAATATCCGCGCCGGAATCGCTGACCGCCGTGAGCATCATACGGTCATTGCTGGTGAGCGACGTGTACGCCAAACCCGCCGCCAGCCGCCGCGCAAATGTGAATTTGTTATGTTCTGCGCCTTCGCCCTTCGGCCAATCCATGCTGGCGGACGTATCGAGGATGATGTGGACGGCGAGATCTTCTTCATCTTCGAGCAGTTTGATATAGGGGCGCTGCAAACGGGCGAAAACGTTCCAATCCAGCCGCCGCAGGTCGTCGCCGCGCGTGTAGTTGCGATAATCGGCAAATTCGATGCTGGTGCCGCGCTTGGTCGAGCGGCGTTCGCCCTTCATCGCCCCGGCGCGCACCCGTGACGACCAGAGCATGACCTGTTCGAGTTTGCGGCGTGTTTTTTCGTCGAATACTTTGTCGTCTGCCATATCACACCACTTTCAGGCGATACACAACCTCATCCTCATCTATTGTCCCCGTATCCTCAAAACCCAGCCCTGTGTACAAATTTTTCGCGGCGGTATTTTCGGGTAGGAAACTGATGTGGATAGCCTCGCAGTCAGGCAGCATTTTCATGCGTTCTATTGTTTGTGCCAGAATCGCCCGCCCATAACCTTTGCGCTGATGATTTTTATCGACCATCAGCCGGAAAATGAGCCACAAATCCTGACCATCGTGGTTATACTGCCCGTACATCACGAATCCGACGGGCGTATCGCCATCAAAAGCGCCAAGCGGAACGAGTTTCGACTCCGGCGCATAATGGGCTTGCGCCAGCGAAAACGAGTTTGGAGCGACGAATTGTTTTTGATCGTCAGCGACCTGTAACAGCGCGATGGGAAGCCAGTTTTCGCGACTCACTTCGCGTAAGCTGAAATTCATATCCAAATTTTCGGCTTTCAATTTTTGCGAACCGTTGCCAGCAAATCTTTGATGATCTCATCGGGGTTAATGCCTTCCGCCAGACCCTCAAAATTGAGCAAAATGCGATGACGTAAAGCGCCTTCTGCGACAGCCTGTATATCCTCAAAGGAGACGTTGAAGCGGCCTTCGAGCAGCGCATTCACCTTCGCGCCGATGATGAGCGCCTGAGCGCCGCGTGGACTCGCGCCATAGCGTACAAATTGGCGCACTTTATCCGGCGCGGTGGGGTGTTCAGGGTGGGTCGAGACAACCAAACGCGCAACATAATCGTTGATATGACTGGCGACAGGGGTGTTGAGCGCCAATTTGCCCATATTGATGACTTGCTTGCCATCAGCAACTTTGCGCGGTATTGGAATATCTGCGCCTGTAGTGCGCTCCAGAATATTGACAATTTCGTTGACCGTCGGAAATTCGACATTCACCTTGAACATAAAACGGTCAAGCTGTGCTTCTGGCAGCGGGTAAGTCCCTTCCATTTCAAGCGGATTCTGAGTCGCCAGTACAAAAAATGGCGGTTCGAGCTTATAGCTGCGGTTGGCAACCGTGACCGTTTTTTCCTGCATGGCTTCCAGCAGCGCCGACTGCGTTTTGGGCGTGGCGCGGTTGATTTCGTCGGCCAGAATCAGGTTGGCGAAAACAGGCCCTTCATGAAAGCGGAAAACGCGCCGACCTTCTTCGGTTTCTTCCATAATATCGGTGCCGGTGATGTCCGATGGCATCAGGTCGGGCGTGAACTGGATGCGCGCGAACTTCAGGTCGAGAGCATCGGCGAGGGTACGGATCAGCATCGTTTTGCCGAGGCCAGGGACGCCTTCGAGCAGCGCATGACGCCCTGCCAAAATACAAATCAATACGCTGCGCACAACGTCATTCTGACCGACGATCACGCGCATGACCTCGGCCTCAATCGCCTGCGCGATATTGCTAAATTCTTCGAGCTTGATGTCTTGTACAGGTGCGTCTGTCATGTGTTTTCCTGCTTTTATGGTCGTTTAATTGAGTTATTACCATCTCATCCGAAAATCTCACGCACGGGTAATTTAAATCCTGGCAATACGTCGCCACCTTCTAACACACCGTCAATATCAATCGTGATGGCCTGTGTTTGGGTATGCGCCACAACGCTCTTTGTGCGTGGGTAAGCGACCCACACTAAACGCACCCCGTAGCGCAAATACTCCATCACCTTTTGCTGCACTTCGCTGGCATCATCATTGGGCGAAACCACCTCAATGGCTAAATCGGGCGCAAGCGGTACATAGCCATCAGGTAATCCATCGGGCAAGCGCTCTTTGGCGACAAAACCGATGTCGGGATCGCGCACCGTATCTTTACCATGCGGATTTTTAAACAGAATGAAGCCCGTTTCGGCGGCGGTCATGTAGCCGAGATCATGTTCGCGGACAAAAGAGCCGATCAAAAGACCAAAATCAAACGCGACACCGCCGTGTTTGCCTCCAGTGGGTGACATTTCGATCAGCTCTCCCTCGGATAATTCAAAACGTTTATCGGCATTTTCCGGCAGATGGCTGATCTTCCATAGCTCCTCTGCGGTATAGAACTTAGTCTGAATCAGCACCTTATTGCCCTCCGCTGCTCTGTCCTGGCTCAAGCGAGGTGAAATATTGGCGCACCACATCGCGCAAGCCGAGCGGGATATAGTCACTTTCCAGTGCGCGGTTCGCCTCGGTGCTGTATTGGCTAAAGACCTGGTTGTAGGGTACGAGCGATTGCCCGTTGGGATTCTGCGAAAATTCGCCTTCCGTCGCTGGGATATTGCTGGCGTCTGGCTCTAAGAAAATTTCCTCTTCGCCTTCGCCGCCTACACGCTGCGGGGTATAGACCAGCGGCATCTCGCCTTCGCCTGTGCCATCGGGATCATTATCCTGCGCGCTGGCGTTATTGCTGCCCAGAGTTCGATTTTGTTCGCTGCCCGCGTCACCCTGCGTATCGCCTGCGCCACTGCCTTCGCCAGGTTGTTCGCTGCCTGCCTGCTGGCTTTCGCTGCTGCTGCCTTCCTGACCTTCACCAGGGCTATTGGCCTGCATCTGAGCTTCCTGACTTCCAGGCTGTCCCTGATCGCCCTGCTGCTGTCCCTGCTGCCCCTGCTGGCTCTGAGCATCACCGGGCTGCTGCCCCTGCTGGGACTGCTGTTGGCTTTGCTGGTCGGACTGATTGCCTTGCTGTTGAATCTGTTCGACACCCTGGTCGCCCTGCTGCTGACTCTGCTGCTGGCCTTCCTGGTTTTGCTGCTGATTCGGCTGCTGCCCCTGTTGGTTCGACTGCTGATTTTGGGAGTTTTCCTGCTCAGAACGTGAAAGCTGGTTGGCGGCATTTTGAAGTTGTTGAGCAGCCTCATTCATTTGCTGGGCAGAGGACTGCTGCTGTTGCGCCTGCTGCTGGGCCTGCTGCATACTTTGCGCGGCTTCCTGCAAAGCGTTTTGGGCAGCCTGCATATCGCCATTGCGCAGCGCGTCGGCAGCTTCCCGCAGCGATTGTGCGGCTTGTGGATTGGTCTGTTGGAGCGCATCGGCGGCCTGTTCAAGCGCATCGGCGGTTTCCATGCGCTCGGCTTCGCTCATGCTTTCCATATTTTGATTGAGTTGGTCAAGAGTTGGGATGGCATCTTGCGGCGACTGCTGGGATGTCTCCTGCGCATTGGACATCGCCGAAAGATTGCGCAGAGCCTCTGCCGCCTGTTCCATCGCTGCACGCTGATCTTCGGCGGATTGATCCATCGTTTGCGCCTGCTCCCGCAGCTCGGCCTCGGCATCGGACAAGGCTGCAAAAGCCTCCTCCGGCTTAACCTCTGGTTCTTCGAGCTTTTCGCTGGTTTTTTCAAGCTCCTGAAGAAGCTGCGCACGTTCTTCATTCGTTAAAGCCTGATCGGAGGCGACATTTTGGGTGATCTCCTCAACCGTCGTTTCAGCTTCGTCAATGGCGATTTCACGTTGATTATTCTGGCTCACGGCCTGAGCCTGGGGGTTGGGAAGCAGCAAAAGCAAAATAAAAATGCCGAGTACGCCTAATGCGCCCAGCCATGACCGCCAATCCCAGATAAAAGGGAGTTTCTCACTGGTATTAACGCTTTGCGCTTTTTCCCAGGCATCCTGAAGCTGAAAACCTGTTAATTCATCGTTGCTGCGAATGTGTCCGCTGATGAGTTCGAGTGCGGTTGATGTGCGTTCACCCAGGTTGAACATGAGGTCAAAACTGCGGGCGGCCTCCAGATTAGAACGTCGCCACAGCCATACCACCAGCATCATGCCCACGACTCCGACCAGAACCGCCGCAGCCGTTATCATTACGATCTGATTATTGGTTAACCAGGGGCGCATACGGGCAATCACGAGCATGATAATGCCCAATGCCAAACCGGGAATCACGCTCCGGGGCAGCCAGACGAGTATTTTCTGCGCCCGCAAACGGCGATCCCAAGCACGAACGACGCCGTTCAGCGCATCATGTTGTTCCTGAAAAACAGTCTGTGTTGCCATAATTCCCCTCACTTCTCAATCTTGGGAGACTGGCGTTCGTTATCAATACACGGCGTTCAGGTGGAATGTTCAGAGTCGGCTGCCGATTCCTGGTACACCGTTTGGCTGTACTCTCCTCAAAATCATGCTTCGACCTTACGCATCTGGCGTACCGCTAACACAATCAGGACGGTTGAAATCACCAGATAAGTAATCGAAAAGCTGATCCAGGGCGAAACAAGCGGGATGGTGCTGCCATCGCTGCTGAGTGTGACCGACCAGAAGCCAATCACCTGTCGATCCGTCAACAACTGTTGGGCCGTCAGCGCAGTTGCAACCGGATTCAGGCTGACCAGCACGAGGCCGATATAGATCAAGATGGATTCGATAACCGGTGAGCTGTTGACGCCCGACCCAAACCCTGCTACCGCGTTGACGAAGGCATTCAGAAGGGGCAAGCTGAGAATGATGGGGATACCGAATGTGACTGCCAGCGCAATTGTGTAAGAACGCACGCTGGCTGAGAGTGTGCGCGGGGTGATCGCCGAGAAATAAATCCCAACTGTTCCCAGTGCGATGGCTGTAACGGCTAAAATGACAAACGAAAAAATTAATTCAAGTTCGGTGACGCCGCCAAACAAAAAGGCGATACTTTGCAGCGGAATGGCTGAAAACAGCAGCAGAAGAATGTAACTGAGCGCCGATTCGAGCTTGCCGATGACGAATGATGGGCTGGCGAGGAGCGTCGTGCGCAGCAGATCATAGGTTTGCCGTTCACGCTCACCTGTAATCGCGCCTGCCGTGAATGCCGGGGCGATAAAAATAATTAACAATAGTTCGACGGCGACCAAACCAACAAACAGCACACGCCCAATTGATCCGGCAGAGGCCGAGCCGCCAGCCTGCGCCAATGGCGTATAAATCAGGTAAAGCAGTGCTGTAAAGCCACTCATCAGGCCGAGGTAGATCGTCAAAACGATAAAAGCGCGAACCCCACGCATTCGTCCACGCAGTTCCTTGAGCATGACCGGGTTAATGCGGAAAGCCCGCACATCCCGGCTGACGATAATACCGCTCCACGCCGCCGGAATAATCGAAATGATCGCTGGCGTGAATCCCAGGAAAATAATTGCGGCGATATTCACGGCGACCACAATCCACACGGCAGGCAGCGCCCAGATTTCGCGCGCCAGGATGCCGACCATCAGCACCAGAAGCAAACTGATGTCCACCAGAATCAGCAAAATAACGGTGGCTAATGCTGCGTCATCGGCTGTAGAAAAACGTCCGAGCAGGAGATTATGCAGCGTTGTGAACAGATCAGGGATAACTTTCAGACCGCCGAGCAGCGCCAGCACGATCAAAAGGATGGTGAGCGCGCCATTGGCGACAGCACCCCAGCGCAGCACCGCCGCCGCACGTTCGAGCCGCTGTTCGCGCGGAGTCAGCGCTTCTTCGGGCAGATCAATCCATTCAACCGGGGCTGCGTCCTGTGCCATACCAATAAGCCTTTCAGCGGTTACGATAAATCATCCTGTACGGCGTGTCACCAAACATCCAACTGAGCTGGCTTGCATAAAATCAGCGACAGCCTGGATTTCTGATTCCGAACATCCAAGCAGAATTTTAATCTCCGCATCGTGTTTCATCAGATCAACCGTACACACAACGGCATTTGCGCTTTTGATGGGATTTGAGCCAAGCCAGACATCGATTCCGCTGCCATCACCCGCCGTTGTCCCATCCAGATAGCCGTAATCCAGTGGATATATCATATCCGAATAACGGGGATGTGCCGAATTTTTGGGACGATCTATGATAATCGTTGCGTTAGCGACGAGTTCGTCGATGGCGTTCCAGAAGGAGGCGTTGTGCATTTTAGGAGGTTAGAGTTTCCGCTGGCTCAACTGCAATCGCAGCGCGTACAACTTCCATCACGAAATCTTGTGCATCTAAGATTTCTAATAAAATTGGCGATCCTTGTTCGGTCATGTGTAAGATGGTTTGACCAACCTGTTCAGCATGATCAACTTGACCTTTTTGATCAAACCAGATCATCAAAACGTCATCTTCCCGGTCATACCTCATCTTGTATTTCATAACGATCTCTCCTAGCCGGGTAAAACGTAATTACCAGTATTCCATCGGAATCCTCAACAAATACCACCCTTAATAGATGGTTTTTACTAACAGGCTTTTGAGCGATTGGCGGATGGACGGTCTGATTTAAAAATTCAGGGTTAGTTACAACGTCAATGACCTGTTCTTTTGTGACGATAAAACCGATCTCTGCCAAGTCTCCAAATTTTTGTTCAGCGTGTCTGGTAAAACGAACGGCCTTACTCATGGGATTAATTACGTCACAATGCCCTTTGTCACGCGCATAAACATCGATTCCAGGTCTTTGGTTTCTTCGCTGAAGCCGAGAATGGCAATCGCCGCGCCGTGCAATTTCTGGTTGATGGCTGCCACGCCGTCATCATCGCCCGTGAAATCGATCCTCACGCGCGAACGTCCGGCTTTTGGCTCTAAAATCACGACATTGACGACGTTATCCATTTCAGCCACCAGCGATTTCACCGATTCGGCGGCCTCGTTATCGCGTACTGTGACCATGATCTCGCGGTGTGGCATCAATTGGGCGCGCATCTCGTCCATGCTGCCCTGCACGACCATCTGACCAGCTTCGACAATGCCAATATGCGTACAAATTTCCGCCACATCGGCGAGGATGTGCGAGGAGAAAAAAATCGTTTTGCCCATTTTTGCCAACTGCACCAGCAGTTCGCGGATTTCCACACGGGCGCGCGGGTCGAGGCCGGAGGCAGGCTCATCCAGAATCAGGACAGCGGGGTCGTGCGCCAGCGTTCGTGCCAGCGAAAGCCGCTGCTTCATACCACGACTGAGCTTATCGACCATATCTTCGCGGCGGTGCGAAAGATCGACCAGTTCGAGCAAATCTTCGATCAAACGCTTGCGTTCACTCTCTGGGATGTCGTAACAGGCGGCAAAAAAATCGAGATATTCCCACACGCGCATATCGTCGTAAACGCCAAATTCATCCGGCATGTAACCGATGGCGCGGCGCACGGCACGCGGCTCGTCGGTGACAGAATGCCCCGCAACCCAGGCTTTACCGTTGGTGGGACGTGTGAGCGTGGTCAACATACGCATGGTTGTGGTTTTGCCCGCGCCATTTGGCCCAACAAAGCCATAAATCGACCCCATCGGCACTTCGAGTGACAGGCCGTTGACCGCCGAGAATTTACCATAGCGTTTGATAAGCTCTTTGGTTTCGATAATCAGACTCATGTGAATTAAACTCGCTTCCGCTGTTTCCGATATATCTTAGCTTTTAGTCCTTCGCTTTTAATCGGTAGTTAACGACTATCTGCGTAACTAACAGTATAAATCAAAATCCCATCAAATTGACTAGCACAAATTATCGAGAAAAATCTACGATGTTTCAAACACCCCTTCTTGCTCCACAGACAGACGCCCAATTCGCAGGTAGCCGCCAGATTCATTGGCTGTAAGGCGAACTTCAACGGCGTTTTGCGGCCCCAGGAACTGTTTGGGATCGCGCATCGCATACACGCTGATCGTGGTGCTGTTTTCGGTCTGCTGCATTTCTACGGGTGTCCACTCGCCTGTATCCCAATTCCATAGCTCTATGGGTACGTCTGCTCGAACTGCACCTGAGCTATCCATACGCAGTCGCAGCTCATTGACTTCAGCCAACACTGATTCACGAATCGGTGTAAATCGGAAAATGGCTTCGTCCCCTGGCTGCAAAACGGTGTTAACGGGGGCAATATCGGCGGTGAGGCCGGTTCTTTCTAATGCCACCCAGGTAAATTGATCGCTGGGAATCAACACATTGCCCACAGGTGGCGACGACTCGACACCCAGTTCAACAATGTACAGCGTCGTATCAACGGCTTCCCATGTCGCGCCTGTCAGCTCGGTTTGCAGAGGTGTGGAGTCTGTCCATCCAACCAGATAAACACGATCCCCCCGTCCGCTGGAAAGATAGAGGTCACGATTAAAAGAGGAAAGGAAAAATTGACGGCGGCGCAGTTCTTGTTCGTCAGTGGTCGCACCTGGGGCTGAAACATAAGCCCGCGCTTCATATTTTTCGTCGCCTAAAATATCAATCACAGTTTGTTCAAGCGTTCGCGAGTCCTGTGAAAAGCGCTGGAAACTTAAGCGCGGCGCGATCTCTTGGCTGCTGCGCTCCATAGGCGACGGCGCTGGCGGCTCGTTCTCATTCGAGAGAATCAGATCAAAGGTCTGTATATCACCAGGGTTGAGTGCTTCGCTGAGATGGAGGACAACACCGCGCGCCAGAATCACAGGATCGGTCAGCGTTTGGTCACTGTCGTTGCGTACCGATCCACGAATAACCTGTTGGCCTGGAAGATCGCCGGGGAGCAGCGACACCTCACCGGAGACGGCTGGTTTGTCGATCACCGCCGTCGTGTTAAAGGTTGCGATAAAGCTGGCATCAACTGAAAAATTTTCGGCTTTAAAAACGTCTGTTTGGCGAATATCCGTTGAGGCCTGAATATTGCTGGCAAAGGGATTGGTCTGAATGCTGCGCGCGAGAGGCCGCAGGAAGCTGTTATCGCCCATCGCCAGGGTATAAGTGGAGCGGCGCGGCGAGAGCAGCCCAACCAGTCCATCAACCTGTGCGCGTTCGCTGTCCGACCACGATTGGACGACAGCCAGACGGCTGATAGTCGCGATATTGCCGCGCAAATTGAAGCCCACAATCCAGGCCAGAGCGGTAAAGGCGAGGATAAAAATCGGGATGGTCAACCAGGCATATTCGCGGCGGTTGACGCGATTGAGAACCACATAATTCAGCGGCCCGATCAGCGCGACGTAAATTGCCAGAAATCCGCACAGCGGCAGAACATCCGGCAGTAGATTGAAACCGGGTAAAATTTCAGCAGCCGTTACCGCGCGGTCTGTATCGGTCAGGCCATGTGTCCAGCTTGGATGCGGCGAGACATTTGAAGTTAATGTGAACCACATTTCTGTCAGCCCCGCCCATCCCCGCAGCGACTGCGTAAGGGGATCGATGGTCAGATAATCGATTACCCCCAGCCCCATATAATGGCGCGCAACCAGCGGCAGTCCATCGGCTGTAGCAGCTAATATTTCGGCGTCTGGCTTCAATTCGCCCGTCACAATGATCGTTTCGCCGCTCAGGTTAGCATTTCGATTTTGTGTTAACCCTGCTAGTTGGCTCAGGTCATCGGTTGTGGTGCTGTTATTCGGCGTGAGCGGCAGCAGATCACTCAACCCGGCGGACGTTGCCTGCCAGCTTGCCCCGCCCGTGACGATTAAATGCCCGCCCTGCGTGACCCAATCTTCAATGGCTTGCCGTTGATCGCCTGTCAGCGTCCCCGTATCCACGTCGCTAAAAAGCATCAGGTCAACTGCGTTCAGCGCCACCACCCGATCCGGGATATTCTGGATAAGCCAGTTACCTTGAAATGCGTTATAGCCGCCGACACGCACACCCGTCAGATCAACCGAGCCGACGCTGGACTGCGTAACCACAACGTAAAGCTGATCTTGTGTCAGAACACCGCGCATCAGACCTTCACGCGATGTCACCACGATTCCATTGTCATCGATCAGTTCGACACGAACCTGGTTGGCAAAGCTGCGGGCCGTCAAATACAGGAAAACAGCTTTGCTTGATCCAGAGGGAAGATCGATAGGGACGCTCCAGGTATTGGTGAACCCATTTCCCGAAGTTTCGGGCCGCACAACCAGCCTGCCGGTAATATCGTCGCCATTGTTGCTGACTTCAATTCGCAGCGGGAACCAGTAATTTTCACGAAACAGGCCGTCAAAACCCACACTGCTGATCGACAAATCGACCAGTGCTTGTGTAACCTGTCTGGGTGGGGCAAAGCCCATGAGCGAAAGCAAGAGGCCTAACAATAAAATCCGAACATAGCCAGATTTTTGCATAAACTTCATCCAATAAACGAAATTTGCTATTCACATTATGACTTAACATCGCATTTGGTTCAACCGATGCTCATTTTCCCTCCGAACGGTCATTACGCAAAATTTTGGATTGTTATCTTACAATATAAGGAGATCGTTTAAGCAGCAAATGATGTGTTGATGAATAACCAGGCACTTGAATCCAATCTGTACCGCGTTTTAGCTCGAAATCTGCCGGATATGGCGGTCTTTATGTTTGACCATTCTCTGCGTTACCTTGTCGCTGAAGGCACAGCCTTGAAAGCAATGGGCGTGACATCGGAAGAACTTGAGGGCAAAACGATTCATGAGATTATTTCTATAGAAACGGTTGAGTTCATCACACCATACTATCAGGCGGCGCTGAACGGGATTGAAAATCAACTCGAAATTGAATTTAAGCAGCGGACGTATCAGACCCGCATTGTTCCGATTCGGAATAATCTGAACGCAATTGTCGCCGGAATGGCAGTGGTTCAGGATATTACGGAACAGCGCACCGTTGAAAATAACCTACGCCAGAGCCAAAAGCGTTATCAGGCGCTTTTTGAGCAGATTAACGATGCGGTCTTTATTGTCGGCATCGATGGGAACTTTCTGGAGGTTAACCACAAGGCTGCCGAAATGTTGGGCTACGCCGTGCATGAGTTGGTCGGCATAGACATGGCACTCGTCGTTGACCCGGCAGAGCGCTCCCAGAGCTACCATCTCCTGAAAAGCTTCAAGACGGGGCAGTCTGTCCCCGTCTATGAGCGCACCCTGATGAAAAAAGATGGCACAAAAATTGCGACGGAGGTGAATATCTCGCTGGTTCGCGATAATAACGGCGATTTGCTCCATATTCAGGCTGTGGTGCGCGACATTAGCCAGCGAAAACAAGCCGAAGCTGCCCTGCGCGCCAGCGAAGAACGGTATCGTGTCATTTCGGAGCTGATTTCGGATTTTGCCTACTCCGTTTCGTTCGACCATGACGGTAATATGTTTTATGAGTGGATGACCTCCGGGCCGCTCGTTCGCTTGCTTGGATATTCCGCTGAGGAACTGAGTCAAAAATCCATTCTGGAAATGTATCACCCCGATGATCGGTCAAGATTGCTTGATGATCGCACGAGGTTGTTGGCAGGGGAAACCGTTACGAGTGAATATCGTGTGTTTACCAAAAGTGGCGAACAGGTCTGGCTGCACGTCTACCGCCGTCCGACCTGGAATGCGGAAAAAAATCGAGTGGTGCGTTTTCATGCGGTTGCCCAGAATGTCACGGATCGCAAACTTGCCGAAGATGCGCTGCGCAAAAGCGAGGAACGTTTTCGATTGGTCGCGCAGGTGACTAGCGACGCATTGTACGACCTGGACCTCACCAGCAAAACCATCTGGCGTAACGAGGGTTATCAAAAATTATTTGGCTACCCCTACACCACGACGCAGGAACTGAACTGGTGGACGGACGGGATTCACCCGGATGACCGCGCCGGTGTCCTGGAGAGCGGATACAAAGCCATTGATGGAGCAGCGCAAACCTGGGAGCTTGAATACCGCTTTAAGAATTATGAGGGAAAATATATCGACATTCTCGACAGGCGCTACATCATGCGCAATTCGAAAGGGGCAGCGGTGCGCGTTATCGGCGCGATTAGCGACGTTACACAGCGAAAACAGGCTGAAAGACAATCGCTCGAATTGAGTCTCGAACGTGAAAAAGTGCGCTTGCTGAGTGAATTTATCGCAGCGGTTTCTCACGATTTCCGCACACCGCTTTCCATTATCAACACCAGCGTTCACCTGTTGAAAAAATCGTCCGAGCCAGATTACCAAAGTCGGCATTTTGAAAAATTGCAGGATCAGGTGGTACATATCGAGAAGCTGGTCGATGGCATTGTCACGATGTCGCGCCTGGATCATGATATTGACTTGAATCTGCGCCAGACCGATATGAATGAATTAGTCGCCTATGTTGGCACAGTGAAGCAAGCGGCATCAGAAGCCAAGAATCTGACCCTGGTGCTGAACCTGGATCGGCATCTGAAGCCAGTCCAGATCAATCGGGATTGGATGTATCGCTGTTTATTAAACCTTGTCGATAACGCGATTCTTTACACGCCCGACAGCGGCACTGTCACCGTCCAGACATGCGAACACGACGGTCACATTGTCTGCGAAATAAGCGACACCGGAATCGGAATTAGCCCAGAAGATCGTCCGCATATTTTTGACCCGCTGTACCGAGCCGAAAAACATCGCCCAACCGGAGGCCAGGGGTTGGGGCTGACGATTGCAAAGCGGGTGATCGATAAACATTCCGGGCACATCGAAGTCGAGAGTATGGAAGGCCGGGGCAGCACTTTTCGGATTTTCTTGCCTCTACATTTAGAAGGTTAGATTATCCTAACGAATTCTCGCGGCTATCTCGACACGACTCTCATATACTGTTAGACTGTCAATTATATTTGTATGAAGGTAGATGAGGGCGGGATGGACAGTGAAGCCATTAAGGCGTCGCGACGTATATTGAGGCGTGTGCAGGATCATTTGTATCATGCACATGTCAATTTAGGTGGCATTGAAGAGTCTGCTGGCCTGGTTGATGTTTTGTATCATCCTACCAATACACTTGCCAGCCTGAATTACATTACGCCGCGCCGCAACACAGCCTGGGTTTCGGCGGAGATGATTCAGCAGGGCATTGAGCGCATGAACAAGCTGAAGCGCACCCCCCGCGTCCAATATATTGAAGGGCTGTTTCCGCCAATTTTCTCAAAAGGGCTAATCGACCTGGGGCTGCGCCCGGATTGGGAACTGCCGATCATGGTTTATGTGCCTGCCGGGTTTGATGGCATTGTCCCGCCGCCTGTTGAAGAAGCGCCGCTGCCGGAAGGTATCCGAATCGAACAGGTCAATGACCAGCGCGGCATTGAATTGTGGTGGTACGTGTGGCGTAACGCATTTTACGAGGTGATGACTCTGGGAGTCGAGCCGTTGTTTGTGGGGCGTGATATGGCGGCCCTCAAAATGGGCTATCAGATCGATATTCTGGCCTATCGCGGCAGCTTCCCGGTGGGTGTGGCGCGCGTTAGCATTCATGAAAAAACGGCTCATATTCTCGCGCTGGCATTGATGAAAGAAGAACGTACACCCGCGATGACGCGGACGCTGCAATCGGCGGTGATGAAAGCGTCATTGGATCGAAACTGCACCTTGATTTACGCGCCGGGAGAAACCGAAGGGGATCGCCGCCTGTGCCGGGAGATGGGCTTTCTCGATTTTGGAAGTATCATTCGATATTCGGCGAATCCTCTTGAAACCGACGAGGAGAAAGATGATCACATCCTGGGACAGCCTGTACTTGCCCTCCGTTAAGGCTGAAGCGATCCTTAAAACGATTCGAGAAACGCTTATTTCGCTGCGCTATGAACTCTATGACCCATTTGGGTTGATCCCTGGAAAATCTTATCCACAAACTGTGCGCCTGTTTATCGCGCCGCCCGCTGGAGGCTGGACTCGGATTTTGGGCGCTTTTGATCCAGAGCTTTTTCCGCCGCTGTCGCAGGTGAGCTTGTGTCTACGGGTCGGACTGGAAGATGACAGGGCGGTGATTGAAACCTATGCCAACGGTGCGCAGATCGAGCCGCAAAACGCGCTCAAGCCTTATATGCGACCTGACCGTAACCTGGAACGCGCGTTGAACGGCCCGCTTGTGCTGGCGTCGGAGGAATCGGGCAGCTCGATTTTCGATTCACTGCCCGATGACGTACAATCGCTGGCGAGCCGGGTGGACAAGGGCAGCGCGCAGAAAATGTTTGATCGCTTGAGCGGCAACCTCATGAAAAAAGTCGCCGGGAATGAGTCCGAAAAAATGTCCAGCGCCGCTCGTGACCTGATGAGCGCGCCGGATTGGAACAACCCAGGCGCACAGCGAATCCGCGCGGTGATGAGCTGTCTGACCGTGCCATCTAACTGGCGCGACCCGGATTTCACCACCCTCCGCGACGCTTTCCAGCTTCACACGCGCCGCCGTCGCAACCCTAATGCGATGCTTTACCCTGGCGATGCCGAAGCGATGGAAAAAGTCCTCGATGCGCTGAGTTACGTCCCGGTTTACGCAGGCCGAAAGGATTAGCAATGTCTGTGGAGGATCGCGCACGTTGGGATGCCATCTACCGTCAGCGTAATCAGACTCCTTATCCCGACCCGGATCCATTTTTGTTCGAATACACGCCGCCGTTGAGTGTGCCTTATGAAAAACGTGCGCTCGATCTGGCTGGTGGCATGGGGCAGAATGGCCTCTGGTTGGCTCAGCAGGGCTACACCGTCGATGTGATGGACATCAGCCGTATGGCGCTTATACGGGGTCGGGGTGAGATGATCGCCCGTGATCTGCGCAATCTCAATTTTTTGCAGGTTGATCTGGATCAGGTCGATCTCAAACTGAATAAATATCATCTGATCTGCGTTTTCCGATACCTCAAGCGTGACCTTTTTCCGCAAATCCGTTCCAGTATTCCCCGCGGTGGACGCATCATTTACGAAACCTTCAACCTCAATTACCTGGAAATTGTGCCGCAGTTTAATCCGGTTTTCCTCCTGGAGCCGGGTGAATTAGCCGGCTATTTTGCCGATTGGAAGATCGTCCACAGCGCCGAAGTTAAACATTTGTCACGCCTGGTCGCCATCAAGCCAGGGTGAGTGGAAATTTGAAGATGTTTTTTTCTCCCTGGCGGACACGCGGGCTGCTGGCTGTGATGCTGGCATTTGGTTCAGAAATTATCCTGTGGACAAACCCGGCAGGGCGTACACCACTCGAATGGTTGATGTTGGCTGCTGGATATTTGGCTTTAAGCACCGTTTTGCTTGACCTGGTGGTTCGCTATCGCATCCGTGATCTTTTTAGTTTGATGGCGTTGGCGGGTATCTATGGCCTGGTGGCGGGGCTGGTGCTTAACCCGCAAACGGCGCTGGTCGATGTGCCGCGCACGCTGATTACGCGGGTGATGGGCGCGCATACGCTGATGGGGTTGACAATGCTGGCGCTTTTTTTGCGATTAGGCAATTTGCGCCGCGCTGCTTTGATCGTTGTCGGCCTTGCCGGATTGGGCTGGGGCGTGTGGGTGCGCTGGCTGCCGACTCTGGTGGACAGCATTGCACCTGAAACTTCACTGGTAACGATGCTCATTTTCGGTGCTGTCGGGCTATTTCTGATAATCGCACTATCCTATCGATTAAGCGCCGAATTTTCGCCAACTCATTTTCAGCTTTCGCCGCGTGGCTGGGGCGTTATCGCGCTAATCCTGGGCGCAATTTTACTGATTCGCCTGAATGCCGGATGGGTCGATACGCTTTCGTTGGTGATTATTCTCATGCTGATCGCCTTTTGCGCCATGCTTCTATGGTTTCAAAAGCGTGAAAAAGGCGCGACCTTGCTCGATCAGTGGACATCTGAAATTTCTCTCATTCCAGCGCTGCTCTTTTTGGGAGCGGGCGCAGCAGGTTATCTCCTGCCTTTTAACGCTGACGGTGAACAGCTTGTCCTGATCGTGGGCTTATTCACGGCGTTTGGGCTGGTGTGGCTGCCGACAGTTTCGCTGGTGATGGGGGTGCGCGCCTACCGCAAATTGACTCGCACGGGGCGATTATGATATTAGAGGATGTTTAGGGCTTTACAGAATCTCCAAAGGAGCAATAACGACGACCACGTGATCGGAAACCAGTTAGCTTCTCATTAATTCATTAACGTGTTCGGTTGCCTGAGTTTCGAGTTAAACGTTATCATTAGAATACTTGCGAAAGGATTATCGATATGCCCAGGCGACTTCTACTTTTACTATTATTGATGGCTAGTCTTGTGTTTTCGACAGCGCTCTACGCACAGGGCGTACCTGAACAAATTGATGCCGCGCTCGCCAGCCTCAGTGAAGGCGTTGGACAAACCATAACCCTGAACGATCTCGAAAATTGGCGTTGGGCGCAGGACAATTATCCCGATACCAGCCTGGGCTGCCCGCGTGAGGGGGCTGCCTATGCTCAGGTGGTGACAACGGGCTATAAATTTTTACTCACCTATCGAAACCGGACATATGATTATCGCGTTTCTGTTGACAGCCGAACCGTTATTCTTTGTACGTCTACAGGCGGCGCTGATACGGCCTCGGCAACTGCCACGCCCATCACGCCCGACACTATTGATTCGAATGTCCCCTGCGCTGCACCCGAACCCGGTGTTGTTTACCTGCCGACCCGCTTAACCACCGCCATTCAAGCGCGTGTGGCGGCTGGCCCGCCCAATAATCAGCGGAGCGCGCCGGGGATTGATGCACCCTTCCTGGGGGATATTCCAGGCGGCGGAATCGTCAATGTCGTCGCTGGGCCGGAATGTACCGATGGTCTGGTGTGGTGGCAGGTCGATTATGATGGTCGTGTTGGCTGGACAGTTGAGGGACGGGACGGCACCTATTGGCTGGAAACCATTCCCGGCCTACCGCTGCCCGCCGAACTCCCGGTGATTACGGCTGAAAATGCGGCATCGGTAGTCGAAATTTCGCTGACCGAAAATAATGTGATTTCCGAATTGATGACCTCGCCGGATAGCACGACAGTGGCAGTTTTGGGTGGGCGCGGCACCAACGGCGTCTGGTTGTATGACCTCTCCCAGCTTGACGTTGAGCCGAGGCTGCTGCGTGGAACGGTGCAGCTCATGAGCATGGATTTTAATGCGGATGGGAGTCTTCTTCTGCTGGGCGATGTGGATGGCGGTGTTCGCATCTGGAATATCGACCCGCAGGCAGCTTTGCTGGAAGTGACGTATCTCAGTGGACATCAGGCCGACACCAGTGCCGTTGCCTACAGCCCGGATGGGACATTGATCGCCTCTGTCGGTTCGCTTGCCAACACAACTGCCGATGTTGAAAAAGCCAACGCTATTTTGCTGTGGAATGTTGCGACAGTCGATCAAAAATCAGCGCTTGGCGGTCACACGGCGCGGGTCAATGCGCTTGATTTCAGCCTGGATAACGCGATGCTGCTTTCGGCTAGCGGCGAAGGCAATGCCCAGGCGCTCGATAACACCGTTCGCCTGTGGGATGTGGCAGCAGGTACACAAACGGCTGTACTGGAAGGCCACAGCGCCCCAGTACGTGATGCCAGGTTCAGCCCGGATGGAGCGATCATCGCCTCCGCCAGCAGCGATGGGCAGGTGATCCTCTGGGATACGACGACACGTGAACAATTGAGTGAATTGCAGGCTTCCGGTACGCCAATTATTGCGCTGGCTTTCAGCCCAGATGGCAAACTGCTGGCGACGGCAGGCGGCGACCCGAATGATGAAACTTCCGATTTCAGTATCAATATCTGGAATCTGGAATCTGGCGAAATCGTCGCGACATTAGCTGGACACACGGGCGCTGTCGGCGGTATCGACTTTTCAGCCGATGGCACGGTGCTGATTTCTGTCAGTGACGATCACAGCATCCGTTTCTGGGGAGTCACCGATTCTGTAGGATAAAATTTGCGCTCAAATGTGGGGCGGCTTGCATGTCGCCCCTCACGTTCTTTTTAATCGTGATCTTGAAAAATCCCCCTCGCTTTGCTAAAATCTTCCCGGTTTGACCCATTGTCAAACAAATCTCACACGTCCAGACTCCGGCGCGTGTTGTCCCCAGGGGATGAGCGCCAGGGAATGAAGGCCGTGATCGTTTAAACACACAGTTGGAGAATACAACTCATGCCCTCATCCGTTTCTATGAAGGCGCTTCTGGAAACAGGCGTCCACTTCGGTCATCGCACACCCAAGTGGAATCCCAAAATGAAGCCCTATATCTTTGCCGAACGCAATGGTATCCACATCATTGACCTGCAACAGACCATCGTTAATTTGAACAATTATTTCGATATGATCCGCGATACGGTTGCGGGTGGTGGTACGATTCTGTTTGTCGGCACAAAACGTCAGGCACAGGAAACCATCGCTACCGAGGCGACACGCTGCCGGATGCCCTATGTCAATCACCGCTGGCTGGGTGGTACACTGACCAACTGGCGCACCATTCGCGAACGTATCGAAACGCTGAAGAAGCTGGAACGCCGCCGTGACGCGGGTGAATTTGAACTGCTGACGAAAAAAGAAGGACTCATCCTGGAACGTGAGATTGAAAAGCTCAATCTGCGCCTGGGGGGGATCCGCGAAATGAAACGTCTGCCCAACCTGCTGCTGGTTGTCGATACCATCCGCGAGTCAACTGCCGTTAAAGAAGCCAATATTCTCGAAATTCCCTTGATGGCGCTGGCAGATACCAACAGCAACCCGGACGATATTGATTATATTATTCCGGCGAATGACGACGCCGTGCGCGCGATCAAGCTGATTATCGCCGCGATGGCTGATGCCGTGCTCGAAGGACAGGCCATGCGCAAGTCCGATGATGTTGAAGAAGACGCGGAAGAAACACCCGATTTCTCGGCCTACGATTATGAGGAGGAGGGCGACGAACAGTATCTTGGCGCTTCTACCCTGGCAAAACTACGCGACTCCAAGCTGTTCGCCGATGGAGAACTTGAAGACGAGGACGAATAAGAATGGCAGCAATAACTGCTCAAATGGTAAAAGACCTGCGTGATGCCACAGGCGCTGGCCCGCTGGATTGTAAAAAAGCGCTGGAAATGAATGACGGTGATGTCAATAAGGCGATTGAATATCTCCGTGAAAAAGGTCTGGCACGTGCCGCCAAGAAGTTAGGCGCTGGTCGCACGATGAACGAAGGTCTGATCTACACCTATTCGCACCACAACAAACGCCTGGGTGTGATCGTGGAAGTCAACTGTGAAACCGATTTTGTCGCGAATACCGATCAATTTCAGGCTTTCACGCGCAATATTGCCCTTCATATTGCCAACCTCGCGCCGGAATATGTTCAGCGCGAACAGGTGCCGGAAGCCGTTGTCCAGGCCGAGCGCAGCATCCAACTGCGCCGCGCGATGGAAGAGGGCAAGCCGGAAAAGGTTGCCGAGAAGATTGTCGAAGGCCGCATGAACAAATTTTTCGAGGAAATTGTCCTGATGGAACAGCCGTTTATCATGGACGACTCCAAAACGATTGCCCAACTTCTGTCAGAAACCGTTGCTGAAGTGGGTGAAAGCATTCAAATTCGCCGTTTTTCACGCTTCGCCCTGGGCGAGAGCGACAACGCTGATGACAATGCCTGATCGCGGGCGAAACGCCAGGCCCGTGAATTTTATGACCTGGTAGTACAGAGGGATTAGCATTTGCTAATCCCTTTTTTATTGAATAGGAGACACGATGGCCTCAACAAATGGAAAAGATCAGACCTATAAGCGGATTGTGCTCAAACTGAGCGGTGAGGCGATGGCAGGTGCGAGCGGTGTCGGCATTGACCCGGATCGCGCAGAGGAAATAGCGACCCGAATCAAGGAAATTCATGAGCATGGTGTCCAGATCGCCGTAGTCATTGGAGCGGGCAACCTCTGGCGCGGGCAGATTGGCGTCAACCGGGGCATGGAGCAAAGCACGGCGGATCATATGGGCATGATCGCGACGGTGATGAATGGGCTGGCGCTGCAAGATGCGCTGGAACGGATGGGCGTTCAAACGCGCGTCCAGACCGCGATTCAGATGAATGCAGTTGCCGAACCTTACATCCGGCTGCGGGCGATCCGCCACATGGAAAAAGGTCGGGTGGTCGTTATCGCAGGGGGGACAGGCAACCCTTACTTTACAACTGACACGGCGGCAGCGCTGCGGGCGATGGAGATCAAGGCAGATATTGTCATTAAAGCCACCAAAGTAAATGGCGTCTATACTGCCGACCCCAAGAAAGACCCCACTGCGACCCGTTTTGAAACGCTCACGTATAAAGAGGCACTCGACAACAAATTTGAAATTATGGACATGACGGCCTTCACGTTGTGCCAGGAAAATCAGATGCCCATTCTGGTGGTCAATTTCTGGACGGAAGGTGATCTGTATAAAGCGGTTCAGGGCGACCACGCTGTCGGCACGCTGATCTCTTAGTGTCTATCCGTAAATTCAGCGGACAAGACCCTGCAAAGTCAAATTTTCGGATCGGTACTTAATCCTGGCGGCGCGCTTCAGCATATAAAATGTGTGTGAGCTTCGCCGTTCGCACCTGAGAGATGGCCTCGATTTGAATCGTCTGGCGCGCATTAGGATCGAGGCCGCTGGTTAGACTGATTGACCGATAACCGACGACCTGCCCGCTGTCATCAAGCAGGGTTAAAATCAGGCGTGGTGGCTCGGTGATGAAGGACGATGGATTATAGATCGTTGCCGAAACCGAGTAGCGCCCATCCACCTGATGAATCATTTCATCTTCGATGACCAGTGAAGCAAAGTGGGTTTCAGGCATTCGATCTGCTCGACGTAACGAGGCAGTGGTGGTGTAATCTTGCCACTCGGCCTTGAAACGTGCGCTGTAGGGCGCAGACCCACCCGGAGGAATCGTGCTCTGGTCAACAATCGTATCGCGCTCGGCGAGAACCAGCCCATCATCACGCACAAGTTGAACGCGAATATCGACCCGCTGAACGGTAAATTCCTGGGTGTTGTAGATACGGCCCATACAGACTATGCTCTCAGTGGCTGTTTCATAACAGGCAGGCTGTACAACTTCTAAGGGGATGGTTGTCGCGGTGGCAGGTTGTGTATCGGATTGGGGAATGATGATCTGCTGACCCACCTGCAAATTACGTGGGTCGATATGTCCATTAACGGCTTGTAGAGCTTCGATGCTTACGCCAAAATCCAACGCGACGCCTAAAAGCGTGTCAGCGGGGCGAATTGTGTAGGAGATGGTTGTACTATCGCCTCCTTCAGGCTGTAGAGTGGCGGTTTGAGGGCTTTGGGGAGTATGAGTTGGTGTAGAGGATGTTCGAAAACGGACAGTCAGGGTAATTTGGGGAGTAAAAGTGGGGGAAAGTGTAGGCGCGGATTCGGCTGTAAGGCTGCAACCTGCGACCCACACGCAGATAAATATGGCGCATATCAGCGGACGCCACCCCCAGTAGCTCATCGTTCCAGATTATCCCTCATTATCCCATATCGACAGGCTGGTATCCAACATTATAGCCGTAACAAGCGTGAATGACATTAGTCAAAACGGGCTAATTGTAAGCATTTTGTTCAGTAAGTTTTTTTAGGGGGCTGGGGCATGGATAAAAGGTTGGAGGCGCAGATTGGGATAATATTGCGCGATAAGGGTTTGACGATCTGTGCAGCCGAGTCCTGTACTGGCGGGTTGGTGATGCACCGGCTGACTAATATCCCTGGCAGTTCAGTCTATGTTCTCGGCGGTGTAGTAGCCTACTCCAACGCTGTTAAACAGGCGCTGCTGAATGTCAAACAAGGGACTCTGATTGCCTATGGCGCAGTCAGCGAACAGACAGCCAGTGAGATGGCATTGGGCGCACGGGCGCTGCTGAAAGCCGACATTGCGTTAAGTATCACGGGGATTGCTGGGCCGGACGGCGGCACTGCCGAAAAACCTGTTGGTCTGACCTACATTGGCATCTCAGCCGGGGATGATACTCTGGTCGTCCAGCGGCATGTCTGGCCTGGAGATCGCGAAGCGGTCAAAGCTGCCAGCGCAGAAGCCGCGTTGCAACTGGCGCTGGATACGCTGGCGAAGATGTGACATTGCGAATTTGCAGGTTTATGGCAGGTTTGTAGAGGCGAGACATGCCTCGCCTCTACAGCGCCACGAATTTGTTTCAATTATTCGGGATACAGCCGCTTGAGATGCTTGGTCGTCGTTTGCAGCGGCTTGGTTTCGTCGGGGTCGTCCAGTGGGATTCCCCAAACGCGCACTGATTTGTCGCCATTGGCTGCCTTCTCATCGGCTTGCAGCAGGGCTTTCATATCGATTTTGCCGCTGCCAGAGGCCAGCAGTTTACCATCGGGACTGAATGCCACGCACCAGATACCTTCGGTATGTCCCTTGAGTACCGCCAATTTATTGCCCGTCTCAATTTCCCATAAACCGATTGTGGTAAAGTCGCTGCGGCAGGAAGCCACCAGCTTGGTATCCGGACTGAAGGCGACATAACGTTCTTTAAAATCGTGAAGAATCTGCAATGTCTGCGCGTTGTAGAGGGTGCCATCAACGGCTAAAACCAGCCCATCTGGGCTGAATGCCAGATTTTTTTCTGTCTGACATTTCATCATATTGATTTTATTGCCCGTTCGCACATTCCAGAGATAGATTCCACGCGGTGCTTGCGGCTCACCCCAGGCAACCGTCGCAACCGTTTCGCCATCCGGGCTGAAGGCGACACCACGTACCTGCGCCTGATGTTCCAGAGTCCGCACCAGCTTTTTCGTGGTCAGGTCGCCGACACGCACCATGCCATCCATGCCGCCCGTTGCCAGCAGCCGACCATCGGGGCTAAAAGCGATGCCTGTTGTCCCATCGCGATGCCCTTTGAGGGTGGCGGTCTGTTCTCCGGTTCGTGCGTCTAAAAAGGCGATTTCGCGTCCACTCACGACGAGCGTTGCGCCGTTTGGGCTGAAAGCCATGCTGAGCGCCGCAATCTTCCGTTCAAACCGTTTGCGCTGCTTTTCCATGTCCCACATGATGAGCGAGTCGAGCGTCGAGCAGGCCAGTGTACTGCTGTCCGGGCTGAAAGCAAGCAGACGGGGTGGTTGAAATCCCCCATCCTGTAAGACCGCTAATTCACGGGTATGAGCGGCGTTTCGGGGTTGAATAGGCGCGATTTCTGCTAAAGGATTGGTGATCTTTAGCAAAGAACGGGACACAGGCATGAAGTTGCCTCCACTATTACAAAAATTACGAAATAGCTTTCAGTTTCCATACCTGTTTATATCATTAGAATTCGGTTTGCTCTATGGGACTTTTGGCATACCCAACCGCATCCAAAACTTTTATACTCATCCGGGTTAACTATCGAACAGGATATTCATGCCCCTCTTTGTCATCTTCATATTTAGCGCTGTTGTTCTTGGCACAGGGGCGATGCTCGCGCCGGCTTTACCGACAGCTCAACCGCGTATCGGCTTGTCCGCCGCGTTGTCTCTGGCGTTGATTGTCGGCGGCAGCTTGTTTATCGCCATGCTTTTTGGCTGGAATACACTGGTTATCGACTACCTGCTGTTCGCGTTGATTACCGTTATTTTTCTAGGCGGTACGCTGTCCTATGGGCAAATGCGGGCTGAACAACGCGGTGAGGAATTATCCGATGCTGAGCAGGGCTGGCCTGATCGCCTTGATCTCCTGTTTTTCGCGGTTGTGGCGCTCATTTTTGTGATTCCCGCATTAATTCTTCCCGTGCCGCTTGACACGGATGCGCAGGGATTCGGCTATCTGGCATTGATGGCACGTTCCGGCGGCACCTTCGATACGCTTGCTCCGTTTCACCCCGAAATCAGTTATTTATATGCCCCAGGTTTTACGCTGATCGCTGCCTACCTCAGCCAGCAGCTTGGGCAAGGGATGCATCACGTCCAATTGGGAATCGGCGCAGTTTTATCGTTTCTATGCGTCTGGCTGGCTTACGATCTTGGCTCGGAAATTCGCAATAAGCGTCTGGGGCGTGTGATGGCTATTGCGATGCTGGCAGGCATGGGATTGTTTACGGCCTACATGGATTCGCACTACACAACCCTGCTGGCGATGGTTTTTGCGCTGGCCTTCGTGATTTTTACGCTGCGCTATCTGCGCGAGGGATTGCTGCCAGATGCGCTTGGTGCCGGGTTGATGCTGGGGGCAGCGGTGCTTTCCCACCCCGACACGACCATTATTCTTGGCCTGGGATATGCGCCCTGGTTATTGACCATGTGGTTGGGTAAGCCGCGCCCGACCACACGCCGCTGGTTGGTTTTAGCGTTGGGAGTGCCAGTGGTGGCATTGATCGGCATCTTACCCTGGCTGTGGCGCATCAGCCCCTTGCTGGGTTCGGATATTGTTTCGCCTTTTGCGCGGAGCTTCGATTATTGGCGCGTTCTGATTTTTTATCATGGCATCTGGACGCTTCCGGCGGCTGTGCTGGGTGCGTGGCTTGGCCTGCGCAAGCGCGACCAGGCTGCTATTCTAGCAGTCGGTTGGCTGCTGCTGGTGCTGGATTTTTCGACAACTGGCCTGCTCGAAAGTCTGGTACCCTGGTTGGTTGCGCCTGTTCTGCGTTACGACTATCCGTTTAGCATTGCATGGCACGGCCCAATTATCCCCTACACGATTCTGGCGGGCAGCGGCTTGCTCTGGCTGTGGGAGCGATTTTTTGAAGCACGTTTTGGCGCGGCGCTGCACCGCTACAGCTATGCTGTTTTGGGCGGGCTGGCTGCGATTTTACTGGTGGCGCTCTTGTTGAATCAGCAAATTTTGCAATTCAGCAAAGGGCGGGTGGGTTTTTTCGGCGCGTTTTCCTCGGCGGCGGATGTTCAGGCGATGGAATGGCTGAAGCAAAATACGCCAGCCGATTCGCGCATCCTCAATTTCCCCGGCACGGCTTTTGATAATTCTCACGAAAGCGATTGGGTAGCCGTGATTAGCGAACGAGACAGCATCTATTATCGTTGGCAGCCGTTTTTCCGAAATAACGAGGCCAGTATTGCCGAACAGGATCGACTGCGTGTCTTCTGGGAAAATCCGGCAGACCCGGCGAATGCTCAATTGCTGGCTGATGCCGGAATTGATTATGTCATTGTCCCGCAGCTTGTAACAAACCCCGATAGTTTAGAAACCCTGTTTCGCTGGCGTCCGCCGTTTGAAGGTTGGATTGAAATGCGTTCCACACCAGCCGATGCGCCCTATTTAGAACTGGTTTTTGACGCAAACGGCGCACAAATCTACCAACTCAAAACCTAAAAAGCCGTAAATTTCAGAATTTCATACGAAAAATTAGCGATTTTATAACATAGCAGGTTTGCATTTTGTAATGACCGAGACGATAATACCCATTATTATGGAAGAACATCAGTTTCAAACCACGTTTGTGTACTTGAGGATTTCGCACCGGTTATGGAACATCTCGCACTGGTAGTTGAAGATGAAAAGCCTTTGCGAATCATCTATGAGATGGTTCTGAAGGATATTGGTTTTACCATCATTCACGCCGCAGACGGTCAACAGGCCATTGAAGCCTTAAAGGATATGACGCCACATATTGTTATTTTGGACATGCTTTTGCCCAGAGTCAACGGCAGCATCGTGCTGGACTATCTTCACTCTACACCTCGTTTGCAAAATACCCATATTGTCGTCGTAAGCGCCCACAGCCGATTTAACCATGAAGGCTTGCTGCGTTCGCAGGACGAATTTCTCCTCAAGCCTATTCACCCGAAAGATTTGCGGAACGCCGCCAAGCGCTTTGCGGCTGAGACATAATCTGCCGATCTTTGGAATGCGTCTGCTACATCGGGTACAATTCAATCGGTTTTCAAGAGATACGGGATGAATATGGCGGCTGAGTTTGATTCACTGGTTGGGCATTTGTATATCGTCGGTGGACGCACCATCAGCGCGCCACCGCCAGGGATGCTTGTCGAGACTGCGCCGAAGAAAGCCGCGCGTGGGCGTGAAATGGACACCGTTTTCCTGCTTGTCCTTCCTTCTGGCGAAACAGCCGCGCCAGGGACATTTTATGAACAAATGGCGCAGCACGCCGCCGAGCGCTACTTTAACAGTTCGGGAAGCGTGACATCGGGCGTTCGAACGGTCTTCAGCAGCCTCAACCAGAATCTGATCGATCATAACGCCAGTGGTCGCCGCTCTTACGAAGCCAATATGATGTGCGCCGTCCTGCACGGTGATGACTTGTTTGTCGCGCGGGTTGGCTCTGGTGTAGCGCTGCTTTACAACCAGGGCGAAATGCTACCCTTCCCCGCCAGCTTTGAAAATGACGATTCGTTATTTGGCCCGCCGCTGGGTGTCCAGCCTGTGCCGGACATCAAGATGACGCGCTATCGGGTGACGGACAGCACTCGTTTGATTATCGCGGACGTGGGCATGGCAGAACTGTCGATGGAAAAAATGACAGTCGCTTTGAGCGTCCCCGAAATCGCCGAAGTTCTGGTTGGGTACAAGGAACTGGTCAGTACCCATATTTCGCTGATAGCCATCGAGCTTGTCACCCCGGAAACGCCGACTCCGCTGCTGGCGCGGGAGGGTGAATCAACTAAAGTTTTGCTATCTGGCAATGCACCCGCCAAAGTCGAGACAGCAGCACCCGTCGTTGAAGAACCTGCCACGAGCCGTTTGATTGACGCAACGGAAGAAGCGCGGATTCGGGCGCAGCGGGGGTCTGGCAAAGCAGCTTCCAGCGTAGCGAAAAGCCTGGATAATATCAGCAAAAAAATTGAACGTGCGCAAACCAGTGAAGAAGGCAAACGTGGGTTACTATCTACGCCGGGGGCGAACGCCATTATTTTGCTCATTCCCATCGCGGTTGTCGTGCTGGTGGTGTTGATGTGGCTCGGCGGTACGGGTGAGAGCGAGTTTGAATTGTGTGTCAACGATACGCTGGACACGGCTACGATGGCGCGCAATATTAGCTCAAGTGACGTGAATGGGACGTTAGCCGCCTGGAATGCTGTTTTGCTCAGTGTTCAGCGGTGTAATGAGATTCGCTCCGGCGACCAGCAGTTGGCGCTGCTCACTCGTGAAGGCCAGACTGTGATTGATCGGCTCTATGAAATTGAACGGCGCGAAATGACGCCGATTGAAGCCTTCCCCAACGCCGCCCTGACCCGCATCGTTCAGCGTGGGGAAGATTTGTACGTTCTGGACGACAATAACGATCTGGTTTACCGCGTAACCATTCGCAATGACGGCCTGGGCGTCGTCCTGAACAGCCGAATTCCAATTCCGTCGATGCGGCGCGGGGCGGTGGTCGGTCAGTTCACCGTTGGCGACCTGTTCGACATCACCTGGGCCGAGGATGGCAGCGGATTGAGCCAGGGGAATGTCTTAATTGCGCTGGATAAAAGCGGTGTCATCGTCGAATATTCGCCGACCTTTTTAGCGCGCGGCGTACAAAAACTGCTCGGCACAGAAAATTGGGTGAATCCAGTTAAGGCAATGATGTGGCAGGGGCGGCTTTACATCCTCGATCCCGGCGCGAATCAAATCTGGCGTTACGACCCCTCTGGCAGCGCGTATCCGAGCGCACCGCTGGAATATTTCACCGGGCAGAGCCGTCCCAATATTATCAACGCCGTCGATTTCGGCATCGATTCAAATGGGCGCGTCTACGTCCTGTTTGCCGACGCGGTATTGAGTGTTTTCCGCACAGGCGAAGTCCAGCCGTTTGGCTTTGCGGATTTTCCTGAAAATCAACCTCTCAACACCGTCGATTCGATGTTTCTGGACGCGAATCCCATCTCGCAGAAAATTTTTATGGTCAGCCGAATCAATAAGACGATCTACGAGACGACGCTGGCCGGGACATTCGTCAACAGCTACCGCGCCTTTGATGAGGAGCAGTTCGCCAGCCTGACGAGCGTTGTCGCTGACGAAAGCCGTCAGGTGGTCTACGCGCTGTCCGGCAA
>Ga0268299_1001921_pt1 | contig 29523 bp, 26 predicted proteins | sample NOBtaG_FD_193484 | JGI IMG/M metagenome (GOLD analysis project Ga0268299, IMG submission 193484) | Activated sludge microbial communities from bioreactor in Nijmegen, Gelderland, Netherland - NOB reactor | ecosystem: Engineered > Bioreactor > Aerobic > Activated sludge | place: Netherlands...
CCAAGGTTCAAGGATGTCACGCCCCAATTGCCCTCGAATACCGCCAAATCCCTAGTCACCCGCCTCCGCAAACCGCCGCGCCGCCTCCAAAGCCTCGCGGATCGCCCCGACCCTCGGCGACAGATCCCGCACCAGCGAGCCGTCGTCGAGCACCTCCAGCACAACATCGCTCTGGACGACCGCCATCAGCGTCTCCGCGCTGACGGCACTTCCCCGCTCGAACAGCCCGCGGAGGGCCGGGTCCTGCTTTAGCCGCGCCAGCGCTGCGATCACGCTCGGGAGCGTCTCCAACTCCCGCATCGCGCCGTGATCCAGGAACGCCCGCATCGCCCGCTCGCTGCGAGAGACCGCCGCGTACGCCTCGGCCAGCGCCAGCAACTCCGACCCCGCCAGCGGCGAGGTCGCCGTCGCCAACGGCCCGACGCGCGACTCTCGCACGGCCTGCGCCAGCCTTGCCACCATCCCCGCCGCACCGACGCCGCCATCCGCGACGCCGCCGCCCCCGTCCGGCCCGCGCTCCGCGTGGATCCGCGCCCGCGCGACCGGCTCCAGCGCCAGCGGCACCCACAACAGCGCCATCCCCAGGATCACGCCCTCGACGCCCCCCAGCCCCGCGCCCAACCAGCCGTTCCAGCGTGCCGCGGAACCGCGCCCGCGCATCCACCGCCGAACTGCCCAGCCCGCCGGGAGCGCCACGACGAGCGTGATGCCCACCATCGCCAGCGCCAGGCTGAGCATCCGCGTCTGGAGCCCGCTGGTCCCGAGTGCGCCCGCCACCAACGCATCGAGTACGGGCGCGATCGGCCCCGCCAACAGCAGCGCCAGCACGGTCCCCACGAGCATCCCCGCAAGTTGAAGCCCGCCCCACACCATGCCCTGAGCCGCGCAGGCGGTGGCAACCGCGAGCACCACCGCCGCGGACCAGCCTCCAATGACCCATGCCATGAGCGTGAGCGAACAACCCGCCAGCGCCACCGAACCCACCGACCGCCAGTCCACCGCCGGGGGCGGCTTCCGCTCTCCCGTCCCCGCGTCCCGCCGGTCCGGTGCCATGTCCTCAGCATACCGGCGGGTTTGACCTGCCCCCCGCCCCTCCCAATGATCCTCGCCTTGCTCCGCGCCGATGTACGTCGGCCGGAGGCACGAGTCGCCGCTGTAGCTCAGTGGTAGAGCGCATCCTTGGTAAGGCTGAGGTCATGGGTTCAAATCCCATCAGCGGCTTTGGTTGGTAGTCAACGCGGTTCACGGGACGGGGGGGAGGGGGCCGCGGGTCCGGCACCCCGCCGGCGCACTCGCAACCCCGTCGCACACAGCGCCGACAAGCCCACGCGCCAAGCCCGCGGGTCCCGCCACTCGCCCGCTGCATCGGCGTGACCCACATCCTCACACTTCACCGCAACGTCGATCGCCTTGACGGCCGCGCGCGGCTCCCTCTCGTTGGCGAGCAGGGCCGAAGCCCTCTTGGAAGGTACCTCTTTCCTGTTCTCCGAGCAATCCCTCTGTTCCTCTTCCCCCGGCCGAACTGCCGGTCGCGCGCCTTCGCGCGAATGCTCTACAAGGACCACCCAATGCGGTTGACTATCAGGGATAAATCCAGTAGTGTGTGCGCGCAATCCGCGGATCCCGGGCGCGAATCCCGGGCGCGAATCCCGGGCACAAGTCCTGGGTGCAAATCGCGCCCTTAGAACGGAGAAGCGTCATGAAGTTACTCATGGATTGCGGCCACAAACTCTGGGGTTTCGCCCCAGGTTGGAACAAACTGGCGATGTGGCTCACTGGGGTGGCGTTGGCCATCGGCCTCACCGGCACCCCGATCGGTCCCACGTTGGTGTCAACCGTCCAAGCCCACTCCCAAGCCCAGAGCATCAAATGGGTGGACCAGACATGGGTCATCGTCCCCACCGACTCGGGAACCTGGGCGCTCATGCTCTCGATGACCTACGCGAAGGATGGCTCTGTCGTGCTGCCGGTGGGCGTCATCTCCGGCGTCGAGACCGCCCAACTCGCCACCAGCAGTCCGCCTCTCACGGTGTACCGCGGGTTCACGAACACGACGATCGTGCAGTCGCGTCTCGAGGGCGTGTTGGTCGTCAACGCCGGACTCGTCACGGCCCTGGGTCTCGACCCCGCACCCAGCGGCAGCCTGTTCTCGGTGCGATGGAACTACACCCATTCCACGGAGGGGGCGGCGTTCGTTCAGGTGGGTTCCACACTCGGCTCAGAGTGGGAGCCGCTCTTGGTGAAGATCCGCAATCACTACGAAAAAACCGTTGTTCCGGCCTCGCTCCCCGAGTGGGACACGGCGACCACCTACCTCCGGGACACGCACGATCAACCCGGACGCGTCAAGCCCGCGCCGGCCACCGGGGCTCGCTGGCGATGGCTCCCGACCACCATCATGATCCTCTGGGATCTTCTGCGTCCGAACGCAACGCCCGTGCCGCCTCCACCCGCGCCGGCTCAGGCGCCCGGGGTCCCTCAAGCCATCGCGGACTGCCGAGCGGCCATCACACGGGCTGCCGATGTTCACACGAGTCGTTGCGCCGCTCTGGGCTGCCCTCCTGAGATCCGGCAGGCGTGCGTCGCCTGTGTGCAGGCCGAACGCGATGCGCAACTAAGCAACTGCGATCGGGGCCAGGGGATTACCACGGGAACAATGCTGGCCTGCACAAACGTCGCTTGCCCGTGAATCACGGACACATCTGCCACAACTCACCCGACACGCGCCTCCGCAAACGCGGGCGCGTGCCTTTCGACGATGAGCAGCATGCCCCGACTCCGCCGCCCATCCCTCTTCACCCTCGCCCGCGTGGCGGTCTACCTCCTCGCGCCGATCCCGCTCACGCGCTGGTGGTATGACGGCGGCCCCACGCCGGCATTGAAGTGGTACTTCCAGCGCGCCGCCGCGACCACGGTTCCCCCGTTAGGCGATGCCCTCTTGTGGGAGATCGAACTCGACATCCAGTTCAACAACCTGGAGCGATTGTCGTTCCCGCATATTCGCCCCCTGACGCGCCCGACCTGCGCCGTCATCGCACAGACGTTGGGCGTGATCGGGGCAGCCAGCGCCCTGTCCCGGGCCCCCCACCGACGCCCCGGTGACTGTCCCGACTGCGGCTACGACCTGAAGGGTTTATCCACGGGCCTCCAGGGGTGCGTCCGCTGCCCCGAGTGCGGCACCGAGTGCCCGCCACGTCAGAGTCGCACCGACCAACCTTCTTGATCACGTGCGCCGCGGGGCCGATCGGGTGAGCGGCCCACCTCCGACCGTGGCATCCTCCGCCGCGGGTGGAATCGACCCCTACCCCCGTCTCATCCCACCCAATCACGTCTCGCCCTTGGCCATCAGGCCATCCTCAGTGCCCGGCACGCGGCCCGATCTCGGGGCCGGCACCGCTCGGACCGGACCCCGGGCCCCTCGGTGGACTTGCCCGAGCCCCCCCGCGTATACTCGCCTCCTTTCCCCGGCCCGGCGGCGCCGTGCTGCGGGTGACCACATCACTTGTTCCCCGTTCGGAGTTCTCGCCATGGCCAAGGGCACGTTCACCCGCACCAAGCCACACGTCAACGTCGGCACCATCGGTCACATCGACCACGGCAAGTCGACCCTCACCGCCGCCCTCTCGGCTCGGTCCGCCGCCAAGTTCGGCGGGCAGATCAAGTCGTACGCCGAGATCACCAAGGGCGGCACCGTCCGTGATGCCAACAAGACCGTCACCATCGCCTCGTCTCACACCGAGTACGAGACCGCCAAGCGCCACTACGCCCACGTGGACTGCCCGGGCCACGCCGACTTCGTCAAGAACATGATCACCGGCGCCGCCCAGATGGACGGCGCCATCCTCGTCGTCTCCGCCGCCGACGGGCCCATGCCCCAGACCCGCGAGCACGTCCTGCTCGCCCGTCAGGTCGGCGTGCCCTACATCGTCGTCTTCCTCAACAAGGTCGATCTCGTCGACGACCCCGAACTCCTCATGCTCGTCGAGGAAGAGGTCCGAGACCTCCTCAAGAAGTACGGATTCCCGGGCGACAAGACCCCCGTCATCAAGGGTCAGTCCAAGGCCGCCCTCGAGAACCCCAAGGACGACGCGATCTGCAAGCCCATCGACGACCTCCTCGACGCCATCGACTCCTACATCCCCGAGCCCGTCCGTGAGAAGGACAAGCCCTTCCTCATGTCCGTCGAAGATGTCTTCTCCATCAAGGGCCGCGGCACCGTCGCCACGGGTCGTATCGACCGCGGCGTCGTCAAGGTCGGCGACGAAGTCGAGATCGTCGGCATCCGCAAGGAATCCACCAAGACCGTCGTCACCGGCGTCGAAATGTTCCAGAAGACCCTCGACTCCGGCGAGGCCGGCGACAACGTCGGCGCCCTCCTCCGCGGCGTCGATAAGGACGGCGTCGAGCGCGGCCAGGTCCTCTGCAAGCCCGGCTCCATCAAGCCCCACACCAAGTTCAAGGGCGAGGTCTACGTCCTGAGCAAGGAAGAAGGCGGCCGAACCACCCCGTTCTTCTCCGGCTACAAGCCCCAGTTCTACTTCCGCACCACCGACGTCACCGGCAGCGTCAAGCTCCCCGCCGGCGTCGAGATGTGCATGCCCGGCGACAACGTCACCCTCGAAATCGACCTCGGCGAGAAGCCCGTCGCCATGGAGAAGGGCCTCCGCTTCGCCGTCCGTGAGGGCGGCCGCACCGTCGGCTCTGGCGTCGTCACCGAAATCATCGCCTGATCCGCACCACAACCCCAAAGTTCACCCAGAGGCCCACGCACGCGCGTGGGCTTTTTTTGTCACCCCTCGTCGGTGGATTTAGGTGCATGTTCGTAGTCACTTAGACTGACTCTTCGGCCCGCCGCCAAAAATACCCTATCTGCCCTTGCACGGGCCGCGGCGCTCAGTCATAATCACCCCGACGTCTCCGTGCCCCCGGCGCGGTGTGCGTTGTTCGAGAGAGAGTGAGAGAGTACCAATCACGTCCGAGAAGAGGAGAGGTTCCATGCGAAAGGCGATGCTCTTTACTGCTGCCGCGTTGTTCTCGGCCGCTGCCGCGTCCGCGAACATCACGTACGACGCGCGCTGCGTCATGCTCAACCTGCCCGCCGGCGGGCACGTGAACATCCCGTTCACCCTCAACCAGGGCGAGGTCATCGGGTTCATGACGACCCCGATCTCGAATCCCGCCAACTTCTCCGGCCCTGACACCATCGCCGAGATGCGCAGTCCTGCCGACGCGCTCATCACCAGCAACGACGACGCCGGGACCGACGGCATCGGCGCCGGCACCGTGGGCCCCGTCCGCGGGTCCATGCTCCGTTACCGCCCCCTCGACGGCGGCAACTACAACGTCCGCGTCCGTGGCTTCTCCGCCGCCGACGCCGGCGTGTTCACCGCCACCTACGTCCGCTTCACCCCGGGCGTGCCCGCTGATTTCGAGGACAACGACACCGCCGACGATGTGCCGGGCGGCGCCAACGACGTCGGCATCACCGGTGACGGCCAGGCCAAACTCGGCTTCGGCACCCTCACCCTCAACGACATCGACTACTACGTCATCAACGTCACCGCCGGTGACGTCATCTCCGCCTTCACCATCCCCCTGGGCAACCTCAACACCAACTTCGCCGCCCCCGACACCCTTCTGAGCGTCCGCAACCCCGACGGCTCCATCCTCTTCCAGAACGATGACGCCGGCGCCGACGCCATCGGCCTCTCCAGCGTCGGGCCCACCCGCGGCTCCACCATCCGCTACCAGGCCACCGTCACCGGTCAGGTCCTCCTGGCCGTCGCCGGGTTCAGCGGCTCCGACGTGGGCAACTACGCCCTCGCCGTCAGCGTCTGCAACATCCCGACCCCCGGCGCCTTCGGCCTCATGGGACTCGCGGGCATCACCGCCCTCCGCCGTCGCCGCTGATCAACCGGCCGCCGGCCTGACATCCTTTGAACCTCACACGGGGCGCTCAACCGAGCGCCCCGTGCTGTTTTTGCGGGTGCCCGCGCCCGCCGTCTACCATCCAGCGCCTCGCGCGGGTTAGCGCCCGCTCCGACAAGCGCAAAAGGGAGATCACCGATGATCCGTGTGTTCCGGCCGGCCGTCCTCGCCGCGGCGCTCTTGGTTGGCGCAGCCGCCGCTCCCGCGCCCGCCCAGGTCGTCATCAGCCAGGTCTACGGCGGGGCCGGCGGGGCCGGCGCCCTCTTCCAAGGCGACTACGTCGAACTCTTCAACCGGGGCACCGAGCCCGTGGACATCACCAACTGGTCGCTCCAGTACGCCGCGGGCGCGGGCAACTTCGGATTCGCCGGGCTCCAGATCCCCATCGCCCCCACCGCCGCCCAGCCAGGACCCTTCATCATCCAGCCGAACCACTACTTCCTCGTCCGCACCTACACGCCCGGCCCCAGCACCATCGGCGGCGCGCCCCTCTCCGCCGACTACACGGCCGAGTCCCCCGTCGCCGGATCCAACAACATCGGCGTGAACCTCTCCGCCACATCCGGCAAGATCGCCCTCGTCAACTCCACCAATCTCCTCTTCGGCGTCGCCTGCCCGGATCTGAGCGACCCCTCCATCATCGATTTCCTCGGCTACGGCAACAACACCAACGGCTGCGCCGAGGGCGCCGCGCCCGCCCCACCCATCAGCATCACCCTCGCCGCCTTCCGCGCCAACGGCGGCTGCCAGGACACCAACAACAACGCCGCCGACTTCGCCTCCGCAACGCCCGCGCCGCGCAACGCCTCGTCCCCGACGCGATCCTGCGCCGTCACCAACCCCTCCGGCGTTGGCTCGGCCTCGCCCGTCCCCGCCTGCCCGGGTCTCGCCGTCACCCTCACCTTCTTCGCCACGCCGGGCGACAACCCGCCCAGCACCGGCATCGCCGTCACGGGCGATTTCACCGCCCTCGGCGGCGGCCCCGGCAACCCCTTCGCCGACCAAGGCAACGGCGTCTTCACCGCCTCGACGGTCATCAGCCCCGCGGTAAACACGCCGCGAACGTTCTCCGTCCCCATCGCCATCACCGACGCGCAGGGACGCCTCGGCGCGGGCAACATCGCCGTCGAGGTCGTGGACTGCTCGCTCCGCGGCGTCGCCGCCGCCAGCCCGCCCGGACTCTGCACCGGCGAGGCCGCCGTGCTCACCGTCGCCGTCACGCCGGGCCTGCAGCCCGCGTCCACCGGCATCGCCGTCAGCGTGGACCTCTCGGCCCTCAGCGGCCCCGCCGCCGCCACGCTCCGCGATGATGGCCAGGGCCCCGATGCCGTCGCGGGCGACAACATCTTCTCCGCCGCCTTCACCATGCCCCCGGGCGTGGCCCCGGGCGTCGCCGACCTCCCGGTCACCATCACCGACGCCCAGGCCCGCACTGCCTCCGCCTCGATCCGCCTCAGCCACGGCGAGTGCCCGGACTCCGCCGCCCCAGTCGTCATCAGTCAGGTCTACGGCGGGGGCGGAGGCTCGGGCGCCACCCTCCGCCAGGACTTCATCGAACTGTTCAATCGCACCGACCAGCCCATCGACCTCTCCGGCTGGTCGATCCAGTACGCCACCACCACCGGCTCCTTCACCCTCGCCAACACCTTCTCCCTCTTCGGCACCATCTCCGCCAACGGCTACTACCTCATCGGCGGCTTCTTCGGCGCCGGCGGCACCCAGGACCTCCCGACCATCGACGACTTCGTCTCCCTGAGCCTCAACCAGTTCAACGGCAAGGTCGCCCTCGTCCGCGACGCCTCGCCCATCCTCGCCGACTGTGCCGACCCCGACCTTGTCGACCTTGTCGCCTACGGGCCCGTCACCGGGTGCATCGAGGGCGTCGGCCCCGCGCCGGAACTCAGCAACCCCCTCGCCGCCATCCGCAAGGACGGCGGCTGCCGCGACTCCAACAACAACGCCCTCGACTTTGTCGCCGCCGCGCCCACGCCACGCAACAGCGAGTCCGACCCCCGCCTCTGCGCCGCCGCCCCCTCCTGCCCGCCCGACTTCAACGGCGACGGCAACCTCGACCCGGACGACCTCGCCGACTACATCGCCTGCTACTTCACCTCGCCCCCGTGCCCGCAGGCCGACGTGAACGCCGACGGCACCGCCGACCCCGACGACCTGGCCGATTACATCGCCGCCTACTTCGCCGGGTGCTGAGCGAGGGCGGGCGCGTTCCGCCGCCGCGCTTCACGCGCAGATGCCGCTCCGGCGCGCCCCGTCCGGCCAACACTTGCCTCATGCCCGCCATCGACAGCGTCCTCGCCGCCGCCGCTCGCACCTTCGACTACGGCAACCGCCTCCTCGCCGGCATCCAGCCCCACCGCTTCGCTCGCCTCGCCGCCCCGGGCGGCGTCACCATCCACAGCAACCACCCGGCGTTCGTCTTCGGCCACCTCGCCCTCTACCCCGCCATCGTCCTCCGCTCCTGTGCGCTTGACCACGCCCCCGCCGCCGACGCGGCCGCTCCGCCCAGCGACTTCGAACGCCTCTTCGGCCGCCGCGTCCCCTGCCGCGATGACCCCGCGGGCACCATCTACCCGCCCATGGACGCGATCGTCTCGTCCTACCAGCGCGCCTGGCGCGCGGGCCTCGACGCCCTCCGCGCCCTCCCCGACGACACCTGGACGCAGCCCAATCGCGACGAGGCACGCAACCAGACCTTCACCACCGTCGGCTTCGCCGCCGTGTTCCTCCTGTGCAACCACTCGGCAGTCCACCTCGGGCAGGTCAGCGCATGGCGCAGGATGGAGGGGCTGGGGCCCGCCTAGCGGAACGGCCCAAAGCCGGCGCTACCCGCCTTCGCCCGGGCGCTGCCGCAGGTTCTTCGGGCCCCTGCCACCGCTCGCCTCGCCCGGCGGCTGCAAGGCTTGAGGCGGCTCCGGGGCCTCCTTCGCGCGGATCTTCTCAGCGATCTCCTCAGCCCGCGTCTGCACCGGCGCGGGGGCTGCCGCCGGCGGCTCGCCGCCGAACAGCCACACCCACGCCAGAACGGCTCCGCACGCCGCCAGCGCGCACACACCCGCGATCACCCGCGCCCTCGACGGCCCGTCCTTGGCCTGACGCTTGATCTCTGGCAGCATCGCGCGCTCCGCGGCTCCACCGGCTCACCGCCGGAGGAAGTCCCGCCCTCGAATCCCTTCCCGTGTCGCCCAGAAGTACGCCGGCTGCCCGTACGTCCACGTGAAGCCCTGCGGCCGTCCAAACTCCAGGTAGCCGTCCATCTCCGTCGCGCCCGGGTTCCACGTCCCCGAAGGCGGCTTGAGTTTGGTCGGATCCGTGCCCGAAGGGTCGGTGTCAGCGATCACGTCGGCCATCTGCACGGGCCTCGCGCTGCCGTCGGTGAGCGCGACCCGCACCTTCGCCCGGGCATCGTTCCACATCGGCTGCTGCGGGTGCAGATAGTCCTTGCTCTCGAACAGCAGCACCTTCTGCTCGGGGTAGAGCACGTCGCCGATCAGGTTCCGCTTGATGAGGTGCCGATTCGCTGCGTTGGCCAACTGGCGCGTCGCCGGCGCGAACCGGCGGTAATCCTGCCAGAACACCGGCGGGTACCAGTACGACCCCGGAAAGATCCACTCGACGTACCCGAACGCTGCACCGTTGTTCTGGAACCAGTTCGACAGCGCCAGATCCCCCGGCGCCACGAACGACCGCATCCGCGAGTCTTCCTTCTTCTGGTCGTACAGAAAGTGCGCCGCCCAGTGGTACCCGTACGACTCCGTGCCCGAGTTGCTGTGCGGCTGCGCGTAGTCCCACCCCTCCGCGCACCGCCGATTGGGTACCCAGACCCACGAGGTATCCAGAACGTCGCACGCCGTTCCCCGACCACCCGTGGAGAAGGGGTTCAGGAACGCGCCCCGGATGTCCCCGGTGTACGCCGCCTGCAACTGCGCGTTCGACCGCAGGTTCGACAGGCTCAGCACTTCCCGGGCCGCGATCCGCGCGTTCTTCAGCGCCGGGAGCAGGATGCTCACCAGCACCGCGATGATCGCGATCACCACCAGCAGTTCGACCAGCGTGAAGGCCGATCGGCCTGTCCGCCGATCCGCCGATCCGCCGATCCGCCGATCCGCCGATCCGCCGATCCTCAGCCCATCTACCATCGGCGTCTTCATATGACCCAGCATACCTCAACTTTGAGTCCCCCGCCCATCGCCGTCGCCGTCAGCCGATACAACGCCTCCGTCACTCAGCGCCTGCTGGACGGGGCCGTGCGGGCCTATTCCCGCAGCGGCGGCCGCGTTCCTGACCTCCACATCGCCGAGGCCCCGGGGGCCTTTGAACTCGTCGCCCTCTGTGCGAACGCCGCCCGAACAGGCCACTTCGCCGGCGTCGTCGCCCTGGGGTGCATCATCAAGGGCGAGACCCGCCACGACCAGGTCCTCGCCGACGCCGTCACCTCCGGCCTCGCCAACATCGCCCTCATCACCGGCGTGCCCATCGGCCTGGGCGTGCTGACCGTGGACACCCCCGCACAAGCCGCGGCCCGCGCCGGCGGCCGCCTGGGCAACAAGGGCGAAGAGGCCATGGACGCCGTGCTCGCCTCGATCGCCGAGATCGCGCTCCTCTCCGACCCGCGCGCCCGCCGCCGCGCAGCCGAGTCGGGCCTGATGGCTCGGCGTGTCATGGCCTCGGGCCTCGCGGGCTTGCCCGACAAGGCCGCAGCGGTCCGCACGCCGCGGCGCCCGGCCCGGAAGGGGCGCGCCTGATGGCCACTCCGCGTCAGATCCGCCGCCTCGCCTTCCAGGCGCTCTTCCACCTCGACGCCCACGGCGGGGACGAGCCCGGCGTCATCGAGGCCTGGCTCAACACCGCCGACCTGGGCGTTGAGTTCACCGAAAAAGAGCGCGCCCGCGCCGCCCAGACCGCCCGCGCCGCCTTCGCCGCCCGCGCCGCCGCCGACGCCGCGTTCCTCGTGCTCGCCCCCACCTGGCCCAGCCACCGCCAGGCGGCGGTGGACCGCGCGATCCTGCGCCTGGCGCACCACGAGATGACCGCGACCGGCGCGCCACCCAAGGCCGTCATCAACGACGCGGTGCAACTCGCCAAGGAGTTCAGCACCGACCGCTCGCCCGCGTTCGTCAACGGGCTGCTGGACAAGATCCTCAAAGGCCTGCCGCCGCGGCCCGATGCGCCCGCCGCGGCGCCGACCCCCACCGACACCGAGGCGGGGATCTGACGCGTGGGCTTCCTCAAGGGCATCATCTCGAAACTCGCCTCGGGGCTGACCAAGACCCGCGAGGTGTTCGTGGGTGGCCTGCGCCGGCTGCTCCGCGGGCGCGCGATCGACGACGCGCTGATCGCCGACATCGAGCGCGCGCTCCTCGACGCCGACGTGGGCCCGAAGGCCGCCCGGGCGCTGATCGACAGACTCCGCGCCGACTACAAGGCCGGCGTGATCGCCTCGGGCGACCAGGTGGTGGACCACCTCAAGGCCCAGTGCAAGGGGATGCTGGCGCAGGGGCGGGTGGATCTTCGCCTGGCCGCCGCCCCGCCCACGGTGATCCTGGTGACAGGCATCAACGGCGCGGGCAAGACAACGAGCATCGCCAAACTGGCGCGCCGCCTGCGTGGTGATGGCAAGACGGTGATGCTCGCCGCGTGCGACACGTTCCGCGCCGGCGCCGTCCGCCAACTCGAGATCTGGGCGGAGCGCCTGGGCGTGGAGGTGATCAAGGGGCAGCAGGGTGGCGACCCCGCCGCCGTCGCGTTCGATGCCTGCGCCGCCGCCAAGTCCCGCGGGGTGGACGTGCTCATCGTCGATACCGCGGGCCGCCTGCAGACGCAGGACCCGCTCATGCGGCAACTGGCGAAGATCCGCTCCGTGCTCGGCAAGCAGGTCGAGGGCGCGCCGCACGAGTCGCTCCTGGTGCTCGACGCCACCACGGGCCAGAACGCGCTCCGCCAGGCCGAGGAGTTCGGCAAGGCCGCGGGCATCACCGGCATCTTCCTCTCCAAACTCGACGGGACCGCCAAGGGCGGCATCGTGCTGGCGATCAAGAGCGCCACCGACATCCCGGTGAAGTTCGTGGGCGTGGGTGAGACACCAGAAGACGCCGAGCCCTTCGACCCCGATTCGTTCGTCGAGGCGCTGTTCGCGGAGTGAGGCGCGCGCTGGCGGCGGTTTCGGGAATCGCGAGGCCGTCGCTCAGATTGCGCGCAAGCGCGCCCGGCACCCCCGCCGCGGCGCTGGATCGGGGTCGTGTACGCACGATTGCGCGCACGCGATAAGAAAGCCGCGTTTCCCATGCGGGAAAGGGCCACATCCTCTACGATGCCCCAGGATCGATTGTGGCGCGCTGGGTGGGGGGGTCGGAGGGTCTGCGCGAGGGCCGCTCAGCGACCCCTTCAAAGCCCGGCAACAAGGTGCGCGCGCACGCGCGGAGTTACACGGAGACACCCACCCCCACAATGAGGCCCAAAGCGCGGCGCAAAGACAGAGGCCCCGGCGCAAGCCGCGACTTTGGGCCCAAGCGGGGAACGCTCTCTCACGGGCTCGTTTCGCTCCAATCGGGATGAGCCGTCATGCCAGCCCGACGGCGGCGGCATCGCGGTCGGAGAGCAGCGCGCCCTGAGGGCCGCGGGGCTTCACGGTGCCATCGCGTCGCCACGAGCGCTCGCACCGCGGCTCGGCGCGCAGGTCGCGCACGGCGGGCGCGGCGGCGGCGCGGTCGAGCACCACGCGGCTCACGCCCAGCACGTCGGCAAGGTCCGCCGGGTCGAAGCGGGCGAGCGTGCCGTCGGGGTCCGGGAGCGTCACGCCCATGTCGAGCGGATTGTCCACGCCCAGGGCGGCCTTGGAGCGCTCGATGGCGGCCTGGGCCGCGTCACGCACGGCGAGGGCTTTGGTCCAACCCTCGTCGGCCCGCATGCCGAAGCCGGGCGCGGTCCCGCCCGCCTCGATGAACCGCTCCAGATGGACGCTGCGCGCCCGGTCGGCGTCGGGGATGCGGTGCAGGCTGCGCCAGGCCTCGTCGGCGGTGTGCGGGAGGATCGGCGCGATGAGCCGGCACAGCCCGTCGCAGAGGGCGAACAGCGCTGCCTGGCACCGTCTGCGGCGCGGCGACGCGGGCGCATCGCAATACAGGCGGTCCTTGATGGCGACGAAGTACGTCGCGCTGAGCGTGTCGTTGCAGAAGTCGTAGAGCGCCGTCTGCACGTCGCGGAAGTCGCACGCCTCGTACCCGCGCTGCACGCGGGCGGCGAGCGCATCGAATGCCGCGAGGGCCCAGGCGTCGAGGGAGGTGGGGGGCAGGTCCGCCGGCGCGGCGCTCGGCGTCGCGGGCGGCGTGAAGTCGAAGAGGTTGCCCAGCATGAAGCGGAGGGTGTTGCGGACCTTGCGGTAGGACTCGCCGCTGCTGGCGAAGAACTCGAGATCGGCCTTGATGTCGTTCTCATAGGGGAGGCTGGCGACCCACCAGCGCATCACGTCCATGCCGAACTCGGCGCAGAGGGAATCCACCTCGTAGCGCTTGGCGTCTGGGCGCGACTTGCTGAGTTTCTTGCCGTCCTTATCGACGATGAACCCGTGGGTGACGAGGGTCTTGAAGGGCGGGCGGCCCGTGACGGCGAGGCTGGGCAGGAGCGACGACTGGAACCACCCGCGGTGCTGGTCGGAGCCTTCGAGGTACAGATCCACCGGGAAGCCCCCGCCGCGGTCGGTGGGGGAGGTGGCGCCGGTCGCGGGGTCGGCGGCGCGGCGGCGCATGACCGAGTTCCAAGTGGAGCCGGACTCGAACCAGACGTCCACGATGTCCTTGCCCTTCTTGAGGTCGCCCAGGGTGACCGTGCCGGAGCGGATGACCTCGGGCGCCTGCGGGTCGGCGGCGGGCTGGTAGTGGGCGAGGAGATCGAGCGGGGTCATGGTGAACCACGCGTCGGAGCCCTTCTCCGCGATGACGCGGGCGACGGCGCGGATGCTGGCGGCGGTCATAAAGGTGTGCTCGACGCCCGCGGGATCTCGCCAGAAGAAGGCGGGGATCGGGAGGCCCCAGGCGCGCTGGCGGCTGATGCACCAGTCGGGGCGGGATTCGAGCATGCCGCGCATGCGGTTGCGACCCCACTCGGGGACGAAGGCGAGGCCGGACTCGGGGCTGGTGCGGTCGAGCGCGAGGGCGCGGAGCGAGGCGTGGGTATCGAACGGCCTATCGACGCTGACGAACCACTGCTCGGTGCAGCGGAAGATGGTGGGAGTCTTGCTGCGCCAGTCGTGGGGGTAGGAGTGGGAGAAGGTGAAGTCGTGGAACATGTGTCCCGACTCGCGGAGGCGGGTGACGATGAGGGCATTGGCCTTCCAGACGTCGATGCGGGCTTCGGGGGTGCTCTGGAGCCAGGCGGGGGCGGAGGCGTCGTAGGTGCCGTCGGCGCGGACGGGGCAGTAGATGGGGAGACCATCGCGGAGGCCGGTCTGGTAGTCCTCGACGCCGTGGCCCGGCGCGGTGTGAACGAGGCCGGTGCCGTCGTCGAGCGTGACGTAGTCGGCGGGGACGATGCGGAAGAGTTTGGAGGGGTCGCGCCCGACACCTTGATAAGTCCATCGAGCGGCACCCTCGCCCCGTGAGGGGTCGATGAAGGGGTGGCGGTAGCGGAGGTTCAGGAGTTTGTCGCCCGTGGTGCGGGCGATCTCGACGACCTGCTCGGCCTTGGCGAGTTTCGTGACCTTCTCGACGAGCGCGGCGGCGATGACGGTGACGTTGCCGTCGATCCAGACCAACGCGTACTCAAACTTCGGATTGACGGCGATGGCGAGGTTGGCCGGGAGTGTCCAGGGCGTGGTGGTCCAGATCATGAAGCAAGGGGTCTGTCGCGGGCGGAGGCCGGGCTTGGGCGTGGCACCGCCCTCGGGCGTGTCGGTCTGCTCATCATCGTCGGCGAGGGGGGGGAGGCCGAAGGCGTCGTAGACGGCCGCGGCGTCGAGGGCCTCGAAGTCCACGAAGACGCTGGGGTCCTGGCGGTCCTGGTATTCGAGTTCGGCCTCGGCGAGGGCCGTCTCGTTGGCGATGGACCAGTGGACGGGCTTGAGGGCGCGGTAGACGAGGCCCTTGCTCACCAGGTCGGCGAGCACGTCGAGCGTGGCGGCCTCGAACTCGGGCTGGAGCGTGAGGTAGGGGCGGTCATAGTCGGCGAGGGTGAGGAACCGCTCCATCTGCGTGCGCTGGAGTTTCTGGGACTTCTCGGCATATGCCTGGGACTCGCGCCGGACGATCATGTTGCGCTGGTCGTCGGGGAGGGCGTTGATCTTGTCCCACTTGCCCTTTTCGACGAGGTCGGTGAGGACCTTGTGCTCGATGGGCAGGCCGTGGCAGTCCCAGCCGGGGACGAAGGGGCAATCGAAGCCCATCATGGAGCGGGAGCGGACGACGAAGTCCTTGAGGCAGCGGTTCATGAGGTGGCCGAGGTGAAGGCCGCCGTTGGCGTAGGGGGGCCCGTCGTGGAAGATGTAGCGGCCGCGGGGCGAGCCGGCGGGTGAGGCGGCGCGGGCGCGGAGTGCGGCGTAGATGTTCATCTCCTGCCAGCGTTTGACGCTGGCGGGCTCGTTCTGGACAAGGCCGGCCTTCATGGGGAAGGCCGTCTGGGGCTGGTTGATGGGCCACTTGGGCTTGTCGGGCTTGCCGGCGGATGCGGGGCTCGTGGGGGCGGGGTTGGGGGTGGTCATGAGGGGGGTCCGAGTCGGAGTGGGTGGTGGCGGATCGCCGGGTCCGCGAGCGGGACGCGGGACCTGGTCGGCCTGAGCCCGCGTTGGGAGGGGGAAATCAGTAGCGTCGAATCGAGGGATCGACGCTGAGGGACCAGGCGTCGATGCCGCCGGCCATGGATTTGACGTTGGAGAAGCCGAGCCCGCGGAGGGTGCTGGTGACGTTCATGGAGCGTCGGCCGTGGTGGCACATGACGATGATGGGGCTGTTCTTGCCGCCGGCGGCGTCCTCGATCTCGTCGGCGCGGGCCACGGTCTGATCCATGGGGATGAGGAGCCCGGCGGCGACGTTGCAGAACTCGTGCTCGTCGGGTCGGCGGCAATCGAGCAGGAGCGGGGGATTGGGCTGCGCGAGGGCTTCGCGGGCTTGGCGCGGAGTGACTTCCCAATCGGGCTTGAAGGGGTAGCCGAGGGGGAGCCCGCGATCATCGAGGGGCGGCGGCGGGGGAGGCGGCGCGGAGCCTGGGGCGTTCATGGCTTGGGCTCCGCGGGCCTTGGCGCGTCGGGCGCGGGGGTGGGCGCGGGGGTGGTGCGGATCCACTTGCCGTCTTTGAAGATCCAGCCACCGCTGCCGTGGGGGCGGGCCTCTGCCGGGACGGCGGGCGCGGGCGCCGGAGTGGGCGAGCCAGCAGGCGAGCCGGGCGTTGCCGCGGGGGCGGGGTCTGGGGCAGCGCCCGGTGTGGGCGCGGGGGTTGGTGGTGGGGGCGGTGGAGGGAGCCAGGGCTCGGGATCGCCCGGGGTCCAGAGGTACCACTTGCCGTCGCGCCAGATCCAGCGTGGTTCGTCGACCGGGGGCACGGTGGGGATGGTGCCCATGACGGGCACCGCGGCGGGCGTCGCAGCGCCGAGTTGGGCGGGGGTCTGGGTGCCGAGCGGCGCGCGGGCCCGGGGACCGGTGGGGCTTTGGACCGTGCTCCACGGCTCGTGCATGACCATGCGGGCGGGCATGAGGGCGAGATCAACGCCGGCCCAGAAGGGCCAGGCGAAGCCCTCGTAGACCTCGGCCCATGCGGACTCGCGGTCGCCCAGGTCGAGGACGGAATCGAGGGTTGGGAACTCGCCGCGTTGGCGCGGGGTGGAGCGGGCGTAGGAGGGGCCGGTGGCGTAGGTGGGCTGGTGGGCGGTGCCGTCGATGGGGACGAGGATGGGGCGGACGGCCCAGTGGGCGCGGTCGAGGGAGTCGGCCCTGAGGGATGGCGCGTCGCCGGCGGCGGGGCGGGGCTTTGGGAAGGGCTGCTGAGCGGCGCCGGGGGAGAGGGCTTCGAGGGCGACGCGGTCGGCAACGGAGAGTCCGTCGTTTGGGGCGGCGCAGCCCGAGAGAACGGCCACGACGGCGCCGGTGAGGGTCAGCGCGGCGGGCAGCGGGCGGGGGCGAAGTTGGGCTCGGGCGAGCAGCACGGGCCGATGGTACGCGCTTAGAACTTCAGGTGCGCCGGGCGGGACTCGGGCCCGCGCAGGCCCAGGACGGCCCGGGCCAGGGCGAGGTCTGACGGAACCGTGAGTTTCAGGTTTCGGGCCTCGCCCGGGACGACGACGACGCGCTGGCCCAGGCGCTCGACGAGTTGGGCGTCGTCGGTGCTGTCGAGGTTGGTCTGGGCGTACGCGCGGCGGATGAGTTCCGCGGCGAAGACCTGGGGCGTCTGAGCGGCGACGAGGTGCGTGCGGTCGAGCGTGGCCTCGACGGCGCGGAGGGAGGGGCCACGTTTGGAGGCGTCCGCGCCCAGGATGGCGGCGAGGGGGTCCGGGGCGTCGTCGGCGATGGGGTCCGGGGCGACGCGCTTGATGGTGTCGGCGACGGGGAGGCCGGGGACCACGGCGGGGTGCCGCTCGGCGGCGCGGAGGACGCGCTCGATGAGTTCGGGGGAGGCGCAGGGGCGCGCGGCGTCGTGGATCGCCACGTGCGTGGCGGCGGGGGGCACGAGGGCGATGGCGTTGCGGACGGTCTCGTAGCGGTGGGTGACGCCGCCGGGGCAGACGCGGCAGCCGAGCAGCCCGAGTTTGTCCCCGTGGCGGGCCTTGAAGGCGGCCATGGCGGCGGGGTCGGCGGGCCCGGGAACGATGATGGCGCAGACGTCGACGCCCTCGACGGCGAGATTGGCGAAGAGTTCGATGGTGCGGTGGAGCACCGGGCGGCCGCCCAGGTCTTCATCGAGTTTCGAGCGGGCGATCTCGACGCCCTGCTCCGCGGCGGCGGCGCGGGCGTAACGCGTCGAGGCGCCGGCTGCGGGGATGATGACGGCAAGGTTCATGGGTGCGGGGTCCGGGTCGAGCGGGGCGGGAAGCGGGGGGGTGGGCGGGCGGGGGGTTACTGGCCTTGGGCGAGGCTGTAGCCTTTGGCGCCATCGAAGTTGCGGAGGAGTTCGTAGGAGCAGACGGTGAACTTCTCGGCGATGCGGTCCATGAGGGCGACGCAGCGGGACTGCCCGAAACTGCCGGCGACGACGCCGTCGCGGAGCTCGAAGCGGACGCGGTAGTAGTCGACGCACTCGGTGTAGATGCTTCCGGTGGGCCAGACCTGGGTGCCGCGGTTGCTGATGAGGGTGAGTTTGAAGGGGGTGTCCTGGCAGGCGCGCATCATCTCCTCGGCGACGGCGATGCTGGAGAGGGGGCTGTCGAGGTAGATGTCGCACCCGACCACGTGCGTGACGACGTTGGTGAAGGTGCGGATGACCTCCTGGTGCAGGGGCTTGGCGGGGGGCGTAAAGGTGGGCGTGGCCTGCGGGTTGTCGGCCGTGGCGGCGACGGTCTTGGGCTTGTCGCCGAGGCGTTCGGCGATGGCGCGGACGTAGTCCCTGGTGGCGAGGGCGGGCCTGGCGGGGTCGCCGAAGTCGCCCGTGCGGGTGCCGGATTCGAGGGCGGCGAGGAGTGCGTTCTCGATGAGGGCGGCGTGCTTGAGCATGCCGAGGTGGCGGAGCATCATGAGGCCTGAGAGGATGAGCGCGGTGGGGTTGGCGATGCCGCGGCCGGCGATGTCGGGGGCGGTGCCGTGGACGGCCTCGAAGATGGAGATGTGCTTGCCGATGTTGGCGGAGGGGGCGAAGCCGAGGCCGCCGACGAGCCCAGCGGCGAGGTCGGAGACGATGTCTCCCTGGAGGTTCGGGAGGACGACCATCTGGTACTGCTGGGGCTTCATGACGAGGTTCATGCAGAGGGCGTCGACGATGACGTCGCCGTGCTCGATCTCGGGGAAGTCCTTTGCGGCGACCTTGAAGCGCTCGAGGAAGAGCCCGTCGGTCATCTTCATGATGTTGGCCTTGTGGCCGCAGTGAACCTTGGAGATGCCGAGGCGGCGAGCGGTCTGGAAGGCGAAGCGGGAGACCATGTCGCAGCCCGGGGCGCTGATGAGGCGCTTGCACTGGATCATGTCGTTGGAGAGGCGGTGCTCGACCCCGCCGTAGGTATCCTCGATGTTCTCGCGAACGATGTAGAAGTTGACGGGGATTCCGGCGCGGCTGTAGACGGTGGGGACGCCCGGGAGGGTCTGGAAGTGTCGGAGGTTGGCGAAGGCGTTCCAGACCTTTCGAGCGGTGACGTTGATGGACTTGCCGCCGGAGCCCTTGGGCGTCTCCATGGGGCCTTTGAAGAGGAGGCCGCACTCTTCGACGGCGCGGATGGCGGCGTCGGTCATGCCGCGGGAGTTGCCGGCGTCGAAGACGCGGCGGCCCATCTCGACGGGGACGAACTCGAGGTGGTCGAGGACGCCGGCGGCCTTGAAGAGGTCGAGGGTTGCGGCGACGACCTCGGGCCCGATGCCGTCACCTTCCGCCAGCGCGACGCGAACAGCCATGCAGAACTCCCTATGGGGCGAGCCGGGCCGGTTCTGGCCGCGGCGGGCGAAGGGTAGGTGGGGGTGGGGGATGGGATGATTCCGGAGGAATCAGGCCGGCGCGTTGAGGCCGGGCGTACGCTGGGCCGTCGCACCCGCACGGGAGATTTCCGCATGTCGTCGAAGACTGTTGATGCCGCCCTTGCCGCGCTGGCCTCGAACCGAGAGGCGGGCGTGGCACGACTGATTGATTGGTTGAAGATCCCGAGCATCAGCACGGATCCGGCGTACAAGGGGCGGTGCGCGGAGGCGGCCGAGTGGTGCGCGGCCCAGTTGCGCGAGGTGGGATTCGCGGACGCGGCGGTGATGCCGACGGGCGAGCCGGAGGGGAGCGGGCATCCGATCGTGCTGGCGCACAGCCCCGGGTCGGCGGACTATCGCGGGCCGCACGTGCTGTTTTATGGGCACTACGACGTGCAGCCGGTGGACCCGGTTGATCTGTGGGAGTCGCCGCCGTTCGACCCGGTGCGCCGGCAGGCCCGCGGGGGCGAGGAGGGCGGCGAGCGGATCGTGGCCCGCGGCGCGGTGGACGACAAGGGGCAGGTGGCGACGTTCATCGAGGCGATGCGGGCGTGGAAGCACGCGAGCGGGCTGGCCGCGGGGGGCGTGAAGTTCACGGTGCTGATCGAGGGGGAGGAGGAGTCGGGCTCGGTAAACCTCGAGCGGTTTGTGCTGAGGCACAAGAAGGACCTCTCAACGTGCGATGTGTGCCTGATCTCGGACACGGGGATGCTGGGGCGCCCCCCCAAGGGCAGCCCGGCCATCACCTACGGCGTGCGGGGGCTGGCGTACACGGAGATCACGCTGCACGCGAGCAACCAGGACCTGCACAGCGGGCTGTGGGGCGGACGCTGCCCCAACCCGATCACGGAACTGACGCGCGTGCTGGCGCAACTGCACGACAAGAACCGGCGGGTGACGATCCCCGGGTTCTATGACAAGGTGGTCCCGCTGAGCAAGGCGGAGCGGGCGGCGTGGGCGAAGCTGAAGTTCAACCCCAAGGCGGCGCTGAAGAAGATCGGCCTGCCCCCCGCGGCGGACATCGGCGAGAAGGGCTTCACCGCGATGGAGCGCGAGTGGGCCCGCCCCACCGCGGAGATCAACGGCATCTGGGGCGGGTACACCGGCAAGGGGGCCAAGACCGTCATCCCCGCGCACGCCTCGGCGAAGGTGTCGTTCCGGCTTGTGGCGAACCAGGACCCGGCGCGGATCACCAAGATGTTCTTCAAGTGGTGCAAGGACCGCACGCCTCCGGGCTGCCGGTGGGAACTCAACGACCACCACGGCGGCTACGGCGTGACGGTGCCGATCGACTCGCCACACCTGGCGGCGGCGCAGCGGGCGATCAAGCGTGCCGCGGGCAAGCCGGCGTCGCTGATCCGGTCCGGCGGGTCGATCCCGGTGGCGGGGATGCTCAAGGCGCGGCTGGGGATCGACACGATCTTCATGGGCTTCGGGCTCGACGACGACCGGGTGCACTCGCCCAACGAGAAGTTCGAGTTGGCGTGCTTCGACCTGGGCGCGCGGTGCCACGCGGCGCTGGTGGGCGAGTTGCTGGGCGGGTGAGCGGGCCGAAACAGGGGCGGCTCAGGCCTCGCGCACGTCGCGCCCCGTGACCTTTGAGACGTAGGCCCCAAGGCGCGCGGGGCTCGGCATGGCCGCGAGCATGGCGGCGACCGCCGCGATGGGCCCCGCGAGCACGGCGACGTGGCCGGTGATCATCGCTGTCACGCACCCGAAGAGGCCCCAGCCTTCGAGCAGGGCCGCCCAGAGGATGGAGCGGATGACGTAGGCCTGCACGATCTGCCGACCCGCGGCTTCGTCCTGCGGGCCGCCGGCCCACTGGCGGCGAGCCTGGTTCAAGAGCACGCCCCGCAGGATGAGCCACATCACCAGCACGCCGAAGCCCGTGGCGGCCCACATCAGGAGCAGGGGGGGCGTGGCTGGGGACGCGCCCGGCGGACCAGCGGGGACAGGGGGGGGCGGGGCGGGAGCGAAGGGGCCGATGCCGAGCGTGGGCCCGAGGCCGACGATGCCCGCGAAGAGGAGCACGCCGGCGGCGAGCGCGCCGACCATCATCTGGGCCACGCGGAGCGACGGGGGTACATCGCGTGAGCCTGTGCGGTAGGGGGGGAGAGGAGTTGCGGGCATAAAGGGCAGCATACCGCGTCCGGCGTGGCGGGCGGACAGGTGGTGCGCGCGAGCACTACCCTCGGCGTGATGCCCGATCGCGCACCGATGAGCCTGTCGATGTGGGGCTTGGAACAGCCCAATCCCGGCGATCCCGTGGCCGGGCTTCGCGCTGCGGCGGCGATGGCGCGCGGCGCCCGCCTGGCTGGGCTGACGCTCCTGGGCACGCTCACGGGGCTACGGGCCCGCGAACTCGATCGCTCCGCGCGGCGGGACATCGCGGCGACGCTCCGGCGCGAGGGGCTGGTGTGTGCGGGGATCGACCTGCCCGTCCCGCCGAGCCACTTCGCCGACCCGGCGCACGTGGACCGCGCGCTGGCCGCGACGCGGGAAGCGCTGAGCCTCGCGGCGGATCTGGCCAAACTCACCGACCTGCGCGCCCGGCCGGTCGTGGCGATCCTGCTGCCCCGCCCCGCGCCGCAGGGCGCCGTCGCGGCGCTGGAGCAGGCGGCCGAGCACGCAGGCTGTGCCGCGGCGGACCTCTCGTGGCCTTTCGAGGGCGCCAAGGAGGACGAGCGCGGCCCCGCGCCGGGGCTTGGCGTGGCGCTGGACCCCGCAGCGATCCTGATGGCAGGCGCGGATCCCGCAGCGGCGGTCCACGCCGTGGGCGCGCGGCTGGTTCAGGCGCGTTGGAGTGACGCGGCCTCGGGCTCGCGGATTGCCGTGGGCGCGGGTCGGCTCGATGCGCTGACCTATCGCGTGGCGGTGGAGTTGGCCCGTCCCGCGGGCATGTCGGTGGCGGATGTGCGGGGGTTGGAGGGCGACGCCGTGGCGGCGGCGCTGGGGGGGATAGTCTCGGCTACTGCACCAGGCCCTTGGTGAGGCGCATGAAGGCGGTTTCGAGGTTGACGGACTCCTCGGTGAACTGCACGAGGCGGTAGCCGTTGTTGATGAGGATGTTGGGGACGTCGGTGGGGTCGGACTTGGCCCCGGGGTCGAAACTGAGGTTGATGACGGAGCGCACGCCCGCGCGGGCCGAGGTGCCGTTGGTGCCGGTCCCGCCTACGACCGCTTCCTCGGTGATCGTCACTTTGGATACGCCCGGGATCTTGGCGAGCAGTTCGGCGGCGTCCTTTGTACGGTCGGCGACGGCGACGTGCAGCGTCTGGCCCACGCGGGCCCGTCGGAGGGCCTCTTGTACGGAGCCGGAGAAGAGGAGTTGCCCGCGCTCGATGATGCCGACCACGTTGCACAGTTCGGCCAGTTCGGGCAGGATGTGGCTGGAGATGATGATCGTCTTGCCCATGCGCTTGAGTTCCTTGAGCAACTCGCGCATCTCGATGCGGGCACGGGGGTCGAGCCCGCTGGCCGGCTCGTCCATGAGGAGCACCTTGGGGTCGTGCAGCAGGACGCGGGCGACGCTGAGGCGCTGCTGCATCCCTCGGGAGAGCCCGTTGACGTCGGCACCGGCCTTGTAGTTGAGGTCGGTGAGGTCGAGCACGTCCTGGACGACCTTGCGGCGCTGCTTGCCGTGGATCCCGTAGCAGGCGGCGAAGAACTCCAGGTACTCCGTCACGACCATGTCCTGGTACGCGCCCATGAAGTCGGGGACGTAGCCGATGACGGGGCGGATGAGGCGGTTCTGGTAGCCGACGGTGAGCCCGTCGATCATCGCCTGGCCCGAGGAGGGCTTGAGGAGCGTCGCGAGGATCTTGATGGTCGTGGTCTTGCCCGCGCCGTTGGGCCCGATGAACCCGAAGCAGTCGCCCGCCTCGATGGCGAGGTTCAGGTTGTCCAGCGCCACGGTGTCGGCGTAGCGCTTGCTCAGGTTGATCGTTTCGATCATCGGCACGGGTCGGGTCCTCGCGTCGGTCGCGCCTCATGGGGCGGCGCACAGGTCATTGGGATTCGCGGGCCCGGTCGTCCGGCCGGGGCCGAGCAGGGGCGGTGGGCGCGAGCGTCAAGGCTCCGGCTCCGCGGGCGGCTCTCGGTTCTTCATCGAAGGCGGGAAGGCGGGCAGAGGGTAGACCCAGCGGACGACGGTGATGCCCGTGGTGCGGGTGCCCATCTCCGCGGGATCGAGGCCGTCCACCGAGAGCGGGACGGGGCAGGTGCCCGTCGCGGCGGGCCCGCCCAGGAGGCCGACGACGATCACGCAGGGCTGGGTGAACCAGCGTCCCAGGTCCAGGCCATGGGTCGCCCGGCGGCGGGCCAGGGTCGGGGGCGCCGACCAGTTGTTGGTGGTAAAGGAAGGGGGTGCGAGCATGGGGAAGAAGGTCATCGCGTAGACGTTGTTGCCGAAACTGCTGGCGAAGTCGTCGGCCTGCTGCTCGTCGCTGAAGCCGTAGGCGCGGGGCCCGGGGAGGAGCCCGCTGAAGAAGTTCGCGTCGGCGATGCGGCGGGCCTCGTCGGAGCGTGCAGTGATCTGCGCGAGGTCGAGCGGTTGCCCCGGGGCCCAGGCGGTGGCCGCCGAGACGCGGTAGGCGTCCACGCGCGAGGGGAGCGAGCCGGTGGAGCGGAGGGTGGCGTTCTGGCGGTCGATCGAGCCGTCCACGTCCAGGCCCAGTTCTTGGCCCCGCACGACGACCACCACCACGTCGGCCAGCGGCCCGGGAAGATCGTGGACGAGGATGCCGGAGACCAGCGGTTCCTTGTCGGCGGCGCGGTTGATGGTCAGCGTGCCGCCCACCTGGAACTCGCCCGGGGCGCTCTCGCGGACTGGCGCGGGCATCTTCCATCGCGGGCCCCCGGCCCAGTCGATCTGGAAGGTCTTGGTGGTGGCTCGCGCGGGCACCGTTGCCGACGAGGGCTGCCGCCCGTCGATCGAGTAGCCGCGTGCGTCGGGGAAGGAACTCGGCTCGGCGACGTTGGCGTCGCGGGGCTCGTCCCAGGCCGTCAGAGAGGACTTGTAGCGTCCCCCGTCGTCGGGGACGGCGACGTTCAGGTCGCCGTAACTGGGCAGCAGGACGCTCACGAAGGAGCGGGCCCGCTGGGTGTCCTCGCCGTAGACGTGATCGAGGAAGGTGAGGTGGGCCGCGGAGATCTTGATGGGGCGGATGGCGGTGGCGCCGCCCCAGGCGATGGCGGTGAAGAGCGCTCCGACGCCCACGAACCCGAGCCATGCGTGCTGGGTGCGCTGGCCGCGCTTGAGCACGGCGAACCCCAGCGGGCCGGCGAGGATCCAGTAGACCACGAACACGATGAACGCCAGCAGCAGGCCCACCGCCGCGGTCTGGGACTTGGAGACGCTCCAGGTGATGAGCCCGTCGAGCGCGATCGGCGAGCGCGAGTCCATGGGCAGAGTCGCCCGGCTTGCCGTCAGGGCTTGCAGGTCCGCCTGGCTCGGGAGCGGCCCGCGCCGTCCGAGCACCCGGTGCCAGAAGACGCCCGGCTCGGGCCCACCCGCCGCGAGGAACTGGCGGCTGGTGAGGTCGATGCCGATGAGGGTGACGGCGCCGATGCCCGCGTTGCGTCGGACGACGACGCACCGCCCGTCGGCGTCGGTGAAGATCGGGGTCGCCTCGCGCGCCTCGGCCCGCGGATCGAGCGTGAAGTACTGGAGAATCTGGCCGGCGGGGAGTGGGCGGGGCCGGGGCTCGTCGCCGACCAGCAGGGGGCGGAGCGAGTCGAGGTCCGCGTTGTCGATGCGCCCGACCGAGACGCGAGGGAGGATCTCGGCCAGCAGGGTGTCTCGCGCGCCGAGCCAGGTCTGCCCGGCCCCGGGCATGACAACCACCAGGTGCCCGCCGCGTTTCACCCACTCGACCAGCGCCTCGGCTTGGGAGGGAGTCAGGTCGATGGGCTCGCCGTCAGCGCCCGACGCGGTCCAGACGAGGCAGGAGAACTGGTTGAGTCCGTACCAGCGGTCGGGGAGTTCGCCGTCGGCCCCCTTGGCCCCGGGGCGGAGTTGCGCGATGGCGTGGGTGACCTCGTGCCCCAGGGGGGAGCAGGCGAGCCCGCCGGTGGTCCGAACCAGGTAGCGCTCCAGGCCGACGGTGTAGCGGCCGACCATGCCCATAAGCCCGTTCCAGGCGGGCGCGAGGTTGCCGGGCCGGATGGTCGCTTGGAGGGAGCCGACCACGCGGCCGTCGGTGGGGTCGATCGCTTGGAAGAGGACAACGGGGTTGGCGGTGATGAAGAACGGCAGCCGTCCGTAGACCCACACGCGCTGCTTCTGGCCCGGATTGGCCGCGATGGAGACGTCCGACCAGGCGGTGTCGCCATCGGCGTCGGGGAGGCTCATCCGGAGGATCAGTTCCCGCACTTTGGTGGTGCGGTCCTGCAGGGCGACCTGGACGCCGACGAGTTCGCCCGGGCGGCAGACGTCTCCGACGCCGAACTGGACGACCTCGAGATCGACCTGGTTGGCTGAGAGCGTTTGCACGCCCGTGTTCGGGGTTGCGCTGCTCGGCTGGGCGCTTGCCGGTGCAATCGGGAGGCCGAAGGACAGGGCGAGCCCAGCGGCGCACACGCCACGAGCGAGGCCGGAAAGCGGGCGTCTGGTACTGCGGGTGCGGGCGGCAAACATGCTCAGGGGATTCTACCGAACTCAAGGGGGGGACGGTTCCTGCCGAATCCGAAGAACATGGGACCCCTTGTGCTCGCCATGGACGCGGAGGCGTGGGTGATGGTGTTCCTCGTCATCGCGGCGGGGGTCACGGGGATGCTGTACGCGCTTTCGGGGACCATTCGGGATTTTCGGCGCATGCAGGTCTTGCGCGATCAGGTGGCGGCGATCCGAAGGAAACAGGCGGAGCGGGTCGCGGCGCTGAGGGCGCGCGAACTCGAGGTCGGGGAGGCAGGTCGATGACGCCCGTGACCCGCCCGTCTGCTTGACACCGCCGGGGCCCGAGTGAGTGAGTCGGGGCCGACCCGATCTGCGTCGCAGCGGTCGGGCGTCCACGCCAAGGGCGGGTGAGTGCGTGTCGCTAGGCATGTGGTAGGCTGAGGGGGTTGGGGAGGGGGTTCCCTGAGGAGCCCGCCATGGTTCACCTCGCGACGCTCTGGCTGCCCATCGTGCTCTGCGTGGTGGGGGTGTTCTTTGCGAGTTCGCTGATCTGGATGGCGCTGCCGATCCACAAGAACGATTACCGGAAGATCGGCGGCGCGGAGGCGGAGGTGATGTCGGCGGTGCGCTCGGCGGGTCTCGGGGAGGGGGTCTACATGTTCCCGGCGTGCGACCCGGCGACGCTCAAGGACAACGCGGTGGCGCAGGAGCGCTACAAGACCGGCCCCTGGGGGACCATCTCGGTGCGCGCCGGGCCGGTGAGCATGGGCGCCTGTTTGGGCATGTGGCTGGTGAACCTGGCGATCGTGTCGGTGCTGGTGGCGTACGTGGCCTCGCTGGCGGTGCCGGCGGGGGCGGGGTGGGTGAAGGTCACGCAAGTGGTCTTCACCGCGGCGTTGCTGGCCTACGGCGGGAGCACGCTGACCGACTCGATCTGGAAGGGCCGGCCGTGGGCGCTCTTGCCCGGGGCGCTCTTCGACGCGGTGGTGTACGCGGCGATCAACGCGGCGATCTTCTCGTGGCTGTGGCCCGGAGCGCCGGCGGCGTAACAGATCGAGGGCGGGCGGTGTGTCGGCTTGAGCCGGGCAGGGCCCGTATGCTCGGGCCATGGCATTCGACCCCAACGCGCCGGCCGCCCCCGGCTCGGGCATCTTCGGCCTTCCGACGAGCCGCGACCAGTCGCGGGTGATCATCGTTCCTGTGCCCTTCGACGCGACGACGTCGTACCAATCGGGCGCGGCCCTGGGCCCGTCGGCGGTGCTGCGGGCGTCGGCCCAGGTGGACCTGCTGGACCATCACTTCGGGCGGGTCTACGAGCACGGGATTTTTCTGGAGCCGGAGCCGGACGAACTGGTGAACCTGTTCGCCAAGACGCGGGTGCTGGCCGAGCCGATCATCGCGAAGGGTGGCGCGGAGGCGTCGGACGCGGAGGTGATGGAGCAGATCAACAAGGTGGGGGAGGAGGTGAACGCGCTGACGTACGGGGCGTTCGCGGCGCTCTTGGGCGATGGGAAGTCGCCCGGGCTGCTGGGGGGGGATCATTCGACGCCGTTCGGGGCGATCCAGGCGTGCGCGGACCTGGCGGAGGCGCGGGACCCGAAGGGCGGCTTGGGGATCCTGCACCTGGACGCGCACATGGACCTGCGCGCGGCGTACGAGGGGTTTGCGTGGTCGCACGCCTCGATCATGCACAACGTGCTGGAGCGGACGCCCGAGGTGAAGCGGGTGGTGCAGATCGGGATCCGTGACTACAGCGACGGGGAGGTGGCGTACGCGAAGTCGCAGGGCCAGCGGGTGCGGGTGCACTACGACGCGGACTGGGCGGCCCGGCGGATGGAAGGGGCGACGTACGCGTCGCTGGTGCGTGAGGCGCTGAAGCCTCTGCCCAAGCACGTGTACGTGACGTTCGACATCGACGCGCTGGACCCGAGCCTGTGCCCGCACACAGGGACGCCGGTGCCGGGCGGGTTGTCGTTCAACGAGGCGGCGTACATCCTGCGGGCGCTGGCGGACACGGGGCGGACGGTGCTGGGGTTCGACCTGGTGGAGGTGGCGCCGGGGCGAGTGGCCGACGAGCCGGAGTTGGACGCGAACGTGGGCGCGCGGGTGCTGTACAAGTTGTGCGGGCTGGTGGGGGAGCGTGGGCTGCGAGCCGGGGGCGGAGCGGGCGCGGGTCGCGCGTCGGCTACGGCACCGAGGGCGAGGCGGCCGGGGAAGAAGTCGAGCCGGGCATCGTCAAGCGGAGGGCGGACTCGATCGCGCGGTTCGAAGCGCGGGCGGCGAGGCTGAAGACGACGCCCGAGCCGCCGGTGAAGACCAGCACGAAGACGATGACCATGGCGAGGCGGCCCAGTTCGGTGCCCATGAGCGCGCGGGCGACGCCCGGGAAGAAGGCCATGAGCACGCGCGACCCGTCGAGCGGCGGCACCGGGAGCAGGTTGAAGAGGGCGAGGGTGACGTTGAGCATCGCGCCGACGCGGAGGAACATTTCGAGGTTGTAGCCGAGTGTCGATGGGACGGCGGAGCCGAACCACGCGCCGGTGGCCAGGGGAATCCACAGCGCGCACCCGATGATGCACGCGAGGGCGAGGGCGACGTTCATCATCGGCCCGGCGAGAGAGACGACCACGTCGTCGTAGCGGCCTCTGAAGCGCGCGGGGTTCACGGGCATGGCGCCCCAGGCGATCCCGAGAAGGGCGAAGACGATGAGGCTCATCCAGCCCATGTGGACGAGGGGGTTCCAGGTCATGTGCCCGGAGAGGCGCGGCGTGTCGTCGCCGCAGGAGAGCGCGGCCCAGCCGTGGCCCAGTTCGTGGAGCACGATCGCGCCGATGACCCAGATGATCCATGCGATGAGGAAGGCGGGGCCGCCGCCGGAGTCGAGTGCCGAGGTGACCCACCAGGTGCCCATGGGAAAGCAGGAAATCGGAAAAGCGGGAGAGAGGAGCGTAGCAACCGTTGGGCTTAGTCCGTCGTCATGGACTCTCTCCGGTACCTTCTTGGCCTCAGCGATTCATGTTGAATCGCTCAGCCCTCAAGGACACTCTGTAGGCCCGCGTGCGGATCGATACCGCACGCGGCGCACCAACGACAGAACTCGGCAACGTCAACTCTCCTATTCCCGGTTTCGCAGTTGTGGACCCACGATTGTGGCTGTCGGAGCCGTACACCGAGATCCCGCTGGGTGAGGTTTGCGGCAACCCGAATCGCCCTAAGCACCCTAGAGGCTATCCCAGAACCGCGCAACCGTTGACGTGCGGGGCGCGAATAGCCTTGCATGGCGATGCGATTGACGGATGAACAGTTGGACTGGTTGGCGGAACGTGTGCCCGATGCGCCGGTTTCGCCCAAGGGCGGACGGCCCGCGATCGACAAGCGCAGGGCCCT
>Ga0268299_1001922_pt1 | contig 29463 bp, 26 predicted proteins | sample NOBtaG_FD_193484 | JGI IMG/M metagenome (GOLD analysis project Ga0268299, IMG submission 193484) | Activated sludge microbial communities from bioreactor in Nijmegen, Gelderland, Netherland - NOB reactor | ecosystem: Engineered > Bioreactor > Aerobic > Activated sludge | place: Netherlands...
AGGTGATGAAGCCCAACCCGCGCAGCGCCAAGACGCTCACCGACGCCGCCAACCTCGCCGCCCTCGAAGGCCTGGGCGCCGGCGGCTTCGGGGTCAGCGTGCGGCGCCGCACCGGCAGCGTCCACGCCGGCAGCGCCAACGCCAGCCCCAACCACTGCACCAACCTCGTCGACTTCGTCGTGCCGCTGAAGTCGCGACCGTCCGGCACGCGCAAGGCGAACAGTCGCATCCGCGTGCGCGCGACCTCGGCCCTCAGTGCCATCGACACCGACACCTTCCTGCTCGAGTGCCGCCCGAGCACCTGTGGCAACAACGTCGTCGACCCTCACGAGGAGTGCGACGACGGCAATCGCATCGACGGCGACATCTGCAACCGCGGCTGCCAGTTCGAGGGGGCGACGCCGACGCCGACGAGCACGCGCACGGTCACCCCGACCAAGACGCAGACGGGCACGCAGACACCCACCAGTGCGACCAGCACGATCACCGCCACGCCGACGCCGACCCCGACCAACACCCAGAGCCTGTGCGGCAACGGCGGCGTCGACGGCGGCGAGGACTGCGACGACGGCGCGGTCTGCTTCGGCGGCAGCAACCAGGGCAACGCCTGCACGCACAATTCCCAGTGCCCGGGCGGCGGCGAATGCCGCGCCGCGGGCGGCGACGGCTGCGCGAGCAACTGCAGCGACGAATCGTCGGCGGTGTTCGAGCTCACCGGCGCGGTCTGCCGGGGCGGCAGCAGCGATGGCACCCCGTGTACGTTCCAGTCCACCTGCGTCGGTGGGGTCGTCGCGCGACCCTGCGCCACGCAGAGCGACTGCGCCGCCGTGGGTGGCACCTGCACCTCGGAGTGCGGCGCGACCAGCCGCGGCTGTTTCGCCGACGGCGAGTGCACCGCGGGCAGCAACTCGGGCGCGCCGTGCTACCCGATCCCGGGCAGCCTCGAGGCGGGTACGTGCGCTGGCGGCGCGAGCGACGGTCTGCCGTGCGCCGGCACCGCCGACTGCGACGGCTCGCCGTGCGAGAACGCCTGCGGCGCGGATGCACCCGCGGGCGCCTGCGAGCCGAGGAGCCGCGCCTCGCTCGGCGGCACCGGCATGATCGTCCGGATCGGTCCACTCGTCGGCTCCCAGGAGCTGCGCTTCGGCGCGCCGGACGCCAACGGCATCGTCCCGGTGGCGGCGCCGGCGAACGGCTCGACCTTCGCCCCAGTGACCGTCCCCGGACTGGCGTGCGCCTGCGTCCGCGGCGCGCCCGACGCCTTCCTGCACGGGCCGAACAACTCGGCATCCGGCGTGGTCGCCTGCGGAGCGATGCCGATCGCCAACGACGTGGCCACCGCGATCGACCACAACACCTATCCGCCACAGACCTGCTTCATCGGCCCCAACACCGGCCTGCCTTGTCACAACCGGTGCGCCGCGGGTGGAACCCGGGCGGGTCTGCCCTGCGCCGTCACCGGCCTGAACCCGATCGAGTGCCCGGGTGGGACGACCAACGCCCATCGCCAGTGCCATTCGCTCACCGATTGTGGCGCGCTCAACGCCTGCAACGCGAGCAACGGTCCTGGGGTGTGCATCGACGGACCGGTGCCGGGGCGTGCATGCGTCGACGGCAGCCAGTGCCTCGAGGACGGGCGATGCCTGGGTCGCTGCACGGCCGGCGCGCTGGTCGGCGCCCTCTGCTCCTGCGCCGCCGGGGCGGTGTGCCCGAACCCCGAGGACTGCGGCAGCGACGGCGTCTGCCGCGTCACCGGCGGTCAGGGGGGTGGCTTCTGCGCCGGCCCGCCGCGCTTCTGCCAGGGGGGGACGCAGGCGGGAGTCGCGTGTTACGACTCGGCCGAGTGCCCGGGCGGGACCTGTCCCGCGACCGGCAACTTCCTCGGCTACTGCGACTCCGATTCCGATTGTCCGGGTTCGGTCTGTGCGAGCATCGACGACGATGCCCTGTGCACATCGACGGATCCCGATCCGCCGTTCGGCAGCGGCGACGCGGCCTGCCTCGAGAAGTTCGAGTACTGCACCTCCGGCACGAACGCCGGCGGCGACTGCAGCGCCGCGCCGGCCGGGGACTCCCACTGCCCCGCTGGCAAGTGCGGTACGGATTGCGCTGCCTCGCCACGTCACCCGGGGTTGTGCAACAGCCCGACGAGGACACGCTTCTCGGGCGCGGGGGGAATGGGCAGCGGCCTGTTCCTCTCGACCATCCAGGTGGGCGCGATCGCCAATGGCGGCTCCTGCGCCACGGAGAGGCAGTGCGCCGGCGGCACGAACAACGCCGCCCCCTGCCAGGTGGACGAGGACTGCCCGAGCGGAGCGTGCGCCTCGGCGATCTGCCACGGCTTCTGCTCGATCGCCACCACCTCGCCGTGCCTGGTGAACGCCGACTGCCCCGCCGGCGGGGGAGTGTGCGTCCCGGGCGCGACGTTCAACGTCGCCTGCAGCGGAACGAATCCGGCGACGGAGTGCGGCGCGAACGCGGTCTGCCACCCCGTGGACCCGGCGAAGGGCTTCGACGGCATCCCCTGCACGGCGGACGATCCGCCGAGCTCGCAGGGAGTGGCGACGACGATCCCGCAGACCACGGGCACCGGTCACGCGTCGGTGTCGGACGCCTTCGCCGGCACCAGCTCGGGGCAACAGTTGGTTCACAAGTCCTGCTACCCGAGCGCGCAGCCCGGCGAGACCTGCATCACGTCGTCCGTCGGGACGCCGTTCGACTGCTCGTCGCTCGCGGGCGTCAGCCCGAGCGTGACCGGGGCGCGGCTGACCACCGCCGTCCCGATCGTCGACGGCCTCACGGGCGATGCGGTCCTGACCACGCTCATGACCGCGCGCTGAGCGCGCGGGTCGACGAGCGAAGAACTCGAGGATCGCGCCGCGCGGGCCGCTCGCGCGCCGACGGCCGCGAAGACGCTTTTCTGTGCACGCCCGCGTCGCGAAGCTGGGCAGCGCGGGCGCCTGCCCCGGGACGCGCGCTCGCCGCGTCACGACGAAGATCGATCGCCGCGATCAGCGCGGACGGTGACGCGTCCAGGCGCACGCTCCTGGCGCCGACGCGCGAGTCGGTCGAGCGGTTTCGGCGATCGAGCTGCGACGCACGGCAGCGAAGACCTCCGCACCGATGAACGCGAGCAGCGCCGCTGATGACCGTCGGCCGCGGCGAGCGCGCGCTTCGATCGCCTTCGCGCCGTGACGGCGCTCGCGCAACCCCGATGGCGTGCCCAGCGCGCGAGCAGCGGCTGCGGCGGCGCCGCCGCCAGCGACCGCGGGCGCACGAGTCGCGCCGCCCTGGCACACCCGCTGCTCTCCTGCCGCGCCTGGACCGAGACACTCGAACGTCGGTCGCGCGGCGGCCGAAGGAGGGACCATGAGACACAGCGGTGCGCTGCATCGAAGATCGCAATGGATCGCGTTGTGCCTGGTGACGCTCGTCACCGCGGGTTGCAGCGACGACGATTCCGGTTCGCCGCCCCCGCCGACGGGGGTTGTCGAGCCGACCTCGACCTCGACGTCGGCGGCGCCAGCCGCGACGGTGACCCGGACGCCGTCGTTGAGCCCGACGTCGGCGCCGCCGGCGACCGACACTGCCGAGCCGACCGCGACCCACACGGCAACGCCGGACTCGGAACCGACGCCGACCGCCACCGAGCCGCCGCCCACCGAGACGGCCACCGTCACCGCGACGACGACGCCGTTCGCGATCGAGGAGGCGACGATCGAGGACATCCAGGCCGCGATCCTCCGCGGTGAGATCACCTCGACCGACGTCGTCGAGATGTATCTGGCGCGCATCAAGGCCTACAACGGCACCTGCGTCGACCAGCCCCAGGGAATCCTCGGGCCGATCACGACGATCCCCAATGCCGGCCAGGTCAACGCGTTGATGACCCTGAACCTGCGGCCCGCCAGCCGCATCGCCTGGGGCTTCGACGAGCGCAAAGCGCGCAGCATGACCGACCTCGCCGACGACGATCCGAACATGCCCGACGCGCTCGAGGTCGCGGCGTTGCAGGACGCGCACTTCGAAGCCACCGGCCAGCTCGTCGGCCCGCTGCACGGCGTGGTGATGGCGCTCAAGGATCAGTACGACACCTTCGACATGCGCACCACGCAGGGCGCCGACGCCTTCTTCGCGGACGACCGCCCACCCGACGATGCGACCTTCACCAGCCGCCTGCGCGCCGCCGGCGCCATCATCCTGGCCAAGGCGAACATGGGCGAGTACGCCTCGGGCGATCGCAGCTCGTTCGGCGGCGTGACCTGCAACCCGTACGACACCGAGCGCAGCCCCGGCCGCTCCAGCGGCGGCTCCGGCGCCGCCGTCGCAGCCAACCTGGTGACCTGCGCCATCGGCGAGGAGTCCGGCGGCTCGATCGTGAATCCCACCCGCCACAACAACCTCGTCGGTCTACCCGCCACGATCGAGCTCGTCAGCCGCGACGGCATGTACGCCGCGGCGCCGATCCTCAACGATCGCATCGGCCCGATGTGCCGCACCGTGGAGGACGCCGCCCGCATCCTCACCGTCATCGCCGGCTACGATCCGAAGGACGCCGTCACCGCGGCGAGCATCGGGCGCATGCCGTCGGCTCCCTACGAGAGCTTCGTCACCGGCGGCCGCCTCGACGGTGTCCGCATCGGCGTCCTGCGGGAGTACATGAACAAGACGCTGTTCACCGAGGCCGACTACCAGACCATCGACGTGGTCGACGCCGCGATCGACGACCTCCGCGCCCTGGGCGCCACGATCGTCGACCCCGGCCCCACCGGCGCGCTCTTCCAGGACTGCATCGACAAGTACGCGCCGGTGATCGACAGCAAGCCGTTCATGAGCCAGTTCCCGTCGCTCTTCCCCTTCGACGCCGAGGGCAACCCCACCGCCGACCACATCTCCCTCCTCATCGACATGTTCCTCGACCCGTCGACCGTGCCGCACCTCGCCAACGGCCGGCCGAACATCCGCAATCTCGGCAGCGCCGGCGGCGGCGAGGGCGGCGGCCGCTTCAAGATGGACCTGTACCTGCGCGAGCGCGGCGACGCGAACATCAAGAGCACCGCGGACCTGGTGGAGAAGTCGAACTTCTTCACCGACATTCGCGCCGGCAGCGGCTTCTCCGACAAGAAGGCGAGCCTCATGAACACGGCCGCGCAGATGACGCTCGACGAGGTCAACGCGATGGCGCGCCACTACGTCCTGCAGACGATCGCGCTGCAGTGCTTCGTGCTCCAGGGCCTCGATGTCGTCGTCCACCCGACCACCAACATCCCGGCCTCGAAGCTCGGTCTGCCCACCGAGCCGACACGCAACGACCGCGGCCAGCTCGCCTGGAACCTGCTGCCCGGCAGCGCCAGCTTCCCGATCCTGGCGGTGCCGGCGGGCTTCACCACCGAGGTCTACGACCGCGACGCGCAGAACAACCTCGTCGGCCCGGTGCCGGCCGTGCTGCCGGTCGGCATCAGCTTCCTCGGCCGCCCCTTCAGCGAGCCACTGCTGCTCCGGATCGCCTCGGCCTACGAGGCGGCGACGCATCACCGCACGCCGCCGCCCGGCTTCGGCCCGGTTCCGTAATCGGGCCGCGGAGCGGCGCCCGTTCGACCGGCGCCGCTCCGCGGCTCTCTGCCCGAGAAGCGGAGAGCGACGCGACGAGCTGCCTCAGCCCCGCGCGAGCCGGTGCGCGAGAAAGGCGAGGATCTCGTCGCGCGCGGCGACGGTCGGCTCGCCGGCAGCGTCGATCAGGTGGGCGGTGACGACGCTGTGCGCGCAACCGACGACCTCGCGAAAGAACGGCGGCGGATCGGGATGGGCGGCTGAGGCCGGCAGCACGGTCGGCACGAAGCGCTCGCCGAGCGCCTGGGCGTAGGCGGCGAAGCGCTGCCCGGTGCAGAAGCGATCGCCCTCGAAGCGGTAGGCGCGGACCGTCAGATCCTCGCGCTCGAGGCGCAGGCGCACCGCCGCCAGCTCCTCGGGTGAGATCTCCAGGCCGGCGGGATCGTCGAGCGGCAGCGAGGGCTGACAGAGCACCGGCGCCAGCATCGCCGGCTCGAGCATCATCGTCAGGGCGAAGTTGCCGGTGAAGCACATGCCGACCGCGCCGACGCCAGGACCGCCGCACTCCTCGTGCGCCAGGCGCGCGAGTGCGCGCAGCCACTGCGTCACCGGGCTCGACGCGCCCGCGCCGAAGGCGCGGAACTCGGCGCTGACGCAGGCGCGGCGGAACACGGCCAGGCCCTCCTCGGCGAGCGGCTGGGCGCCGTCGCGGCCGAAGAGCGAGGGCAGGTAGACGCGGAAGCCGGCATCGCGCACCCAGCGCGCGAAGCGCGCCACGTGCGGGCTGATACCGGGCATCTCGGCCATCACGATGACGGCCGGGCCGCGGCCGGCGAGGTAGACGCGGCGGGCGGTGTCGAGCAGCGAGAGCTCGCAGCTCTCGAAGTCGGCGAGCGGATCGTCGAGCTGTGGTGTCATCGGACCTCCCGGGCGGAGCGGCGGGCGATCCAGAGCGGCGCTTCACGCCGCACTCCAGATGGCGAGTGAACGTCGGTGCTCATGGGGCGCGACGATGCCGCCGCGGCGCTCTCGCGCCAAGTGGCGCGAACGACAATCTTCGGTCTATTCTTGCCGCATGGTCACGCACGTCGTGTTCGACGGGGTCGCCGACGGTCCTCTCGGCGTCGGGCTGGAAGTGATGGGCACGGCCGCACGCCTGGTGCGGGCGGGCCTGGTCGACGTTCCCAGGCGCGATCGCGACCTGCGGCAGCGGGTGGTGTCGCTCGATGGCGCGCCGGTCCGCAGCGGCGCCGGTCGCGCGGTGGCGGTCGACGGCGCGCTCACGCTGCGCCGCCTGGGCGCGGGCGAGGTGTTGGTACTTCCCGGGCTGGGTGCCGCCAGCGAGGCGGAGGTCGCGGCCCTGCTGGCGCGACCGGACATCGTCCGCGGCGCCGAGCTCATCGCGCGCGCCGTGCGCCGCGGGGCACTCGTCGCGGCCTCCTGCTCGGCGACCTTCGTGCTCGCCGCGGCCGGCGCGCTCGACGGCCGCCAGGCGACCACCACCTGGTGGCTGGCGCCGACGTTCGCCCGCCGCTTCCCGCGCGTCACCCTCTGCGTGCAACGCATGGTGGTCGAGTCGGGTGGCGTGTTCACCGCCGGCTCCGCCCTCGCCCACGCCGATCTCATGCTGGCGATCGCAGCCCGCACCCTCGGGCCGTCGCTGGCGCACATGGTCGCGCGCTATCTCGTCCTCGACCAGCGCGCCTCGCAGGCGCGCTACATGGTCCTCGAGCACCTGCGCAGCTCCGACCCCGCGATCCGCGAGCTGGAGGCGTTCGTGACCGCCAACCTCGGGCGGCAGGTCACGCTCGCCGAGATGGCGCGCGCCACCGCCACTTCACCGCGCACGCTCGCGCGCCGGGTCGAGCGCGCGCTCGCGACCACGCCGCTGCAGTTCGCCCAGCGCCTGCGGGTGGCGCACGCCGTTCACCTGCTCGAGACCACGCGGGAGCCGGTGGACGGCATCGCCGCCGCCGTCGGCTATGCCGACCCCGCCGCTTTCCGCCGCGTCTTCCGGCGCGAGACCGGCGAAGCGCCGCGCGCCCGCCGGGCGCGAGCGTAGATCTGGAGTGCGGCGTGAAGCGCCGCTCTGGATCCGACCGCGAACCATCCAGAGCGGCGGTGACCGCCGCACTCCAGATCTAGCTCAGCTCGGCGCTGCGGCGGCGAAGGAGGAGTGCCGTCGCCAGCGGGATCCCCAGCGCCACGCTCATGTAGACCAGGCTGAAGATCACCCGCCCGGCCCCCTCGCCCGGCATCGGCGGCCCGACGAGGCGGAAGAGGACGAGGTTGGCGGCGACGTAGGCGAGATAGGCCCACACCATCGGCAGCGCCCAGCGGCGCAGCCGCCAGATGCCGATCGCCATGACCGCGAGGTAGGCGCCGAACAACGGCGCCACCACCGTGTTCCAGAAGCCCTGCAGCCGGTAGCCGAAGAAGACGAAGCCGGTGGTCGAGCCGATCTCGAGCGGCTTCGAGAAATTCGACAGGGCGAGGATGCCGAAGAGCACGGCGAACGCGGTCAGGGCGGGGCCTCGGGCGGATTCTCCTGCGGGCATGGGGCCCTCGTCTGCCACATCGAGGGTGCGGAGACAAAGTCGAGTAGGATCCAGGGCCGGTTGTGGATTCTGCGCCCCTCCGCCATCCTCGCGAGCGGAGGCTCGGTCTGCGATGAAGAACTTCGAGGGAAAGGTCGCCGTGGTCACCGGCGGCGCCAGCGGCATCGGCTTCGGCCTGGCGGAGCGCGCCGCCCGCAGCGGCATGCGCGTGGTGCTCGCCGACATCGAGAAAACCGCGCTCGACGAGGCCGCCGGCAAACTGCGCGACGCCGGCGCCGAGGTGCTGGCGGTGGTCACCGACGTCGCCAAGTGGGAGCAGGTCGCCGCCCTGCGCGACCAGACCCTGGCGAAGTTCGGCGGCGTCCACCTGCTCTGCAACAACGCCGGCGTCTCGGTCGGCGGGCTGACCTGGGAGATCACCCAGGACGACTGGACCTGGATCCTCGGCGTCAACCTGTGGGGCGTCATCCACGGCATCCGCGCCTTCGTGCCCGGCATGGTCGCCGCCGGCGAGGAAGGCCACGTGGTCAACACCGCCTCGATGGCCGGCCTGATCTCCGGCCCGATGATGTCGGCCTACAACGCCACCAAGCACGCCGTCGTCGGCATCTCCGAGAGCCTGCACCACGAGTTCGGCCTGGTCGCGCCGCATCTGCACTGTTCGGTGCTCTGCCCGGGCTGGGTCGACACCCGCATCGCCGACTCCGAGCGCAACCGCCCGGCCGAGCTGTCCGACGCCCTCGACGCCCGCAGCATGCCCAACTTCGCCAACGCCGACAGCGTGCTGCGCCAGCTCCTGCGCGCCGGCATGAGCCCCGCCGGCGTCGCCCAGCACGTCTTCGAGGCGGTCGCCGACGAGCGCTTCTGGATCCTCACCCACGAGAGCTTCAAGCCGATGGTGACGGCGCGCTTTGAGGGCGCGGTGCGCGGCGCGAATCCGGTCGTGGGCTCTCTCTTCTGAGCGGCGAATCGATTCGGGGGCCGGACCGCTCGGCCCCCCTCCGTCAGCGGAAGCGGCGGCGGTAGTAGAACGCCAGCACCGCGGCCCCGGCGCCCGAGATCGCCGCCGCGGGTACGGTCGAGGCGAGATCCTCGCGCACGACCCCCTGGCGCAGGTACCACAGCGCCAGCAGGGCGAACATCGCGATCGCCGCGGCGATCAGGATCTTGTGGGCGGTGATCAGGCGCATGGCCGACCAGAGTCCACGTCCGCGGCCATCGCGCAAGTCACCCCCTCGGCGGTTGCCTTCGGCCAAAATCTGTTCGAAGAAGGCTCCCATGCGCACCTACGAACAGTTGTTCATCGGCGGCACGTGGACCACCCCGGCGACGGCGGAGACCTTCACCGTCGTCTCCCCCCACAGCGAGGACGTGGTCGGGCGCACGCCGGCGGCGAGCGCGGCCGACGTCGACCGCGCCGTGGCCGCGGCGCGCGCCGCCTTCGACGAAGGCCCCTGGCCGCGCATGACACCGAGCGAGCGCGCCGACCGGATGGCGGCGCTGCTGATGAACCTGCAGATGCGCGCCGACGAGCTCGCCACCACCATCACCGCCGAGATGGGCACGCCCATCTCCTTCTCGCGCATGGGCCAGGTGATGGCCGCCAACATGGTGCTCGACTACTTCACCAACCTGACGCGCAGCTACCCGTTCGAGGAGGTGCGCCCCGGCATGCTGGGGCCGGCGCTGGTGCGGCGCGAAGCGGTCGGCGTGGTCGGCGCGATCGTGCCCTGGAACGTGCCTCTGTTCGTCACCATGCTGAAGCTCGCGCCGGCGCTGGCGAGCGGTTCGACGGTGGTGCTCAAGCCCGCGCCCGAGACGCCGCTCGACGCGATGCTGCTGGCCGAGGCGGTCGAGCAGGCCGGCTTCCCCGCCGGCGTGTTCAACGTCGTGCCCGCCGGGCGCGAGGTCGGCGAGCACCTCGTCACCCACCCCGGGGTCGACAAGATCAGCTTCACCGGCAGCACCGCCGCCGGCCGCCGCATCGCCTCGCTCTGCGGCGAGCGCCTGAAGCGCGTCACCCTCGAGCTGGGCGGCAAGTCGGCCGCCGTCATCCTCGACGACGCCGACCTGAACCAGGTGATCCCGGGGCTGCTGCCCGCGATGCTGATGAACAACGGCCAGGCCTGCGTCGCTCAGACCCGCATCCTCGCCTCGCGCCGCCGCCACGACGAGGTGGTGCAGGCGCTCGCCGCCGCCTTCGGCGCCGTCAAGGTCGGCGATCCGATGGAGGACGACACCATCGTCGGCCCGCTGGTCTCGCCGCGCCAGCGCGAGCGGGTCGAGGGCTACATCGAGATCGGCCGCAAGGAGGGCGCCAAGGTCGCCACCGGCGGCGGCCGGCCGGCCGGCCTGAAGAAGGGCTGGTACGTCGAGCCCACCGTCTTCGCCGGCGTCGAGAACTCCATGCGGATCGCGCGCGAGGAGATCTTCGGACCGGTGGTCGCCGTCATCCCCTACGCCGACGAGAAGGAGGCCGTGCGCATCGCCAACGACTCCGACTACGGTCTCTCCGGCTCGGTGTGGACGGCCGACAACGACCGCGGCCTCGAGATCGCCCGCCAGGTGCGCACCGGCACCTACACCGTCAACGGCTTCTCGATGGAGTTCAGCGCCCCCTTCGGCGGCTTCAAGAGCTCGGGGCTCGGGCGCGAGCTCGGACCCGAAGGCCTCTCGGCCTACCTCGAAGCGAAGACCATCAACCTGCCGTTCGGCTACGAGCCGAAGATCGAGAGCTGAAGCCGGAGCCGACCATGGCCGACGAGGAGCGCAAGGGGCCCCGCCCCTGGCAGGGCTTCCGCAAGCCCGAGCCGACCGAGCTCGAGCGACGGCTGACGCCGGCGCAGTTCGCCGTCACCCAGGAGGAGGCGACCGAGCCGCCCTTCCGCAACGAGTTCTGGGACCATCACGAGCCCGGTCTCTACGTCGACGTGGTCTCGGGCGAGCCGCTCTTCAGCTCGCTCGACAAGTTCGACTCGGGCTGCGGTTGGCCGAGCTTCACCCGCCCGCTCGCCGGCGCCGAGATCGTCGAGCGCGCCGACTACAAGCTCTTCCGGCCACGCGTCGAGGTGCGCTCGAAGGAGGCCGACTCGCACCTCGGCCACGTCTTCGAGGACGGCCCGGCGCCCACCGGCCTGCGCTACTGCATCAACTCCGCCGCCCTCCGCTTCGTCCCCCTCGACCGCCTCGAGGAGGAGGGCTACGGCGAGTACCGCCGGCTGTTCGAGGAGAAGTGATCGTCGAGCGACTGCTGGCGGCGCTGGCGGGCGCGGCCTCGCGCCAGTACGGCGGCGAGGCGGTGACCGAGCTGGCGCACTCGCTGCAATGCGCCGAGCTGGCCCGGCGCGAGGGTGCCGACGACGAGCTGGTCGTCGCCTGCCTGCTGCACGACGTCGGCCGCTACGCCGTCGACCAGCGGCTGGTGTTCGACAGCAAGGAACCGGCGCGCGCGGCGGCGCGCGGTCGCGGCCACCACGAGCTCGGCGCCGACTACCTCGCGCCCCACGTCGCCCCGCGCGTCGCCTGGCTGGTGCGCATGCACGCCGACGCCAAGCGCTACCTGTGCGCCACCGAGCCCGGCTACTACGACCTCCTCAGCCCCGCCTCGCGCCACACCCTCGGCCTGCAGGGCGGGGTGATGAGCGCCAGCGAGGTGGCCGCCGCCCAGCACCCCTGGCTGGCCGACGCCCTGCGCCTGCGCCGCTGGGACGATCGCGCCAAGGACCCGGCGGCCGCGACCGAGCCGCTGGAGGCGTGGCGCGGGCTACTGGCGCGGCTGACGACCTGACGGACCGGGCGGATCGGTCAGATCACTTCTTCTTTTCCGCCAGCAGGTCGGCGAGCGTGCCGAGCTTGCGCGGGGCGTTCATCGCGCCGAGCGTGCTGGCCTCCTCCGAGCGCGCCGAGGCCTCCTGGGCATCGCGCTCGCGCTTGGCCTGCTCGACCATCGACAGGCTGATGCGCCGCTGCGCCTCGTCGACCGCCAGCACCGTCACCTGGACCGCGTCGCCGACGTTGACCACCTGCCGCGGATGCGACACGCGCCGGTCGAGCGCCAGCTTGGAGACGTGCACCAGCCCGTCGATGCCGGGGGCGATCTCGACGAAGGCGCCGAAGTTCTCGAGCCGGCGGACCGTGCCCGCGATCGTCGCGCCCACCGCGAAACGCTCGCGCACCGTGCTCCACGGATCGGGCTCGAGCGCCCGCAGCGACAGCGCGATGCGCGCGCGTCCGCCCTCGGCGCCGGGCTCGACCTTGATCACCTTGACCTCGACCTCCTGCTCCGGCTGCAGCACCTCGGAGGGATGCGAGACGCGCCCGTGGCCGAGCTCGCTCACGTGGACCAGCCCCTCGACGCCGCCGAGGTCGACGAAGGCGCCGAAGTCGCGCACCGAGGTGACGCGCCCGGCCAGCACCGCGCCGACCTGGATGCGCTCCCAGGTCGCCTCCGCCTCGCGCGCGGCCTCCTCGTCGAGCAGGACGCGGCGCGAGACGACGATGTTGCGACCGGCCGATTCGATCTTGGTGATGCGGAAGCGCAGCCGCTGGCCGACGTAGGCGGCCGGATCGCCGCGGCGGCGATCGATCTGCGAGCCGGGGCAGAAGGCGCGCGCCGGTCCGAACTGCACCTCGAAGCCGCCCTTCACCTCGCCGGTGACCACGCCTTCGACCGCGATGCCGTGCTCCAACGCCTGCTCCAGCTCGCCCGGCACGCGACTGCCGCGACCGACCGTCCGCTTCAGCACCACCGTGCCGCTGGCGCGGCCGTCGTCGACCACGGTCGCCTCGACCTCGTCGCCGACCGCGATCCGGACCTCACCGGTCTCGGGGTCGCGGAACTCGGCCGGGTCGATCATCGCCTCGCCCTTGCCGCCGATCTCGACGAACGCGCTGCTGGCGCCGACGGCGATGATGCGCCCGCGAACCGAATCCCCGACCGAGACCTGCCGCCGGCCGGTCGGCTTCTCCGCCTCGCTGGCCGCAAACAGCGCGGCGAAATCCTCCTCGCCGCCAGCGCCTCCCTGCTCGTCGTCTCGCTCTGCCATGGGTGTGTCTCCGTTGCTCCGTTTCGGCGACTATAGCCGGAGCGCAGCCTGATGCCACCCTCCGCGAGCGGGGCCCGCTCGCACCGATCCGACGGATCAGTATTCCACCACCGTGCGGATGCCGCGGCTGCGCCGCAGGTCCTCGAACCCCTCGTTGATCTCCGCCAGCGGGCGGCGGGCGGTGATCAGCGCGGGCAGGTCGAGCAGGCCGGCGCGCCACAGGTCGAGCAGGCGGGGGATGTCGCGCACCGAGTTGCAGCCGCCGAGCGCGCAGCCGAGCAGCTTCTTCTCGCTCACGGTGAAGAGCGCCGCCGGGGCGATCGCGACGGCATCCTCGAGCGGCGCCGCGCCGACGCACACGGTCGTGCCGCCGTTGCGGGTCGCGCGCACGCCGTCCTGGATGAGGGCTGCCCGCCCGACGGCGTCGAAGGCGTAATCGGCGCCGACGCCGGTGATCTCGAAGGTGCGTGCGACGACGTCCTCGGCGGTCGGATCGAGCACGTCGGTGGCGCCGAAGCGCCGCGCCACCTCGCGCCGCTCCGCCACCGGATCGGCGGCGATGATGCGCGCCGCACCGGTGACGCGCGCGCCCTGCACGATGCTGAGGCCGATGCCGCCCAGCCCCATGACCAGCACCGTCGCGCCGGCCTCGACGCGGGCGGTATTGAGCACCGCGCCGACGCCGGTCTGCACCGCGCAGCCGATGACGCAGGCGACGTCGAGCGGCACGTCGGCCGGGATCCGGATCGCCCCGGTCGGCGACGTCACGACGTACTCGCCGAATGCCCCCACGCCGACGCCGCGGTACACCGTCGTCCCGTCGCGCGACAGGCCCGTGCTGCCGTCGGCGAAGGTGTTGGTCTGGATGCCGGCGGCGTTGATGCAGACGCCCGGCTCGCCGCGCACGCACCAGTAGCACGAGCCGCAGGGCGGCACCGCCGTCAGCACCACCGGATCGCCGGGCGCCAGCCCGGCGACGTCGGCGCCGACCGCATCGACCACGCCGGCCGCTTCGTGCCCGAGGAGGATCGGCGTCGGCGCCGGGAAGGTGCCGTCGACGATGCTCAGGTCGGAGTGGCAGAGGCCGCAGTGGGTGACGCGCACGCGCACCTGCCCCGCGCGCGGCGGCGCGATCTCGACGTCGTCGCGCACGACGAGCGGCTGGCCCTGGGTCTCGAGAACGGCGGCACGCATGGACACCTCGGCTGTGGTCTGGGGGAGGGCTGCGCCGGTGCGCGCGTCACGCGCGCACGTTCGGCGTCGGCAGCACCATCGTCGGCATCGACTCCGGCGCCTGTCCGAGCACGACGGCGATCTTGGAGAAACCCATGAAGAGCGCCAGGCCGGCGCTCAGCTCGACGATCTCCTCGGGGGTGAAGAGGCGCTGCATCTCGGCGCGCAGTTCGTCGGTGAGGGCGTAGGGATCGGTGAGGAAGACGTCGGCGTAACGGATGACGGCCTTGTGGCGCTCGCTCAGCGCCGACTCCGCGAAGTCGTCGTCGATCATCGCCACCAGTTCCTCGCTCAGGCCGTCGCGGCGGGCCTGGTCGAAGCGGACGTTGCGGCAGAAGCCGCAGCCGGTGACGCGGGCGTTGCGCAGGCGCGCGACCTCCTTGGTCGGGTGGTCGACGACGCCGCGGCTCCAGAGGGTGCCGTAGAGCTGCTGGAAGGCGCGCAGCAAGGCCGGCTGGTGCGCCAGGACGCTGCGCTCGGCGGGATCGTCGCCGGCGCCTTCGAGGTCGGGCAGCGAGACGCGGCTCATACCCGCTCTCCGCCGTCGGCCTCGGCGCCGAGGATGGCGCCGAAGCGCAGGAAGCCGTCGAACAGCGCCAGCGCCTCGACCAGCGCGACCATGCCGGCATCGCCGAGGTGAAGCGTCACCGCGGCGGCGTCCTCGTCGCCGACGCCGTGCGGATCGAGCAGGAACTTCTCGGCGAGATGCAGGCAGGCGCGCTCGACCGGCGCGAAGGAGTCGTCCTTGCGCCAGCCCTCGAGGGCGGCCCATTGCGCCGCGCCGACGCCGGCGTCGGACCGCGGCCGCGCCGGGCAGCCGAGGATCTGCGCCATGCGCAGCCGGCAGAGGTCGAGCAGCGCGGGCGCGACCGGACGGCTGCGCCAGAAGAGCTCGTCGAAGTCGCGGTAGCGCGCGTACAGCTCCGGCCGCAGGCCGAAGACGCGCGCGAACGGCGTCTCGCCCGCCGCGGTGCGCGCCAGCCACGTCATGGACGCGCCTCTACTGCAGCGCGGGTGCGCGCGTCAATCTGGAGTGCGGCGTGAAGGGGCGCTCTGGATCGACGACGGATCCAGAGCGGCGCTTCACGCCGCACTCCAGGTCTACACGCGCGTGCCGACGAGCAGGAAGTTGCGTTTCGCCAGCCGGTGGCGCGGGGCGTAGGCGAGCAGATCCTCGCAGCCGGTGCCGGCGAGGGCGCGATCGACGGCGGCGCGCTCGGCCGGCGCCAGGGCGCGGTAGGCGTCGAGCGGGCGCTGCAGCATCCACAGCGTGTAGGGACTGGTGTAGCGCTGGAACTCGACGCCGCGCAGGCGCGTGGCGTGGAAGCCGACGGCGCGCGGCGGCTCGATCTCGCCGGCGGGTTGCTCGTCGGCCCAGCGCTCGTAGTCGCGCACCGTGTCGAGGATCACCGGCGCGGCGTCGCGGCCGATCAGCTTCAGGATCGCGCCCATCTCGGGGTGCAGCTCGTCGCCGGCGCGGAAGCCGGCGAAGGCGTCGGGGTTGGGATGGTTCATGCGCTCGATCCAGTGGCTGACGCGCACGCAGCGGCGGCGCAGCATCGGGCCGGGGACGAGATCGAGGTAGAGGTGGGCGTAGAACGGCCCGAGCAGGGCGCAGTCGGCGAGCGACATCTGCTCGCCCAGCAGGAAGCTCTGCTCGCTCAGCAGGCGTTCCAGCGGCGCCAGCAGGTCGTCGAGGTGGGCGACGATCGCGGGCGCGGTCTGCGGCACGACGCCGAGCATCTGCAGCGAGCCGCTCATCCGGTCGGCGAACTTGTCGGAGGCGGCGGCGTCGCCGGTGGAAGCAGCGAACGAGTCGCGCGCATCGCGCTCGCCCTCGGGCGTGCCCCAGCGGTAGTGCATCGCCGGCAGGATCATGAACTCGTCGGCGTAGAGCTCGATCAGGTACGACACGACCCGCTGCACCGGCGTCGGCGGGTAGAGCGCCGGCTGCGGATGCCGGCGCTCGAGGGCGTCGAGGATGTCGCTGGTGTCCTGCCAGGTCTCGTCCTCCGGCGTCACCACCGTCGGCAGGAAAGCCACGCCGGTGCGGCGGCGCATCTCGCGCATCACCTCGGCGGTCGGCAGGATCTCGTCGAAGTAGAGGCGCTTGGCGCGGAACGCCGGCCGCGCCTTGCCGGAGAAGTAGGAGCGCTCGCTACCGAAGAAGCGGTAGGCGCGCGGCGAGGGTGACGACATCGATGGAACCTCCTCGCGAACGTGTCGCGTCAGCGGGTCAGCAGCGTGCGCGCGCCCTTGGCGAACTCGTCGGCGTCCTCGTTCTTGGCCTCGTCGGTCAGGCTGGGGAGCTCGAACGGCACCTTGACGCCCTGCTGGCAGGCGGGGCGGGCGGCCATCTGGTCCATCCAGCGGCGCAGGTTGGCGAGGCCGTCGACGCTCACGCCCGACCACTTGTAGGTCCGCACCCACGACCAGTTGGCGATGTCGGCGATCGAGTAGTCGTCGGCCAGCCACTCGCTCCGGCCGAGGCGGGCATCGAGGACCTCGAAGAGGCGGCGGCACTCGTTCTGGTAGCGGTCGATCACCGGCTGGATCTTATCGGGGAAGTAGCGGAAGAACACATTCGCCTGCCCCATCATCGGGCCGATGCCGCCCATCTGGAACATCAGCCACTGGATCACGCGCGAGCGGCCGGCGCGGTCGCTGGGCATGAGCCGGCCGGTCTTCTCCGCCAGGTAGATCAGGATCGCGCCCGACTCGAACACCGCGAGGTCGTTCTCGTCCCGGTCGACGATGGTCGGGATGCGGCCGTTGGGGTTGAGCGCGAGGTACTCGGGCTTCTTCTGGTCGCCGGCGAGCAGGTTGACGATCCGGACCTCGTACGGCAGCCCGAGCTCCTCCAGACAGATCGAGGCCTTCCAGCCGTTGGGCGTCGGGGCGGTGTAGAGATCGATCATGCGCGCGGTCCTCCTTCGAAACCCTGGCGAACGCGGCGTGTCTATCGACCACCCCAGACTACGTCAATTCACGCGCGCAGGCCGGCGATGAAGTTGTAGAGCGCGCCGATCGATGCGCCGACCGCCGCTCCCAGCAGCGCGCCCCAGGCGGCGCCGACCAGCGCGCCCGGCCAGGTGACGGTGTAGCCCCACAGGTACTGGCCGAGGAGCTGGAGGTGGGGCCCGACCGGGTCGCCGCCCTTGAGCAACAGGACGGCGGTGAGCGCGAACAGCCCCAGGCCGCCGAGGATCGCGCCCACCAGCGCCAGCACGCGCGCCTCCAGGCGCGCCACCGCCCAGGAGATGTCGCGCTCGCGATCGGGATCGGCTGACATCGGCGTCGGCGCGCGCCGCCTCAGACCTCGTCCAGCACGCGGCCCTCGAGCTCCTCGCGGGCGCGCCGGCGCAGGTCCTGCACGCGCGCGTAGAGGGCGCGGTTGCGCAGCCACGCCGCGCTCCAGCCGAGCGCGAAGCCGAGCGCGAGGGTCTCGACCAGACCCACCAGCGCCCCCGACCAGGAGACGCGGTATCCCGGCAGGATCTGGCCGAGCAGCGCCAGGTTGGGGCCGACGACCTGGCCGCCCTTCAGCAGCAACGCCACGGTGGCGAGAAGGATGCCGATCGCGGCGACGATGCCGACGGCGCTGCCGAGCGCCACCGGGTCGAGACGTGAGAACACGCGCGCCATCGCCGCCGCTTCCACGCGCACCACCGGTCCCGGCACCAGCCGATCGCGCGGCGCCTCGGCCGCGCCGCCTTCGTGGTAGTCGGCGTCGACGTTGATCGACCACAGGTCGTGCTGCGCGCCGGCGACGTTGCGCGCCGCCCACACGCCGGCCAGCATCGAGTGGTCCTGGTTGTTGTAACGGTGCTGGCCGTTGCGCCCGACGAGCTGAAGGTTGGCGAGTCCGTCGGTCCAGGCGCGCACCCGTGCCAGGTTGTCGCGGTAGGCGTGGTCGTAGACCGGGTACGCCTTGCGCACGCGCACGACCGTGCCGTCCTCGACCTCCGCCGGCGCCACCAGGCCGATGTGGGCGCACTCGCGCACGCCGCGCGCGATCAGCTCCTCGTCCGGCCACTCCCACTCGGGGTCGCGGTGGGAGAGGAAGTACTCGAGGCCGAGCGCGGTGCGCGACGGGTCGGGCACCATCTCGGGGCTCCAGTTCTTGTAGTTCTGGATGCGCCCGAGGCGCACCTCGGGCGAGTGGATGTAGATCCAGTTGTCGGGGAACACCTCGCGCCGCTGCACGATCAGCACCACCGCGAGGTAGTCGCGATAGGCGAGCGCCTCGGCCGCCAGCCGCACCTCGTCGGGCGGCGCCGGATCGAGGGCGCGCACGAGGTCGCGCACCGCCATGGTCGAGATCACGTGCTCGGCCGCCAGCGAGACGCGCTGGCCGGCGCGATCGACGGCCACGACCTCGAGCACGCGGCCGTCCGCGTGGCGCAGCCGCTCGACCCGCAGGCCGAGGCGGACCTCGCCGCCGTCGCGCTCGACGCGCTCGGCGCAGCGCTCCCACATCATCCCCGGGCCGAGGCGCGGGTAGTGGAACTGGTCGATCAGGGTGGTGATGACGCTGCCGCCGCCGTCGGTGGCGCCGCCGAAGAGCGCCGCGCGCACCGCCTCCGCCAGCGACAGGTTGCGGATCCGCTGCGCCGCCCAGTCGGCCGAGATCTCGGTGCAGGGAACACCCCAGACCTTCTCGGTGTAGGTCTTGAAGAAGATCTCGTAGAGACGGCGGCCGAAGCGGTTCGACACCCACTCCTCGAGATTGTCCTCGCGCCGCGACGGCCGCAGGCGCGTCCTGGCGTAGCTGGCGCCGACGCGCGCCGCTTCCAGCGGCCCGAGGCCGAGCAGGGCGTTGAGCGGCCGCAGCGGATAGTCGAAGAAGCGGCCGCCGTAGTAGATGCGCGACAGGCGCGGCCGCAGCAGCAGGTCGTCGCCCAGGATCTCGCGCCACATCCGGTTCACCAGCGGCACCTTCGAGAAGAAGCGATGGCCGCCGATGTCCCGGTCGGCCTCGACCACGGTCGGGCGGATGCCGAGCCTGGCCAGCTCGTACGCCGCGCTCAGGCCGCCCGGACCGGCTCCGATGATCACCGCGCTCGCCATGCCCTGCCGCGCATCCGCCGCCCTGTTACCGCAGCAGGCGGCGCGAGGAAATGGGGATTGTCCCCTTTTTCTGGTAGACCGGCGGCATGAACGTCCTGGTGATCGACATCGGCGGTACGCACGTGAAGGTTCGCATGAGCGGAGAGGAGGAGCCGCACAAGATTCCCTCCGGCGCCACCATGACGCCGCGGCGGATGGTGGCGGCGGTCAAGCGCGTCACCAAGGGCGCGAAGTTCGACCGCGTCTCGATCGGCTATCCGGGCCCGGTGCTGCACGGCCGCCCCATCGCCGAGCCCCACAACCTCGCGCCCGGCTGGGTCGCCTTCGACTTCGAGAAGGCCATCGGCCGCAAGGTGCGGGTCATCAACGACGCCGCCATGCAGGCGCTCGGCAGCTACCGCGGCGGCCGCATGCTGTTTCTCGGACTCGGCACCGGCCTGGGCTCGGCGCTGATCATCGACGGCCGGGTCGAGCCGATGGAGCTCGCCCACCTGCCCTACCGCAAGGGCAAGACCTACGAGGACTGGGTCGGCCTGCGCGGCCTGAAGCGCCTCGGCAAGAAGAAGTGGCGGCGGGCGGTGATCGACGTGGTCGAGCTGATGCGCAAGGCGTTCTCGGTCGACGACGTCGTGCTCGGCGGCGGCAACGCCAAGAAGCTCGAATCGGCGCCGCCCGGCACCCGCATCGGCGACAACGGCAACGCCTTCCTCGGCGGCCTGCGCCTGTGGGAGGAGAAGAAGGTCGCCCGCCGCCGCGCCGCGGGTTGACAGTCGCGCCCGACTTGCCCAGCATCCGCGCCCGGGAGGTCGCGATGCTCGGAACGCAGGTTCGACAGAAGGACAGCCGCTTCTACTTCGTCTCCTATCCGGCCGAGGACCTGCTGCGGCGGGTGCGCTTCATCAGCCGCTACTACGGCGAGGGCGAGACCATCGAGCCGAGCGCGCCGCGCAAGGACGACGAGGTCGCCGGCTTCATCGGCCGCATCGAGCGCTCCGACCGGGCCTTCCAGCGCCAGCTCTCGCGCCAGAAGGTGAAGCAGATCCAGGATTTCTACGCCGAGGCGGTGAACCAGCCGCCGATCCCCGGCGCGGTGCTGCTGTTCACCCCCGAGAACCTGCGCTTCGAGCCGCTCGGCAACTACGAGAACGTCGGCAACCTCGAGGAGCCGCGCCAGCCCTACCTCATCATCGACGGCCAGCACCGCCTCGCCGCGCTGCACTTCTTCCGCGAGAAGTACCCGGAGGAGGCCAAGGGCATCCACGTGCCGTGCGTCATCTTCGACGGCAAGACCGAGGACTTCGCCACCGAGATGTTCGTCACCATCAACTCGACCCCGACGCGCATCAACAAGAGCCACCTCGTCGACCTGTACGAGAAGGTCGCCTACGCCGCGCCCGACAAACGCCTGGCGGCCAAGGTGTGCGAGCTGCTCTACGCCGCCGACGACAGCCCGCTGCAGTACAAGGTCAACCGCCTCGGCGGGCGCTCGCAGCAGCGCAAGTGGATCCTGCAGGCCGAGCTGTTCAACGAGATCCACCGCTGGGTGCGCCTCGACGCCCGGCGGCTGAAGGTGAAGCAGCTCGAGCGCGCGCGCGACTTCGAGCGCGCCGCCCGCAACGAGATCTACGAACCGCTGCGCGACTTCCTGCGCGCCGCCAGCCGCGCCTTCGAGACCGCCTGGGGCAGCGACCGCTTCATGGTGACGCGCGCGGTGACGCTCAAGGCGCTGGTGCGCGTCTGCGCCGACCTCAACCGCGTCGACGGCGACCCCGACGACCGCGAGCGCCGCTGGACGGGCAAGCTGCGACGGCTGAAGGACATCGCCACCGACTTCCGCGTCGAGGGCTTCTACGAGCGCTTCCCCGCCAAGGGACAGGTCGAGCGCGTGGCGCGCATCCACCGCCGCATCGACCAGCTCCTCGGCATCGAGCCGATCGCGGCGGAGAAGGAAGTGTAGCGGCTCAGCGCGGTGGCGCGCTGCGCGGCTGCGTCTGGAACGCGGCGATCGCGCCGACCCGCTCCAGCCCCCAGATCCACACCCAGCGGCCGCGCACCAGCACGAAGGCGGCGGCGCGGCGCTCGCGCTCCGGGCCGGCGACCTCGATGCGCGCCGCCAGCACCGGCACGTCCTTGGGCATCTCGGCGATCGCGCGCTGGTACGCCGGCGGGCCCTCGCGCCGCAGATCGACGGCGCGCACCTCGCCGAGCGGCAGCACGGCGCGATACTGGGCCGCGTTCTGCGGCGCGCGCTCGACCAGGCGGTCGCGGTCCGCCTGCCACATCTTCCACAGCGCCTCGTGCTGCTGCGGGAAGAGCACCGCGAAGTCCTCCGCCTCCGGCATCATCGCGCGCATCGCGCGGCGGTTCTCCTCCGGGTCGGTCGCCGCCATGCCGAGGTAGAAGGTGCGCACCGCCTCCTCCATGCTCGGCGGCGCGGCGAGCGCCGCTGTGAACGCGACCACCACCAGTGCGACCGCCAGTCCCACTTTCGTCCTGTGCATCGCCCGCGCAGCTAGCAGACAGGTCCCGCGCCCGGCAAGTTCTGGAGTGCGGCGTGAAGCGCCGCTCTGGATGGGTCCGCGAACGATCCAGAGCGGCGCTTCACGCCGCACTCCAGAACGCGCTTGTGAACCGCGGGCCGCCTTTCTATGTGTCGGGCGGAGAAACCAAGCCGATGATTCGCAGCACACCCACCCGCATCTTCCTCCTCGCCCTGGCCCTCGGCCTCGCTGCCTGCGGCGGCGACGACGACTCCTCGCCCGCTGGGCCCAACCCGACGTTCTTCGCCGATCGCGTCCTCAACATCGCTCACCGCGGCGGCAATCGCCTCCGGCCGGAGCAGACCATCCTCGCCTGGGAGAGCGCGCTCGAGCTGGGCGTCGACGTCCTCGAGATGGACTTCCGCGCCACTTCCGACGGCGTGCTGGTGATGATGCACGACCAGACCGTCGACCGCACCACCGACGGCACCGGCTTCGTCAACCAGCTCACCTTCGCCGAGATCCGCGCCCTCGACGCCGGCTACGACTTCACTCCCGACGGCGGCGCCACCTACCCCTACCGCGGCCAAGGCGTGCAGGTGCCGACGCTCGAAGAGGTGCTCGCCCGCTTCCCGGGCGTGCCGATGAACATCGAGATCAAGGCCGAGAACCCGCCGACCGTGATCGAGCCCTTCGTCGAGCTGCTCGACCGCTACCGCATGCGCCCGCACGTGCTGGTGGCCTCGTTCAGTGACACGCTGCTGTTCTCCTTCCGCGCCGCCGCCCCCGACGTGCTCACCAGCCTCTCGCCGCTCGAGGTGGCGCAGTTGCTGGTGCTCACGCCCGAGCAGGAGGCGCTCTACTCGCCGCCGGCGCTGTTCGCGCAGGTGCCGCCCTTCTCCGGCACCACCCGCGTGCTCTCCGCCGACTTCGTCGCCAAGGCGCACCGTGTCGGCCTGCTGGTACACGCCTGGGACGTCGACGACCAGATGCAGGAGACCATCGACCTCGGCGTCGACGGGCTCATCGTCGACGACCCGGAGACGCTCGCCGGGCTGCTCTGAGCTGGAGTGCGGCGTGAAGCGCCGCTCTGGATTCTTCGACGAGCGATCCAGAGCGGCGGCGACCGCCGCACTCCAGATCAGGAAGCGCCCTCGCCCTTCCCTTCGCGCCGCGCGCCGAGCAGCGACAGCACCGAGCCCACCAGCAGGACCACCACCCGCACCAGCGACAGCGCCCGCCCGCCCTCGCCCACCAGCGACGACACCAGCGAGCCGGTCGCGCCCTCGAGGCCGACCAGCGACAGCAGCGCGTTCAGCGGGCGGAAGCCGGCGCGCGCGACCCGCAGCTCGAGGCGGAAGATGGTGCGCTGCGCGTCGATGCGCGCCAGCAGCAGCGACTTGCGGTGCTCGGCGTCGGTCATTCCTCCCCCGCGAGCGCGCGGCGGTCGCGCGCCAGCACGTCGAGCGTGGCCGCGAACGGCGGCGTCACCCGACGGCGGTGCAGGCGGTAGCGTAGCGCGAAGCCGACCGCGACCAGCACGTAGAAGGCGAAGGTGGCCGCCGCCACCGCGGTGCGGTGGGTGTCCCAGAACCACACCAGCAGCAGCACGTTGAGCGACAGCACCGACAGCACCGCGGCGAACGCCGCCGCCAGCGCCGAGACGAAGAGCGCGCCCATGCGGTGGCGCTCCTCGGTGAGCTCGAGCGCGAACAGCTCGACCCGCAACTGCACGCCTTCGAGCAGCGAGGCGGAGAGTCGCGCCGCCGTGGCGGCGAGGTCGTCGTCGCGCCGCGGGGTTTCCGCGCCCTCGCTCATCGCCGCCTCAGCAGCAGGCCGACCAGCAGGCCGATGCCGGCGGCGATGGCGACCGCGCGCAGCGGGTTCTCGCGGATGCGGCGCTCGGCTTCGGCGAGCTCGTCCTCGACCGACTCGGGCAGGCGCGCGACCCCTTCCGCGATGGCGTGGCCGACGGCGTCCTCGAACGACTCGATCGAGGCGCGCAGGCGCTGCTGCACCTCAGCGACGCGGGCGGCGAGTTGTTCGCCGTCCTTGCTCTCGTCGAGCAGGCGCCGGACCTCGTCGATGGTGCGCTGCGCCGCCTGCGTGGCCGCCGTCAGCTTCCGCTCGGATCCTTCCTGCGCCATGGCCCGACCACTGGCCGAAGCCGGCTGCGATGTCAACGCAGCGGCGCTGCGGCGCAGGCGTCGGGGTTCGTGGCCGATGCGATGCGCGGTCGGTCGTGCCGCAGGCCTGCGCCCCTCCGGGGCGCGCTCGTACCGTGGCCGCGGTCCACCCCGGGCTTACGCCCGGGGCTACGACCCTGCGCCGCTCCGCGGCGCGCCGCGCAGCACGCGCCGACCCCCCCCCACCCCCGACAACGCCGCCGCGCCGCGGAGCGGCGCAGGATCACAGCCCGAATGGCGCCGCGGAGCGGCGCAGGAGCCTAGCCCCGGGCGCAAGCCCGGGGTCCCCCCCCGCAACGACGTCGCTCGTGCGCCCCGGAGGGGCGCAGCCGCCGCACGCAACCCCGCGGCGCACGACCCGGCCCGCCGCCGCGCCGCGGAGCGGCGCAGGATCACAGCCCGAATGGCGCCGCGGAGCGGCGCAGGAGCCTAGCCCCGGGCGCAAGCCCGGGGTCCCCCGCAACGACGTCGCGCGTGCGCCCCGGCGGGGCGCAGCCGCCGCACGCAACCCCGCGGCGCACGACCCGGCCCGCCGCCGCGCCGCGGAGCGGCGCAGGAGTCCAGCCCACCGCGCGCCGCGGAGCGGCGCAGGAGTCCAGCCCACCGCGCGCCGCGGAGCGGCGCAGGAGTCCAGCCCACCGCGCGCCGCGGAGCGGCGCAGGAGCCTAGCCCGGGCGCAAGCCCGGGGTCCCCCCGCAACGACGTCGCTCGTGCGCCCCGGAGGGGCGCAGCCGCGAGCGTGCACGCGCCGGCGTGATGCAGTAGGACACCGCCCCATGCCGAGGGTGAAGCAGGCCCGCAACGCGGGCACCCGGGAGCTCGTCCGCGATCTCGGCCTGGTCGACTCGACCATGATCGTCGCCGGCTCGATGATCGGCTCCGGCATCTTCATCGTCTCCGCCGACATCGCCCGCCAGGTCGGCTCGCCCGGCCTGCTGCTGCTCACCTGGATGATCACCGGCGTGCTCACCATCACCGCCGCCCTCAGCTACGGCGAGCTGGCGGCGATGATGCCGCGCGCCGGCGGGCAGTACGTCTACCTGCGCGAGTCCTACTCGCCGCTGTGGGGCTTTCTCTACGGCTGGGCCGTGTTCCTGGTGATCCAGAGCGGCACCATCGCCGCCGTCGCCGTCGGCTTCGCGCGCTATGCCGGCGTACTGGCGCCCTCGATCTCCGCCAGCGCCTGGATCGTCGAGCCGATCGCGCTCTCCTCCGGCTACGCCGTCAGCCTCTCGACCCAGCAACTGCTCGCGATCCTGATGATCGTCGCGCTTACGGCGATCAACACCCGCGGCATCCGCCTCGGCAAGTGGATCCAGAACGGCTTCACCGCCGCCAAGACGTTGGCGCTGCTGGCGCTGGTGGCAGTTGCGGTCGCGGTGCACGACCCGGCGGCGGTGGCGAGCAACTTCGGCGCGCTCTGGAGCTCGCAGGGCGCCGCGACGATCACCTCGCGCCAGCTCGGCTTCCTGCCGGCGGTCTCGGCCGACTCGAGCCTGCTCGGCCTGCTGGTGGCGCTGTGCGTCGCGCAGGTCGGCTCGCTCTTCTCCTCCGACGCCTGGAACAACATCACCTTCACCGCCGGCGAGGTGAGGGACCCGCGTCGCAACGTGCCGCTGTCGCTCGCCTTCGGCACCGTCCTGGTCATCGGCCTCTACCTGCTCGCCAACCTCGCCTACCTCTGCGCCCTGCCGCTGGCAGCGATCCAGAGCGCGCCCGACGACCGCGTCGCCACCGCCACCCTCGAGGTCGCCCTCGGCGGCGCCGGCGCCGCGATCATGGCGCTGGCGATCATGGTCTCCACCTTCGGCTGCAACAACGGCCTCATCATCGCCGGCGCGCGCGTCTACTGGGCGATGGCGCAGGACGGCGTCTTCTTCCGCGCCACCGCCAGGCTGAACGACCGGCACGTGCCGGCATTCGGACTGTGGCTCCAGTGCCTGTGGGCCTCGCTGCTCATCCTGCCGCGCACGCGCAGCGTCGATGCCGCCGGCGTCGTGGCCTACGGCAACCTCTACAGCAACCTGCTCGACTACGTCGTCTTCGCGGTGCTGCTGTTCTACGTCCTCACCGTCGCCGCGGTCTTCGTCCTGCGCCGCACCCGTCCCGACGCCGAGCGCCCCTACCGCGCCTTCGGCTATCCGCTAGTGCCGGCGCTCTACATCGCCTGCGCCTGCCTGATCATGGTGGTGCTGATCCTCTACCGCACCGAGACCACCTGGCCCGGCCTGCTGGTGGTCCTCAGCGGCATCCCCGTCTACTTCGCCTGGCGGAGGTGATCTGGAGTACGGCGGTCTCCGCCGCTCTGGATCGTTGGCGGCATGACCCAGAGCGGCGGAGACCGCCGCACTCCAGATTCACCAGCGCAGGTCGAGGGCCCTGCAGAGGAACGCCATCAGCGGCGTCATCTCCTGGCAGGCGGCGACGAAGCGGCGCGGGAAATCGGCGGCGCAGACCTGCGCGTCGCTGAGCGGGCGGCTGACGGTGAAGCTCTTGCGCTTGAGATCCTCGACCAGCGGGTGCGCCGCATCGTAACCCTGCGGCGGGCGCTTGAGCTTGGCGTCCTCGCCGCCCTCGTCGAGCTCGACCGCGCCCAGCACGCGCCGCCAGGCCGCGGGCCGGGCGACGATCGCGTCGCGCACGGCGCGCAGCCCCTCGCTCGGCGGACGCCACATGCCGCCGGCGATGAAGCACTGCCCCGGCTCGACGTGCAGATAGTATCCCGGCCCGTGCACGTCGCCCTCGGCGTCGTGGCGGAAGTGCACGCCGGCGGCGGTCTTGTAGGGGCGCTTGTCGAGCGAGAAACGGGTATCGCGGTGGATGCGGAAGAGCGAGCCGCCCACCGGGCGCGAGTCGGCGCGGAGGTGGCGGCTGATCTTCGCCAACGGCGCGGCGGCGTGGTCGACGAAGCGCAGCAGCGGGTCGCGCACGTCGTCGAGGTAGCGCTGCTTGTTGGCGTTGAACCACTCGCGCTCGTTGTTGGCCGCCAGCTCGCGCAGGAAGCGGAGCGTCCGCGGGGTGACGAAGTCGTTGGCCATGCGACCCTCTCCTCGCTCGCCTGCTAGCGCCGCGGCGGCGCGGGCGTCAAGGCGTGCGGCGAGATCTGGAGATCCGGAGTGCGGCGGTCGCCGCCGCTCTGGATTCTCCGACGAACGATCCAGAGCGGCGGCGACCGCCGCACTCCAGATCACACCAGCGCGAGCGCCATGCGGATGACGTCGTGGACGCGCGCGGCGCGCACCAGCGCGGCCTCGAGCTCGCGCCGGTGGGCGGGCGGCAGGCCGGCGAGGTCGAGGCGGGTCGAGACGGGGCGGCCGGCGGCGAGATCGTGGTCCTGCTGCGCCAGCAGCGCTCCGAGGAGCTGGTCGTGCAGCTCGGTCAGCTCGTCGGCGGTGTGGCGCGAGAGCCCGCTGCGCACGCAGGCCTCCGCCAGCCGCTCGGCGGTGGAGAGGGCGGTGATGCCGGTGGCGACGGCGAGGGCGCGCGCCGCGGCCTCGATCGGCTCGAGGCCGGCCGCGACCAGGTCGACGCCCTCCTCTCCCGGCGCCGCCGCGTCGAGACGCTCCTGCCCCGCCACCCCGGGGTCCATGCCCGAATCGTCGGGCGCCAAGCTGGAGTGCGGCGGTCGCCGCCGCTCTGGATCGACGCCCTCCGCGAAGGCCGACCTCGCCGCGCCTCCGGGGCTCAGCGCCCGCGGCAGCCGCGAGCCGCGCACCGCCGGATCGAGCGCCAGGCTGCGCAGATCGTCGGCGAGATCCTGGTCGCCGTAGGCGAGGCGGAAGTCGTAGAAGCGCGCCGCGCGCTCCCGTGCCTCCTGCGGCGCCGCGCACCAGCGGCCGATCTCCGCGCGCCAGTCGGCGAGGCCGCGGCGCCAGTCGGGCTTGGTGGCGGCGACGGCGGAGGGCGCGCCGCCGGCGCCGCGCAGGACATCGGCCAGGTGCTCGGCCCAGGCCGCGAACCAGCGCGCCTCGTGGCCGTCGGCACCGTCGCTGGCGTACACCAGCGCGTGTTCGAGCTCGGCGCCCAGCAGGCACTCGCCGCGGCCGAGGCGGCCGAGCGCGAGCAGCGCATAGGCCACCGGCGGACGGCCGGCGCCCTCCGTCTCCATGCGCTTCTCGGCCAGCATCGCGGCGCGCGCCAGCAGCTCGCGCAGCTCGGCGCCGACGACGGCGGTGATCTCGGGGGCGTCGACGCCGTCGGCGATCAAGCGCCGCACCAGCGCCGGCAGGTCGGCGCGCGCGCTGGCCAGGTCGCGCGGCGTCGCCGCGGTCGACAGCCGGTCGCCCAGCACCACCGCCTCGCCCGCCTCCTGACGCAGGATGTCGCGCAGCGACAGCAGGCCGACGACGCGCCGGCTGGCGTCCTCGATCGCGAGCTGCTCGACGTCCAAGCGCTGCAAGCGAGCGAGGGCGCGGTAGACGAAGGCGTCCTGCGGCATGGTCATCACCGGCGCGCTCATCACCGCCTCGACGCGGGCGTCGAGCGCGGCGGCGCCGTCGCGCGCCAGGGCGCGCAGGGCGTCGCCCTGGGTGAGGATGCCGTCGATGCGGCGGGTCGCGGCGTCGCCGGCGAGCGCCGCGCGCGCCTGCCCCTCGGCCATCGCGCGGAGGGCGTCGGCCAGGCGGGTCGAGGGCGCGACGATCACCGGCTCGCGGTTCATCACGTGCTCGACGCGGTTGCGGTAGGCGAAGGCGTCGAGCCGCGCGAGAGTCGAGGCGTCGCTGCCCGACTCGAAGGCGTCGGCCGGCCGCACCGAGCCGGTGTCGTACCACCCCTGGCTGGCGTGGCGGGCGCGGATGCGGGTCTGGGCATTGGCGCGCGCCTCGGCGTCGCCGAGGGTGCGCACGCCGGCGGCGGCGAGGCGCGGCAGCAGGCGTGCGAACACTTCGGCGGTGACGAGGGCGTCACCGAGGGCGCGGTGGCGGTCGCTGATGCGCACCCCGAGCCGCGCTGCCAGCTCGTCGAGGCCGAGCTCGGCGGCGTTGGCGTCGAGCGCGGCGGCGAGCAGCTTGGTGTCGAGGAACTGCGGCTGGCGCCAGTGCAGGCCGGCCTCGCGCGTCTCGCGGAAGAGCACGGCGAGGTCGTAGCCGATGCTCTGGCCGACGATCACCGCGTCGCCCAGAAAGGCCTCGAGCTCGGGCTGCAGCGCGGCGAACGCGGGAGCGTCCGCGACCATCCCGTCGTCGATGCCGTGGATGGCGGTCGAGCGCGCCGGGATCGGCACGCCCGGGTTCACCAGGCGGTCGAAGACGCGGCCGCGGTCGACCTGCCCGTCGGCGAAGCCGACGGCGCTGATCTGCAACACCTTGCAGGTGGCGACGTCCAGCCCGGTGGTCTCGGT
>Ga0268299_1001923_pt1 | contig 29450 bp, 25 predicted proteins | sample NOBtaG_FD_193484 | JGI IMG/M metagenome (GOLD analysis project Ga0268299, IMG submission 193484) | Activated sludge microbial communities from bioreactor in Nijmegen, Gelderland, Netherland - NOB reactor | ecosystem: Engineered > Bioreactor > Aerobic > Activated sludge | place: Netherlands...
GGCTTGATCCGGTTCAACTGCTGCGGGGTCAACAGAAACATGTCACTCATGGCCACCTCCAGCCAGAGTGAAACACAGATCACTTACGGAGGGAACCAGTAAACTTAATGAGTCCTGAGCCTAGAGATCTTATCGGTCATCATTTTTCAGAAAACGTCACCTGCGACGCGCTTGCATGTACGGATGCGTTCTCTGAATCGATCGAGAATCTGAAGTAACCGAATCTGTTCTATAAACCGACACTACTGAACGGAGGTTAATGATGAAATTATTTTCTACAAAAAGGTGGCTGACCATCATGACAGGAACGGTCGCGATGGCGGCTGTGTTGGTCGTGTGGGGAAATCAAGACCTCCCATGGACCGATTCTGCCCAAGCCATTCCTCCCTCAAACGATGGCCATGCTCATGAGGGACTGACGTGGCCACCCCAGCCGCGCGGTATCACGGATATCGTCGTTCATTCTAACCCTCACGAAGAGGAACAGGATCGCACTATCAAAAAAGCTCGTAAGGAACGGCTGGAACAAAAAGCCACCAGGGGAACGAATGCGCTGAAAGGTCGATTCGCACACGCTGCGGTAATTGACAAGGAGGATAAGGACGATAAGAACGATAAGAATCGCGGCACGGTAGTCAGTGAGGCGGTGTTTTTTAATCACGATACGAATACCACGGTTGAAGTCGGATTTGACGCTGATGAGAAGATCGTTGAGGTTAACACCAGAGCCGCCAAGGATTATCAGCCTGAGATTACTGAGGAGGAAATCGCGGAAGCGGAAAAATTGGCCCGGAAGTACTTTGCCAGGCAGGGATCTAAGAAGAAGATCGCCGGCCTTAAGCCTTACGGGATCCTCGCCTATAAGCCCGAAGGGAATGGATTTTATGACACGCGTGTGATCTATGTCTCCTTTCATAAACATGACGACGCGCCCCCTCAGCTCATGGCATGGGTTGACTTGACCAATCAACGAGTTCTGCAAGTACGGGAGGAATTACAATGAAGGGCCGAAAAATCATGGGAGCCATTGTTCTCGCTGGTGCGCTGCTATCGAGCCTCTTCGCATTCCCAAGACCAGGTCTAGCTCAAACTTCTGGTGGGGTGGACTGGAACGGCTGGACCTTTAGTTATGAAGTGAGTGGCAAATATGATGGCCTCTCGCTGAAAGGAGTGCAATTTCAGGGTCTTCCTCTCATCCACAAACTGAGCTTCCCCGTCATGCGCGTATTCTACGAGAATAATGCGTGTGGACCCTATGCCGACCGGTTGGGAGGTGCCCTCTCACCCATCCCCTGGGTCGACAATGCCCTTGTCGCAAAGCGCGAGTTTACTCTAAATGGACAGCAATGGTACGAGATCGGCATCCGTGATCAAATCGGCAACTACGACATCTACCAGGTTTACTATCTTAGTAACGATGGTCTCCTTGATGCCCACATTTACAGCAAGGGGTTGCAGTGTGTGGTGGACCATATCCACTATCCCAACTGGCGAATCGACTTTGACATCCAGGATGGTACGAAGGACACGATTCAGTCCAACTCTGGCTCCGGATACACGACGAAGTTAACTGAATTCAATGCCAATGCGACTGAGGCCATCAACCATGGCTGGCGTGTTCGTAACTCGGTCACAGGGGATTTCGTGGACGTACTTCCAGGATTCACTGATTTTACGATTCCTGATGGATTCACTCAGCCAGTGACTGGGTATGCCAACCACACCGTGTTTGGACGCCGTTACAAGTCATCAGAAGACAAGGGGTGGACCTATGGTCCAAACACACAGGTACCTTTTAACAATGGCGAGTCGATCAACAATACAGACATCATCCTCTGGTATGAAGGGTACCTTCCTCATAGTGCTGCCGAAGGGAGTGATGTCTGGCATTCAACTGGCGTTCGTCTGGCGGTAAATGGGGGGGCGTCACCACCTCCTCCACCTCCACCTGGCGGTGGCACCACCCAAACGTTTACGAATCCCACAGCCATCTCCATCCCGGATAAGGGGAATGGATCAGCCTTTCCATCGACGGTCAATGTGGCAGGAATGTCTGGCACCATCAGCAAAGTTGTCGTCAAGTTGAAGGACATACACCACACCTTTCCCGATGATCTTGATGTTTTGCTTGTAAGCCCCGGAGGACAGAAGGTCCTACTCATGTCAGATGTTGGTGGTGGGCTCGATCTAAGGAATGTGACCTTGACCTTTGACAGCACGGTAGCAACTTCTCTCCCAAACGAGACTCAGATCGTTGCCGGGACCTACCGTCCAACGAACACTGGCTCGCCAGACTCGTTTGGCCCTCCCGCCCCAGCAGAGCCATATGGCACAAGCTTAACGGTGTTTAACGGTATCTCGCCAAATGGTACATGGCAATTGTTCGTGGTGGATGACGAGGCGCAAGATCTTGGCTCCATTGCAAGCGGATGGGAACTCAGTATCACAACCAACTGAAATGAGCCGGCCCACGAGGACAGAAGTGGGCCGGCCTAACGGAATTTCAAATACAAGGAAGGATACTGCCCAGGCGAAATCAGTGCATCGGGCCCGATAGGCTGATGTGCATCACAGTCACGTGTTGCTCAATCTGCTGCAGGATAGTACGTGAGGGTGGGGTGACCTACTGCGGATAACAAAATGTCCTTCGCCTGTATACTGCCTGCGCTAGGAACGACATTCAAGTCAACGTCCCCCGTCACAGGCCCCTAAACAAGGTGGAGCTTATCTGCAGCTGCCCCACGCCGAAGCTCGTGCGAAATTGAACATATGTTCTTGGTGATCGAGCGGACTTCGGTTAGGCTAAAGTCCGCTATCGCCCGTTGCTGAAGAATATCCACTGCTTGTAACTGAGCCACAGTAGACGCCCCTGACGATTTCATACTGATACGGAAGTTGCTTCCATTGACAACTCGGATCAGATTTCTTCGTATCATTTCAAAGTAATTCGATATTCTTTAGTCGACGATCAGTGCATGGACTGTCCAGTGCACTCACGCATAACACAGAGCAAATAGCGAAGGTTTGAAGAAGTCTCTTAGGCGAGGATGGGCCCATTGCGTAGGAGAGTTTTGATGGTGGCCTACTACTTCCCCCCCCTGTCAACGACAGGAGGGATGCGGCCGCTCAATTTCTGTCGCTACTTGAACCACTACGGGTGGCAACCCTACGTCTTGTCTGTGGATCACAGTACGACTCGCCACCTTCTCGTGCTGGACAAGAAATTGCTTGAAGGACTTCCGAGCGATGTACGAGTCGATCGCATCCCAGATGTCAGACCGATTGAGACATTGTTGAGAGTGAAGCGCGGGCTGCAGCACATGCTGAAACCGGTACAGTTTCTCAATGGTTACCATAATGTTCAGCAAAGTCCACAAGGAGGCGAGACTGACGGGATTGAGAGCCAACGAACCAGTCTCGCGGGAAGAATTCGCCAGTACCTCGTTGACTCTCTGTTTGCCTTTCCGGACGAACAGCGGTTCTGGGGGCGAGGAGTGAGTGATTGGCTCGCAGGACTTGGTGAGGATGAGAGGCCTGACGTTGTTTATGCGACTGCGCCGCCTTGGACAAGTCTGTGCGTAGGGATGATGATCGCGGAGAAACTCCAAGTGCCATTCGTTGCGGATTTCCGGGATCCTTGGACGGATATCGTCAAAGAGCCGCTCTTTAAATCTAATCGCCTGATCCGTCGCGCAGAACGTTTGGAGCGAAAGATTTGTACAAAGGCTGCACGCATTGTGACAACCACGCAGGAGTTACGCGATCGGTTCATGATGAAGTATCCGGAAGTTCGGGATCGGTGCGTCACCATCACCAACGGATTTTCTGGAGAACCCTGCATAGAGCTCAATCCTGAGGATAACAATAGTGGGGGAATGGCCAAGAAGGAAGATGCTGGTGCCGTCGAGTTGTGGCATTTTGGAACCCTCTACTCCAATAGAAATCCTGGCCATCTCTTCCGGGCGGTTATGGATCTGGTTAAGAGGAACCGTATCACTGCCGAGCAGCTGAAGCTTCATTTTGTCGGAGGCTGGGAGGTGGAAGGACCGGAACTGATGCGTCTGGCCGAAGGACTTGAGGGGAAGGGAATAGTTTTGCGTAAGCCCAGAATCCCCCATGATAAGTGTATGGAGGCGATGGCATCGGCTCAAGGGTTGTTAGTGCTGCAACCGGACTACCCATTTTCAATCCCGGCAAAACTCTACGAGTACATCTCCGTCGGAAAGCCGGTCGTTGTCATCGGAGGAGAAGGGGCCACTGAGACACTGGTTAACCGTTTTAACCTCGGCCTCTGTTGCCGCAATAGGCAAGAGGACATCATAGCATTGCTCAGTGATCTGATAGCTCGGCGGATTGCCTTGAACAGTCCCGACCAATCCAACGTGGAACAATTCAACTACAAACACTTGACGCGTCGTCTGGCTGATACGTTCAACGAAATCTGTGAAGAGAAGTGAGCGACTGCGGCCGAACGCAAATGTCAATGAACATTATCGAGGTGAGAGAGTGCGAGGATGGAAAACGCTGGGACGACTATGTCCAGCGTCATCCGCATGGAACGGGATATCATCGGTTCGGCTGGAGGAATGTTATTGGGCGTGCGTTCGGGCATCATGGGTTATATCTCTTGGCAAGCGATTCCCGAAACGAGACAGTGGGGGTGTTGCCACTAATCGTCTTTCGAAGCACACAATTCGGCCGTTGTCTTGTCTCGATGCCGTTTCTCAACGGCGGGGGCATATTGTCCGACTCAGCCGAGGCTGACAGTGAACTCAGAAATGCTGCGGTAGCTGTGGCTAAGACAGAGCGGCTGGAGCATATCGAGTTTCGGTATCAATATCCGCAGGATATTCAATGGACCTGCAAATCCCACAAGGTCTCGCTGGTGCTTGAATTGCCGGATCGGTATGAAGCTTTGTGGCAGGCGTTTCCTTCTAAGCTACGTAGCCAGATCCGAAGAGCTGGTAAGGAAGGGATGACGGCCCGGGTAGGCGGTGTGGAATTGTTGGAACCGTTTTATCAAGTATTTGGACGCTGCATGCGGGATTTGGGGACACCCGTCTATGGACGTAACTGGTTTGAGGAGATGTTTCGAGAGTTTTCAGAGAATTTCAGAATTGTCGTGGTTCGTCATGCCGGTAATACCGTAGCAGGAGGCGTGCTCTCAATGTTCGGGCGCGTCATGGAAGTGCCATGGGCAGTTTCTGATAAGCGGTTCAGCCGTATGGCACCCAACATGTTGCTCTATAGCACTATGCTGGAGCAGGCCTGTATCAATGGAATGAAACAGTTTGATTTTGGTCGTTCATCGCATGACTCGGGAACATATCGGTTCAAAGAACAATGGGGAGCCAAACCTCGGCCACTGTACTGGTACTATTGGCTGGCGAGTGGAAGATCCCTTCCCGAGGTGAATCCCCAAAATCCCAAATATGGTGCTGCCATTATGCTCTGGCGCCATTTACCGCTTTGGGTCGCCAATTGCCTTGGTCCCATGATCGTGAAGTACATTCCTTAAGCTCTGTATCGCAGCAGACGAAAACCGGTTGGTGGCCGTCCACAGGCTGCCAGTGGGAACAATGCACCGCTCTCAATTTCTCGACCTCCGGGTCCTCACGTCGCTGAATGAATTGGAAGGTCTGGAGAAAGAATGGAATAGGGTATTGGGGGAGACGGCTGCTGCGGAAAATGTGTTCTTGTCATGGGAATGGGTATTTGAATGGACAAAGCACTATGCAGCAGACAGTGAGTTATTTCTGATTCTGTGGATTCAGGGTGAAGGCGAGATAGTCGGAATCGCACCGTACTACATTCGGACGGTCTCCTGTGGATTGGGCGTCACCATACGTGAGATGAGGACGCTGGGTAGCGAAGAAGTCTCGGCTTGTTACCTGGACGTGATTGTTAAGGAGAAGGAGAAAGCGGCCTTTGCGAAGCGGATTTATAGCCATCTGTATTCGGAAGCAAAGCACAAATGGGATGTTCTCGTACTGCCGGATGTTCCAGCAGAGTCGGGAACGATAGACCAGTGGAGGTCGCTCGCAGAGGAGGCCGGACGGGTATGGGAAATTGCGTCTGTCGACGCCTGTCCGATCATCAAGCTCCCTGGGACACTGGATGCCTTCCTAGCCGGGTTGAGCAAGAATGAACGCTACAATCTGAAACGAAAGCAGAAGGCGCTCGCGGCAGCGGGACATGTGGAGTATGTACGATTCACAGCTCAGAAGGACATTGTGAAGCAGTTGGAGGCCTTCATCCATCTGCACGAAATGCGATGGGGTAGCAACGAAGTGCAAGGTTTGTTTTCGCGTGCACGATATAAGTCATTTCACGACGCGATCTGCTCCCGGTTGTCGGAAAAAGGTCAGGTCAGTCTGGACTTTTTGATCTTGGACGGGAAGACAATCGCGGGGATCTATGGGTACGTCTATAAGCGAACCTACTGGTTCTACCTGCCAGGATTCAATCCGTCAATGGTTCCAAAGGCAAGTCCAGGGATCCTATTGCTCTTTCATCGAATTCAAGAGGCGATCGAAGAAGGATGTATGAAAGTCGATCTGCTCAGGGGTGTGACACCGTACAAGATGGCATGGGCCAATGGGCTTCGTCGTCAGATCACGCTCAGAACCTACAATCGAACGCCTCGAGCCTTCTTGTGTAAACTGATCAGCAGCGGCAAGGATATTGCCAAGGTGCTCATCCGCTGAGCACTATCTACTGATTAACGTGATGGTTCAATAAGCTTGTCATGATGTTTCGTACACTGTCACCTGCCGCTGCCCCGATTTCCTTGGCTGATATCATGCGGGCTGTGGCTGATCGGATTCAAGGGAACGACAGCCTGTCAAGACTGTGTCACGAGATAGGCGAGTACTTTTCAGTCAAACATGTCTTTCTCTTGGGCTCGGGGAAACAAGCGTTGACTATAATTCTTCAAGCGCTTGGTCGAATATCCAAACGGTCGGAGGTTGTCATTCCAACCTACACCTGTTTTTCCGTACCATCGGCTGTTGTCAAGGCAGGGTGTCAGGTTTCGCTGTGCCAGCTCGACGAGCAGACACTCGACATGGATGTTGCCAGTCTGAGTGCTGCGGTATCCCCCCGTACGCTCTGCGTCGTGGCCACTCATTTGTTAGGAGCCCGTGCGGACATGAAGGGGATTCGTGGAGTTTGTGAGGCCAACGGAGCTTTCCTGGTGGAAGACGCTGCTCAGGCAATGGGGCTATCCTATGAAGGGAACATGCTGGGAACGGTTGGCGATGTCGGGTTCTTTAGCCTGGGGCGTGGGAAGAACCTTACATGCGGGTCGGGTGGAGTCATCGTGACGAACAATGATCGGATTGCCGCGGAGATCACGGCACTGTATGAAGAATTGCCCTCTATTAGTACATCGGTGGCGCTGCGCAATGTTCTTCTCGTGCTGGCGATGGCGTTGTGTATCAGGCCATGGCTCTTCTGGCTACCGGCGAATATGCCCTGGCTTCGGTTGGGTGAGACGAAGTTTGAACCCGAGTTTCCAATTCAACGTATGGATGCATGGCGCGCAAGTATTTTGATTGGGTGGCAGCGGCGTTTAGAGTCAGCGAATGCGAAGCGGCGGCAAACTGCGGTGCAACTCATGGCTAGGCTTCAACGGTGCAGGATCTCGATTGTGGGTGCGGTCAACGGTGGTTCAGACTTTTTGCGATTACCCATTCTATTGCCAGAGAAGAGCGACAAGGAGCGTCTGTGTGGCGATGGTTCGGCAAAGATTCTTGGGATTAGCAGGCTCTATCCGAGTGGGGTAGACGAAATCGCTGAATTGCGGAGGGCAGTGATCCAGCATGAAGGGCAAAGCGGAGGGCGAATCGCTGATCGTCTCGTGACGCTGCCTGTTCATCGGTTTGTCACCTGCGATGATCAGGAGCGTATTGCTGGAGTTGTTGAGATGATCGTAGGATCGAAATAGAGAACAGAATCTTCCGTTGGGCGGACTGATACTACTGCCGAGGAAGGGATGATTGAATCTTCGCACTTGATGGGCAGGGATGACCAGGCCTGGAAAAAACACGTGAAGAGTTGGGCCGGACAATTCCTATTTGGCTCCGGTCTCTACCGGCCGTTTCTCAGAAACAAAGTCCTCATCGTCGCGTTTCACCGTGTGAATGCCGGCGCTGCTGGTGATGATTTGAGCTGTCCCATTCCGCAGTTTGAATTGTTTTGTAAATTCTTCCGAGATCATTTTCGCGTGATGGCCCTGCCGCAATTAGTGGAACGTATGCAGAGGGGACAATCCTGTGCAGGTGAACTTGCGATTACGTTTGACGACGGATATCGCGACAATTACGAGTATGCTGCGCCAATTCTAGAGAAGCATCAACTCCCCGCGACATTTTTTGTGACAAGTGGCTTTATTGACACGGACCTGGTGCCCTGGTGGGATCAAAGGCTCACCGTACGGCATCGCTGGATGACTTGGAAGCAGGTCCAGGAGCTGGCAGAGCGAGGGTTTGATATTGGGGCTCACACAAGAACGCATGTGGATTTGGGTAAGGTGGTGGGGGCAGAGGCATGGGACGAAATCCGTGGGGCGAGGGAGGACCTTCAGACTCGCATAGGAAAGGCTGTGACGATGTTCGCCTATCCCTATGGACGAGCCAATCAAATTACTGAAGAGACGCTTGGGTTTGTGAAGCAAGCAGGGTTTACTTGCTGCTGTTCTTGTTTTGGCGGGATCAATCTCTCAATGACCGATCCTTTTGATCTGCGAAGACTGCCGATTAGCCTTTGGTATGACACAGCGGCTCAGTGGGGGTTTGAGTCGATACGTGAACAGCGATGATCGTGAACGTATTTGTTGTCTGGTAAGAACCACTCGCGTGGCACGATGAATTCCTGTCTTGATTACGTCAGCGATGACGAAGTAGAGCGAACCAGGCATCTGGTCCTGCTGGAAGAGTTGCCCTCCCGCAACGGTTTGAGGAAAAGTTGAGACGGTTCTTGATGCCAGGGATAGGAAAGGCCCAGGTGTGATCAGTCCGAGTCCATCGACAAGGCCGTCTGACTCCAGCATCCCCGGAACCTTCGAGACGGTCGTGGCTTCAACGCTTGCTGAACTGGAGCCGCACAAAGGGGCGTGGGAGGTTCTGGAAGATCGTGCCCTCGATGATAATTTCTATATGACGGCTGGCTTTGTCACCGAAGTCTTTCGATCTCATGTTGGTGATGTGCCCCACCGAGTCGTATTTGTCTATGAAACGGCCGCTGGTTTGAGACAGCTGATAGGGTGCGCAGCCTTCACGATTTCGACCACATCAGACCTTGGACTGGGAACGACACTGTGGAGTCTGGTCCATCCCCATTGCTATCTGTCCCACCCGTTATTGGATCGAGAGCGAGCCCTCGAAGCCTTCAAACGAATCTGGGACTGGGTGGAGCGACCAGGGCAGCCTTGGCGTCTGGCGGTGCTCAACCGCATGAGGCCAGATTCCCCGGTGACCCAACTCGTCCATCGTGAGTTGACCCATAGAAGGCAGCGCATATGGGTCCGAGAGTCCTTTTCGCGTGTGCTTCTGAAACCGCGCGAATCATTTGAGGCGCATATTCAGGCGCTTTCGAGGAACCGTAGAAAGGACTACGGGCGGCAGCTGCGGCGTCTCGAGGATATGGGATCCGTGGAGATGGTGCTCCATCGAGATCTCTCGGGCGGCCGCGATCTCGCCGCCCGGTTCATGGAGATTGAAGCTAAGAGTTGGAAAGGGGAGGAGGGAACGGCGCTGCAGCAGAAATCTTCTGACCAAGAGTTCTTCACGAATCTCACAGAGGCTTTGGGGAACAGGAAAAAACTGCTGTGGTGTGAGGTGAAATTGGATGGGGCTCCTATCGCAATGTCATGCAACTTTATGACTGGATCGACCCTCTTTGGATTTAAGGTAGCCTATGACCCTGAATATGCTACCTATTCGCCCGGCATAGTTGCCGAGATGGAAGTCGTGAGGGCCATTTACGACGGCCGCGGGATTCGTATGGCAGAAAGTGGAACTCTGGGGAAGAGTTACCTGGATGGTTGGTGGCTTGATGGTGGGGAAGTCCAGGTGTGGTATGTATCGACGCCTAAGATGTACAGTGCCGCAGTCCTATATGTGATGGAGGTCATGAGCCAGGTGAAGAGAGGGCTGCGGGCCCAGGTCGTTCGGATGCAGGCGGCGGTTGCAAGGATTGCCAGAAAGCCAGTGGGAGATTCCAGAGAATAATGCATAGTCTCGAATCTCCGTTTACAATGCCCTTACCTCCTGGCCAATGACCGCGCCGCTTTTCCCGCGTTGCGCTAGATGGATCCGGGAACATATGTGGCGAGCCTGTGTCTATGAGGCGATTACGATTGTTCGAAAGCCCATCGATCGAAGCCAACTCCGCAGCATGGTCACAGTTCGAGCGCATAAGGATGATGCCAAGACGATCGAGGAGATTCATTATGCCATTGGGCATACGATCTCTCGCGCTCGCATTGGTCAGCGACTCGCACGCGGATTGGTATTCTATGAGGGACGACTGAAGGAAGAACTGGTGGCCACAACATGGATGGTGATGCCTGGTACTCGTTTTATCGATGAGATCGGACTCCATCTCGCTGTGTCGGACCACAGTGTATGGATCAGAGACGTGTTTGTGAGTCCACGGGTTCGTGGCCGACGGATGTTTTCACAGTTTGTGGATGCCATTCTGATAAGTCATTGCCCAAACAGCGATCTTATCTGGTCAGATGTGGCATGTGATGACGCAGCCTCTCTTCGAGCACATGCGGCGTATGGTTTTGAGCAGGTGGATGTTGTGAAAGTTTTGCAGGTAGGCAGTGCACTGATGCTGAGGCTTCGCATGCCCACCCGCGTTCCCGTCATGGGAGGATTCGACCCTGAACATCGTATTTTGTGGACCGGCAACGCCTATCAGGAATACAAGGCGACCTGGCTCGCCTAGAATCGGCTGCAGGCTGAAGGGAGATATTTTCGTGAATCATGGAACTGTGAGATCAACGACAAAAACTCGAGAACAGAGGAGCGTCGACACATGGATCAGTCGATGACCCTCAATGGCATCACATTCGAATGTCCGGCATGCCACTCGGGGCTTCAGGAGACTGCAGCTGAGTTTGCATGCGTCGGTTGTCAGAAGAAGTACCCGATTAATGAAGGGATCCCTGTCTTCATCAGCGCGCAACCGTATTATGGAGAGATAGAACGTGAACGCATGCGTCTGTTGTTACAGGACGCCAAGGCTCGCGGATATAAAGCAGCTGTGAGAGACTTCCTGAACGACGAATTCGTCTATACGTACGTCGCTGACGAACACCGAGCCAAGTGGATGGAGTTGCTGCCGTTAGATCGTAACTCCAAGGTTCTGGATGTTGGCTGCGGATGGGGAACCAATACCATCCCGATATCAAGGACAGTCCAGCGAGCGGTTGCAATTGATGCGACGTATGAACGCGTCAAATTCGTCGACATCCGGGCCGTCCAGACCGACGCACACAACGTGGTACCTGCCGTCGCTTCAGCCATCGAGTTGCCATTCTCCTCGGATCAGTTTGACGTCGTGGCGTTCAATGGGGTGCTGGAGTGGCTTGGCGCAAGCGACTTCACGATCGATCCCCAGCAATGTCAAATGAAAGCACTCAATCAAGCGTTCCGTGTGTTGAAACCAGGGGGAAAGGTATATGTTGGGATTGAGAATCGGTACAGCCTCCGGTATTTTCTCGGTGACCCAGACGATCATAGTTTTATCAGATTCACCAGCCTGATGCCACGGGTGTTGGCGAATTGGTATTGTAAGCTGCGGACAGGAAGTCGGTATTTTACCTATACGCACTCGCTCTCTATCTATCAGCGCATGCTAGCTGATGCGGGCTTTCACGACGTGAAGCCCTATTATCCGTGGCCGACCTACCGAAACCCAGAAGAAATCGTGCCGTTATCACGTGATGCAGTCATGGCCTTGATACAGACCAAGCAGAAAATGGCATATTCCTTTCGCCAATCGCTCTATCTGGCATTGCTGCAGGGGATTACTGCCGTTGAGGGCACCGGAGGTGCCTGTCACTCATTTTGCTTTGTTGCTCAAAAGCCCCTGCCGTCTTAGTCGGTTGTGCAACGGCCTCCGACATCATTCAAATTGGCAGGCATTCTCCGGTCAAGGATCTTCCGTGGTGCGCGAGCGGTCGAACGCATGAAACTGATGGAGTGGGTGTTCTGGATATCGGCAGGGGGCGTTCTCTATGCGTACTTTGGCTACCCTTGCGCATTGTATCTTCTGTCTATGGTGCGAAACCAGATCGTAAAAAGAGGTGATATTGAGCCTCACGTGTCCTTTATTATCACTGCACATAACGAAGAAGCACGGATCGTCAACAAGATTGACAATACTTTGTCCCTCTCCTATCCACGAGAAAAGTTTCAGATCATCGTGGCCTCCGACTGTTCGACTGATCAAACCGACGACATCGTCCGGCGACATTCTCCACGGGTAACACTCGTTCGATCACCAAGGCGGGCGGGTAAGGAGGCTGCTCAGAAATTGGCGGTGGAGGCCAGCGTTGGGGAAATTCTAGTTTTCTCAGATGTTGCCACGATCGTTCCTGAGGACGGTGTGAGCAACCTGGTGCGGAATTTCGCTGATCCTTCGGTGGGATGTGTGAGTAGTGTCGATCGGTTCATCGATGCGGATGGCAGAGTCAGTGGAGAGGGAATGTACGTCAAGTACGAGATGTTTCTCAGGGATTTGGAAGGGCACGTCAATTCTTTAGTGGGGCTGAGCGGGTCTTTTTTTGCCACGCGCCGATCTCTTTGCCAGACCTGGGCTCCTGACTTGCAGAGCGACTTTAACACGGTGCTGAATGCCGTTCGAGCGGGGCTGCGAGGGGTGACGGACCCTCACAGTATTGGGTATTACCGGAATCTGGCCGACGAGCGTAAAGAGTTCGATCGCAAGGTGCGGACTGTGACCAGAGGAATCTCCGTCCTGATGCGTAACTGGACGCTGTTAAACCCGTTGACGTATGGATTATTTGCATGGCAGTTGGCTTCGCACAAGTTGCTCCGGTGGAGCGTGCCGTTCTTCCTGATCGCCATGTTGTTATCCAGCGGCATGCTGGGAATAGATTCCCCGGTCTATCTCGGATTCTTCGGGTTGCAGGTCGGTTTTTACTTTGTCGCCGTTATTGGGTATGTCGGGAAAGACCGTTGGCAGAGCTCCATCATCAAGATCCCCTGTTTTTTTATGCTGGTGAATCTGTCCATCCTCAAGGCATGGATCAGATACGTGACCGGTGATCGAGCGGTTGTATGGCAGCCGTCGGTACGATGAGGATGCTGAAGTCTTCGCTCCGTCACACCGCTGCAGTTGTCCATCACCGTTGCGGTATCTATAAAGCCCGCTTACGGAACCGGCTCGCAATTCTAACCTACCATCGGGTTTTGTCTGACAAGATGCATAATGTGGGAGACGTTCAACCTGGTATGTATGTCTCGTCAGATACCTTTGAGCGTCAGATGAAATTCCTCACCACAGAATGCCGGGTCTTGTCGCTTGTGGAATTACTGGGCCTGTGGCAGACGGGCGAGTGGGATCCTCGGCAGCGGTATTGCGCGGTGACGTTCGATGATGGCTGGGTGGACAGCTGGGACATCGCTTTTCCGATTCTCCAACGATACCAAGTTCCAGCCACGATTTTTCTTGCTACCGATTGGATAGGTTCCACGAAATGGTTTTGGCCTGAACGACTCTCGTATGTCGTTCGCCGTGTATCATGGTCTGGGGCCCACGAGGCATCGGTTCGCTCTGCCGCTGCTGCCTTAGGGGAGCCTCACAGACGTTTTGCCGGTCTGCTCAGTGGTATTCGGCTGTGGGGGATCGATGCCACGATCGAAGCGATGAAGGACATTCAAGGAGACCAGTTGGACAAGTGCGTTGATTGGCTGACCGGACTGTTTCAGGTTGAGATCCCCGGAGAACGTCACATGATGAATTGGGACGAAGTGCGGAACATGTCGGAGGCCGGTATCGCGTTCGGATCCCATTCAGCGACGCACAGAATTCTGACGACGTTGTCCCAGGCTGACGTGGACATGGAATTGACACGGTCGATGGAAAAGCTCTTGCTGGAACGAGTGAATGCGGTGCCTGTATTCTGCTATCCGAATGGAAACTTTCGTGCAGATATCGCCAGTCGGGTGAAAGCTGCTGGATATCGATCAGCCTTGACGACCCAGTATGGACTTGAAGGGCCTTGTCCACGTGACCTGTTCGCCTTGAAACGAATAACGATGCATCAAGGCATTACGGCGACTCTGCCATTGTTCATTTTTCATCTGTCCGGGTGGAATCGCTGTTAGGTCGATGGCAGGGCGAAGGCCTACTGATGACAGTCGATGAGCGGTCAGTATAGTCGGCCGGTCATTTGCAGAACTCCCGAGGCTAGACATGAATCACAGAAGCGGAACGGTCCTTATCACTGATGGAAACGAACGGAGTGCCCTGGCCGCTGTTCGTTCGCTAGGGAGCAAGGGAATTCGGACGATTGTCGCGGCAGAAACCAACTCCAGCATTGCCGGTGCCTCCCGCTATTGCGCTGACACCGTGCTGTATCCTTCGCCATGGAATGATGAAGAGGGGTTCGTGTCCGTCCTGCAAGATACTTGCCGTCGGCACCGAGTCACGACCCTGTTTCCTATGACAGATTTGGCAATGCAGCATGTACAGTGTCATCGATTGATGTTCGATCACACGATGACCCTTCCGATTCCCAACCAGGAGTCCTTTACGCTGGCGTCGGACAAGTGCCGAATCATGGCTCTGGCGAGCGACATCGGGGTTCCGGTGCCGCGAAGCCTTTTCGTGCCGGACGGAAATATCGATCAGTTTTTGGCACAATTGCCGGCATTTCCTCTTGTCGTAAAGCCGGCACGTTCGATAGTGCGCGAAAGTGGGAAATGGACCAGGACGTCCGTGCATTTTGTCAATAGCGTGGATGAGTTGCTTCGCCTCTTTCGAACAACGCCCTATCTACGGCATCCCTCTGTCATTCAAGAGAGGATTCAGGGGCCAGGCGTGGGAGTGTTTGCCCTGGTCAATGCCGGAGAGCCCGTTGCACTATTCGCGCATAGGCGGATTCGAGAAAAGCCTCCCGCCGGAGGCGTCAGTGTCCTGCGGGAAAGTATCGCCCTGCCTCAACCTGCAACTGACTATGCAATGAGACTCCTGTGTCATCTAAGGTGGGATGGGGTTGCGATGGTGGAGTTCAAGATAGAGGAGAGTACTGGGGTTCCAATGCTGATGGAGATCAATGCACGGTTTTGGGGTTCGCTCCAGCTGGCGATCGACGCTGGCATCGATTTTCCCCATGCCTTGTATCGGTTGGCCACTGAGGGAACGGTTGATAAGCAGCGGGATTACGTTGTAGGTCGAAGATTGCGATGGCTGCTTGGTGATCTCGACCATTTGTTGATGCGTCTGTTCCATTCTCCAGACCAGCTGCGTCTTCCACCGGCGTACCCCTCGCGAATCAAAACTTTGATGGATTTTGTAAAGTGGGATAGGCAGACCAGGTGGGAAGTGCTTCGTTCGGATGACCCCGGTCCGTTTCTCTTCGAGTTAGGACAATACGTCCGTGCTCTTATACATTTCTCGTGAGTGTGGTGAGCCGATGTCGATAGAATTGAATCATGTCAGACAGGGATGGAGGGCCTGGTGCACGAATTTTGGCCTCTTGGCCTTCAGCCTGGCACTGTGTCTTGTGTTCCTGGAGGTGAGCCTGACCTTCATGATCCCGCCCCCGATCATATGGCTTGATCCGCAAGAGGGCTATCTCCATGACCAGGAACTGATGCATCGTCTGAAACCGAATCAAGAAGCCTATACCCATTCATTTCCCGTCCATACCAATTCATATGGACTCAGGGATCGAGAATTTCCGATACAGACGGAACCAGGGACAGTTCGGATTCTCTGTTTGGGAGATTCTCTTACATTTGGAAATGGAGTGGCCGTGGAGTCGACATGGCCAAAGCAATTGGAAGATCTGCTCAATAGTGCCCCCACCGGCGTCCACTACCAAATAATTAACGCGGGTGTATCGGCCTATGATACGTGGCAGGAGATTGGGTACCTGGAACGATATGGAATGCAATTTCAGCCAAGCGTCGTCATTCTCGGGTTTTACGCCAACGACGTCGTGCCGAAACCGACGGTCATGCCGAAGAGTGTGAGCGGCGGAGGCACACTGCAACGCCTGGGATGGAAGGCCTACGTATCCGATGAAGTCGCACATGTTCTCAAGCGGAGCAGGGTGCTTTTATTCATGAGAGATCGCCTGGATAAACTCGCTAATGTGATTCGCCCCAATGGGCTCCACAGTCATAAGGAGGCGATGTTGCTGGGTGTTCGTAATGAATTCATCGAGGCAGGATGGAAGGAAGTTGAACGATCGCTGAGCCAATTGGTGACGCTTGGGCGGAAAGGGAAGTTTAGGACTATGATTGTCATGTTCCCCATGGAAGATCAAATTGCCGGAACCTACGGCACGCAGGGGTACCAAGATCGATTGAAGAATCTGGCACAAAGAGCGGGAATTCCAGTTATCGATCTGACGGCTTCGTTCCATGCCGCATTCACAGGGTTCGATTCGTTGTTTATCCCGTGGGATGGGCATCCGAACGCCCGCGCGTATGGAATTGCTGCTAGAGAAATTCAGCAGGCTCTCGAGCAGAATTCAGGATTGCGTCAATAATGCAAAGTGCTCCACAAGCGCCTTCGCGGGTTGCATTTTTAGATTACCTTCGTGTGTTAGGAATGATGATGGTTGTAGGTGTTCATGCGCTGGGGCGAACGCAGTTATCCGCTACAACGGAAGCGAACGTGGCCTTCATTGTTTCGACGGTAGCAGTGCCAATTTTCTTTCTGGCTGATGGGTTTCTATTTGCTTACTGTTATGCAGCTGCGAAAACACTCGACTCCAGGCGTTACCTCATCCAGAACGTCTATAGGCTGATTATTCCATGGGTATGTTTCAGTGTGTTTTATGTTTGTCTCCGACTAATCTTGGAGTCTCAGGGCATATTGAGAGAGCAAGTGGTCATTGGGCAGGGGCAAAGGAGCCTATTTACAGCGATGTATTTGTCGCTGGTTGCTCCACAGATGTACTTTTTGCTCTCTCTATTTGTTGTTAGGTCTTTAGTTATTTTTCATAAAAAATTGCTCAATAGCCCAGTCCGATGGAGCCTACTGGTTTTTGTGGCCTACACAACCTGGTTCAGAAGCGTAGACGTCAAGTCGTATTTTCTTCCTGGTGCAGACCCCGTGCTTCTCGCTGCATGGGGATTACAATATTTTCTTGCCGGCATGGTGTTATACAAAGTGCACGGATCTGTTACCAGATATTCCGCAGGAATTTGTGTACTTGGCTTAACAATTGTTATCGTTTGCAGATTACTTTGTCCTAATCAGTATGCAGTTATTCAGTACTCATATCTCATTGGCGTCTATGCACTAGGCCTGCTCATCGCGAAACGATTTCCATCTGCCCCGAAGCTCGCGCAGTACAATATGGGGATCTATCTTCTCCATTACCCGATCGTTATTAGTCTGGTATCAGTGGTTGTTGCACGAGTAGTAGGGACGACGAACCTTGTGTCCTTTGTTGGCATCGTAAGCGCTACCTATGGATTGTCGGCATTGGTGACAAAGGGGCTTATTAGCACACCGTATCTGAGGGTAGTGCTAGGTGAAAGAGTTCGATCTGGTGGTGCTGGGTAATGAGCAGAGCCGAAGGAAATAGGCGTCTTGAGTAACGAGTGGATGTATAGAGGTGGCGTGTTATGGGAAGGAGAATCGGCAGCGAAACATGGTCAATGAGGGTAAGGGTTACGGGGTACTTGGTTATGGCCCTTTTCACTGTGGGTGTATTGGAGGCGGCATCGTATTGGTACTTGATGGCCTTTGAAGGCTACGATGGAACCCATCTTATATCTTATGAGTTTGATGATTACAAGAACATGCATCCGGTTCCTGGATACGTGAATACGAAGGGCATTTATCACAATGCCCAAGGATTCCGTGAGCAGAGTGACACATCCCGTGAGAAACAGCCAGGGGTGTATCGGATTTTTGTGATGGGCGGATCAACTGCCTACGGTCTTGGATCTTTATCGGCATATGGGCAAGAAAAGTATGCGGTTATCCGCAACGATGAAACCATTGATGCCTACCTTGAGCCCTATCTCAACCAAAAGCTTGGCAGGCGAGTAGAGGTCATTAACGCTGCCATTACCAGCCACTATAGCCACCACCACCTTATTTACCTCAATCAGACGATCTTGAAATATCATCCTGATATGGTTGTATTCATTGACGGGTTCAACGATTACTACGCCTATGACAAGGGGTTTGATCAGTTCGAAGACTATGCGTATCAGGAGCGTGTTCACGCTTTCATGGACGAGCCGAGTGTGCAGGCATTAGCCGGGTACACAGGCTGGTGGCTGTTTCGGAAAAGTCATTTCATTCATGTCTTTGCCAAAGCCTTGCGGCCGTGGTGGATCAAGGCCAACAGAATAGGAGCCATCCGACCAAAGATCGACGTGGAAAAGGCTCTGAAGAACATGGAAGAGAATGGCAAAAACAACTTTGTGAAAATGGTGGAGCGAAACGGGTTAATTCTAGCGCACGAACATGTGCGAGCAGTCTTTGTGCTTCAGCCAGAAATTGTGTTCAGACAGTCAAAGCGGTTGTCGCCATTGGAGCAGCAGATTTTTCAGGAGATGGACAGCCACTGGCAGGAAAACTTCGTCGAGTATAAGAATCAAGCCCTACCCATCGTGCGCAGCTTGCTGAGGCAGGCGACTCAAGTTTCCGGTGCGACCTTTGCCGATCTGACCGATCCCTTCAAAGGGCTTGATGATGACGCCTATACCGATTATTGCCATCTGACCCCTGCTGGCAACAACCGCGTCGCAGCGCGTTTGGGCGACCTTATCGCACCTATCATCGTTGGGACCTCTCAATAGTGGGCAATGCGTTGCAACAGCGGGATCATCAGAGAAGCCTTCTCTTTATCACCAGCTCAAGTGGGCCAGGTGGTGCGGAAACGGTATTTCTTCAACTGGCTACGGCGGCCCATCAACGCGGCATCCGTGTGCTTGCCGTTCTCTTTCGACCAGGCTGGCTCAAGGACTCCTTGGAACGAGTTGGTGTCGAAGTCAACGTCTGCCCTATGAAGGGGATGTTTGATTGGCGCTGGGTTCTGTATGTCGTGAACCTGGTTCGATCACGTCAGGCTGAGCTCATCCATGCCCATGAATTTACGGCAAACGTGTATGGTGTATTAGCCGGAAGATTAGCGGGGGTTCCAGTGGTAGCGACGGTGCATGGGAAGAATTACTACTGGGAGTGTTTGCGCCGAAGGATGGCCTATCGGCAGGTGGCACGATTCGGTCGAATGGTGGCAGTGTCAAAGGATCTGAAAGAATTTCTCGTCCGTCAGGTTAACATTCCCAGCGACCGTATCGATGTTATCTATAATGGAATCGTGGCCAAACCAGCCGAAGTGTCCACTACTAGGGTTCTTGCTTTGTCTGCCCTGGGTCTTGATGAGCACACGCGAGTCATTGGCTCAGTTGGAAGCCTCTACATCGTAAAGGGCCACGAGTATCTCATTCGGGCTCTTCCTGCGATTGTCCAAGCCTACCCCAATGTGGCACTTGTGCTTATCGGCCGAGGCGAGCAGGAACCGGTGCTCAGACGATTATCGAAGGATCTCGAGGTTGAAGAGCATGTTAGATTTCTGGGGTTTCGCTCGGATGTTGCGACCATTTTGGCCGGAATCGAGATTTTTGTGTTGCCATCTCTATCTGAGGGATTATCGGTGGCTCTCTTAGAAGCTATGGCGGCGGGAAGACCGATTGTCGCTTCTCGAGTGGGGGGAAATCCAGAAGTCGTGGTGGATGGAGAGACAGGCTTCTTGGTTGATCCGCGGGACTCCGGGGCATTGGCTGAGCGCATTGTTGAACTGTTGAATGATTCGCAGAAGGCGAAGGAATTCGGTGAGTCTGGACGTAAGAGAGTTCAAAACTGGTTTGCGATAGATAAGATGGTGGAATCGTACTGCGCCCTGTACGAATCAATGGGGCTGCAGGCTTGAGGTCAGGCGGGAGAAGGCCAAGAGTTCATGAAATTTCCTGACGGGCGCCGGTTTGCATTTTCAATTCTTGATGACACGGACGATTCGACTTTGGAGAATATCGAACCGATCTATCAATTGCTCTTAAAGTGTGGCATGCGGACGACGAAGACGGTTTGGCCTGTTGACTGTCCTGAAGGTAGTCGATTGTTTTTTGCGGCTGATACGCTGCAACGTGGGCCATATCTCAAATTTGTCAAAGAGTTAGTCTCGCAAGGTTTTGAACTGGCATTCCATGGTGCGACGATGGAATCTAGCCGTCGAGAGCGCACGGTAGAAGCGTTGGAGTTTATGCGGGCACAGTTTGGGGTGTATCCGCGGCTCTATTGTAATCATGGGCAGAATCGCGAGAATCTCTATTGGGGGCATAAGCGGATACAGACATTTATTCTGCGATGGCTGAGTGCTCTCCACCAGCGAGAGCCTCTCGACCACTTTTGCGGAGAACGGGAAGGTTCTGAATATTTTTGGGGCGACCTCTGCCAAAAACACTTTGCGTACGTCAGGAATTTCACCTTTGACAAGGTGAATCTTGAACAGGTGAGAGATGCGTTGCTCTACACATTGCCCGATACTCCCTATGTCAACTTTTGGTTTTCGACGGCGGATGCTCAGGACGTGGATGCGTTTGTGGATCTGATGAGAGTCAATGTGATCGATGAACTCGAACAGCAAGGCGGGATCTGCATTATTTCCACCCATCTTGGGAAGGGATTTGTCCAAGATGGCCAGGTCGAACCGTCCGTCCGGTCCATCATAGAATATCTAGGGGGGAAAGCGGGATGGTTTGTTCCCGTGTCGGTCATTCTCGATCATGTGCGCGCTCAACTCGGAGGTGGCCGAATGCTCACCTCGTGTCAACGGATCGCTCTGGAATGCAGATTTCTCGCCGACAAATTGGTGTCAGCTCCTCCGTGGTTTTCGCGTTGAGCTTGTGTATGAGTTGCTCGGCAAAGCAGTGGGATGTAAGTGGTCTTGCTGGAGGCGAGATTCTGATCAAACAGGGTGTGCTACTGTTTATTGGTCCAGCAGCATGACAGCAAGCTCAAAGACGACTGCTTTATGCGAGGAGATTCAGATACAGAACGGAAGTTCACACCAAACCAAATGCCTCTATCGCGCAACGTCCAGACGGGTGCGATGTGGTTCTGACTAAGCCGATCCGTGTATGCCATCTTGCGTCCGGGGATCTTTGGGCTGGGGCCGAAGTTCAGGTCGCGATGCTGCTCGGCACACTCACCCACTTTCCGGATCTTGAGCTCACGGCTTTCTTGCTCAACAGAGGGCGCTTGGCGGACGAGCTGACCCTCCGCGGAGTTCCGGTAAGGGTCTGTGACGAGTCGCGTCAGGGGATCGGTCAGCTTCTTTGGGCGGTGACCAACCATTTGAATGAGATTCAGCCGAACATCGTCCATTCCCACCGCTACAAAGAACATATTCTTGGTGCCGTTGCGGGAAAATTATCGCACAATCCTGTTGTGGTTCGAACCTATCATGGACTGGAGGAGCATCTATCCGGCTGGGCCGGCCTCAAAATGAAGCTCTATAATGGAATGGATGCCGCTATAGGCAAGATGACGGCCAATGGAATTGTTGGTGTCTCGTTTGAAATCGCCGGTATTCTGAAGCGGCGATTTCCTTCTGCAGATGTGCGTTGCATTAGAAATGGGATCGACCTGACGCGTGTTGTCCCATCTGTAGGGCGTATGGTGATGCGGGCACAACTGGGACTCTCGCCAGACTCGTTTGTAGTTGGAACGGTTGGTCGCCTTATGCCGATCAAAGGCCTTGAATATCTGATCGAGGCTTTTCGACAGTTCCGTCACCAGCATGACCCTCATAAGAGCGAGCTCGTGATTGTTGGAGATGGCCCATTGAAAGCCTCGTTCATGCGATGTGCAGAAGAGTATGGGGTGGCTCATGATGTGCGTCTGTTGGGTTCACGGACGGACATCTATGATGTCATGAACGTTTTTGATGTTTTTGCCCTACCTTCCCTCCATGAGGGAGTGCCGATGGTGCTGCTTGAAGCAATGGCCCTGGGGATTCCCATCGTGGCAAGCTGCGTCGGGGGAATCCCGGAAATTCTTGAAGACGAAAAGGAAGCCCTTCTTGCTCCTGCCAAGGACTCGACGGCTCTTGCACGAAGGATCGGGGAATATGCCGAGTCTCCAGAGCTTCGCGCTCGACTGAGTCGCGCAGCCAGGGCCCGTGTTGAGCGTGAATTTGCAATCGCGGCCTCGGCAGCGAGCATGCGCGGGATGTATCGGTCACTCATCGGTTACGGAGACTGTTGACGTGGTGATTTGTCACATCTGGGATGCGGATTATCCCTGGGATGTCCGGGTGGAAAAAGTCTGTGAGTCGCTGGCTAAGAAACATGACGTGCATTTGGTGTGTCGCAATTCCAAACGGCGCCCGCGATATGAACGAGCCAAGGACCTCCACATCCATCGCTTACCGTTTGTTTCCGATCGATGGGGAAAGCTCAATGATGTCATTGGATTTCCAGCTTTTTGCAATCCGTTCTGGATTTGCCATATTTGGCATGTGGTTCGTCTATTCAAGGCGGACGTTATTATTGTCAGGGACCTTCCGCTCGCCTTAACTGCAATTGGAATAGGTAGACTTTTTCATATACCCGTCATCCTGGACATGGCAGAGAACTATCCGGCCATGATCCGAGATCTTTGGGATCGCGATGGCTTCTCAGTCGTCAATTTCCTGGTCAGGAACCCGGCGATTATTCGTCTAGTGGAGCGATTGAGCCTTCGGTGGTGTGACCACGTCTTGGTGGTGGTGGAAGAGTCTCGGGATCGCCTCCTGGCGGCTGATGTTCCCAGTCACAGAATATCATTGGTCATCAATACACCTACGTCTGCCCGTTGGGTTGATCTGCCAAACCTGCCGGACGGCCTTGTGATACGTGAGTCAAATAGTCTTATTCTCGTATACCTCGGATTGCTGGAATGGCCACGTGGCGTTGAGACATCAATTCGCGCCATGCCTCTGGTTATAGGTAATATACCGGGTGCCCGACTTATTATTGTCGGCTCCGGTCGCCATGAGGGAGTTTTCAGGAAACTGGTGAATGAGCTGGAACTGCAAACCCATGTGTCCTTTCTCGGTTGGCTGGATTATGCCTCCGCGATTCGAGTCATTATGGAGTCGGATATTGGCCTGGTTCCCCACTATGCGACGGAAAGCTGGAATACCACCGTCCCCAATAAGCTTTTTGATTACATGTCTATGGGAAAACCGGTGATCGTATCCAATGCCAAGCCGACGGAGCGAATTGTTCAGGAGGAGCAATGTGGTGTTGTCTTCCAGGAGAAAAACGCCGAAGACCTGGCTCGTGCCGTCTTTCAGCTACAGGATCGGGCGGTGAGGCAAAGAATGGGCCAAACCGGCATAAGTGCGATCAGACGGACGTACAACTGGTCTGTGGATGAAGAGCGGCTATTGCGAGCAGTCGATCTCACTGTCCAAGGGAGAGCGTAGTCATTATGTGTGGCATTGTCGGCATTCTGGATTTACAAGGCCGCCAGGTTGATCCGACATGGATCGACCGCATGAACGCTGCGATCGTCCATCGTGGGCCTGACGACAGCGGATCATATGTCCGAAACTATGTTGGTTTAGGGATGCGTCGACTCTCGATCATCGATGTCGCTGGTGGGCACCAGCCGGTTTACAATGAAGATAAAACGGTGTGGGTGGTATTTAATGGCGAGATTTATAACCATCAGGAATTGCGAAGGGATCTCGAGCAAGCCGGACATCGATTTTATACGAGAAGTGATTCGGAGACCCTCGTTCATCTCTATGAACAGTATGGGGTTGATGGCGTGTCGCGTCTTCGAGGCATGTTCGCCTATGCATTATGGGACGAAAAGGCTAAGCGGCTCTTGCTCGCTCGCGATCGTATTGGCATCAAGCCGCTCTACTATTCAATGGCGAACGGCCGTTTGGCTTTTTCGTCCGAGCTCAAATCCTTGTGTCGGCTTCCTTGGTTCAAGCCGGATCTCAACCCACTCGCCATCGACCGATTCCTGGCCTATATGTACATCCCAGGGCCAGAAACGGTGTATCAAGGTGTGGTTGAGTTGCCACCCGCGCATGTTTTGATCCATGAGCGTGACCGGACGACGGTTCAGCGATATTGGACGCTTCAGTACCGCTCAAACCGGTCTATTTCGTTTGATGAATGGACAGACCGAGTCCTTACTCAGTTTCGTGACAGCGTCCGAAGCCATTTGATCAGCGACGTTCCACTTGGCGCCTTTCTTTCAGGAGGTATTGATTCGAGCGCCATCGTCGCGGCCATGGCGGAAGTCTCATCCAAACCTGTGGTGACCTTTTCCATTGGCCATGAGGGAAAGGGAGCGTTCCAGGATGAGCGACCGTACGCGCGCATCGTGGCGGAGCGATACCAGACGGAGCATCATGAATTGATCGTGTCGGCGGACATCCGGGATGTACTTCCCAAGATTGTGGCCTGTTTCGATCAGCCCTTTGCAGATTCCTCGGCCATTCCAAACTACTATATTACGAAGCTCACGAGGCGGCATGTCACCGTTGCGTTGTCGGGTCTGGGTGGTGATGAGTTGGCGGGTGGTTACGAACGGTACCTGGGAATGCAGTGGGCTGAGTACTTTAGGAAATTACCCCACTTCGTGCGTGGTGTCCTAGGGGAATATTGGGGCGGTTATCTTCCCGACCTGGAGTCGGGGCATCCGAGCATGAGCAGGTTAAAGCGGTTTTTGGCTTCCGCAGCGCTTCCGGCAGGTCGGCGCTATGGCGAGTTCGTGATGGCACATGCGTTCATGGATCGGGCACAGGTCTTCACACGTGAATTTCAAGGAAGTGCGAAGGGTGTCGACCCCGAGAGTCTTATCGAGCAGGTCTTTGCATCGTCGGATGCCGATAGCCTTTTGCACTATCTGTTATTGTGTGACATGCATCTGTATCTTCCAGGGGATCTATTGCCATTGACTGATCGATTGAGCATGTTGCATTCGCTCGAAGTGCGCGTACCGTTTCTAGACCATCCACTCATTGAATTGATGGCGCAAATTCCTCCGGAATACAAGGTGAGGGGATGTGAGAAAAAGGTGTTGCTGAAGCGGGCATTCCGTGGATTATTGCCTGACAGCATCTTGTATCGAAAAAAAATGGGATTCTCCGTGCCGCTGGCGCTCTGGCTGCGAACGGACTTGAAATCATTGATGCAGGACACGCTGTCAGAGACGCGTGTGAAGTCCTTGGGGTATCTCCGGTGGAATCAGGTGAGTAAGCTGATGTGTGAGCACCTGTCAGGTGCGGCGAACCATGAGAGCAAACTGTGGAGCCTCATGAATCTCGCACTGTGGGAGCAGCAGCGTCATCATGCATCATGAACGTGCCAAGCGTAGCGTAACGTCCGAACGTCCCTGCTTCAGGCCGATCGCCATAGACGGTATTCTTTGATGTGTTCCCTTTTCTTCGGAGTAGGCATTAATCAATCTGATCCACTGGCACAGGCAAGAATCTATCCATGACTGATCCACGGCCTTTCTCTAATCTCAACTCGCGCCATGCGAGGCCGGTTCTAGGAATAGAAAAACCCGAAAAGGCTAGCTCGATAGGATTCCAGGTATGGCTGCTGCTGGTCTACGTTGCCATGGAGTATGGAAGGCCAAGCAATCCACTGAGGATTCCAATGCTCATCTCTATCCTGCTGTTTTTCGGGTGGATCTTCAGGCCCAAAAAGATTTGGAATGTGCAAATTTTCTGTTTTCTTCTTTTCCTCGGCGTGATGGCTTTCGACATCGTCATTGCTAATAACTGGTTTGATGCGTTTTGGACGACGTACCTTATGACGGTTTTCCTGTTGTGCATATGCATCCCCCTCGTGCATTGTTTCGATACGCTAAAAAAGATACGAGCGTTTATCCTAATCTTTATCGGCGTAAATATATATGTGGGCCTTTGGGCCATCACCCATTCTGGGTATGGTCCTGCCGGGGCAGCGGGGGGGCAAGATGAGAATTACGTCGCAATGTACATGGCCATGATGCTGCCGTTCTGTTTCTTTCTGGCGGTCATGGAGGCCAGCGCGATGAAGAAGGCGCTGTTTGTGGGCGCTGGGCTCGTGGCGGTGGGCGCCGCTGTTGTCGGACTGTCCCGAGGGGGATTTCTCGGAATGGCTGGCGTGATGGGATATTGCATTATGAAGTCCCCCAAGAAATGGATGGGAATTGCAGTGGCGGGTGTTGTGATCACTGGAGTGCTTATTTTTGCCGGTCCCAAATACTGGGAGGAGGTTGAGACCATTGGTGATACAAGTGAAGGCACTGCGGACGTACGCATCGAGATGTGGAAGACGGCGTACCGAATGTTTCTGGACTATCCCCTAACTGGTGTCGGCCCCATGAACTTCATTTGGCGGGTTGGAGAATATATGACCGATGAGCAATCCAAGAAGTTTGGGAGGGATTTGACAGGGTCCATCATTACGCATTCGTTCTACTTTGATATCCTGTCAGAGATGGGTATGGCAGGGGCCATTCTCGTCATGATCGTGCTCTATCGAACTTACAAGGATCTTTGCGCTGTTGAGGTAGAGGCCCGAACTCTCTTGGCTAAAAACGATGGATCATTGAATATAGTGGCACTACAGCAGGCACAGACATACGCACGGGCCATTTCAGCAAGTCTAATTGGGTTTTTAATCTGCAGTGCTTTTCTTTCAACATTGTATATGGTGCATTTCTGGATACTGTGTTCGCTTGCAATGGCGCTGCGGACGATTCAGTCTGAACAGTTTAGAGGCACAGTGGTATCCAGCAGTGTCTGGATGGATGAGGCTAGAAGGAACTGACAATGGCAGCGAAGGCAGCCCGGCAAATTCCTATCCATCGGCAGGTCATCTACAGTGTTGTCCTTGTCGTCTTGTTTATTCTGGTAGCCGAAGTTGGATTGAGAATGTACGCGTACTATTTTCGGACATCCTATGAACGCTTCAATTACGATACGGGGAGATTAGAATTGGTTCCTGGGCTGTCACACCGTACGGAAAAAGGATATGAGTTTCGTATCAATAGCAAGGGGTTTGTTGGACCAGAGTTTGATGAGCAACCCTTGCCCAGTGTAACGAGAATTATTTCGCTCGGTGATTCGTGCACCTTCACTCTTGGTTTGTGGGAAATTGCTTACCCTGCGGTTACTCAACGCATCATGAATGCAAGAAGTCATAGCCGATCGGTTGAGTTTATCAATGCAGGCATTGAAGGCTATAACTCCGAGTACGCATTGAGTCGCTTAAGAGATGAAATCGTGAGATACAGTCCGCGCTTGGTGACGGTGTACATTGGCTGGAATGATTTAATGAAAATCGATCCTGCACATCTGAGCGCAACAGGCCAATATACAAGCTTGGCACGATTTATTGAGCACAGCTATTTGATGAAGGCGATGAAAAAGGTAATCTTTGTCAATCTAAGGTCAGTTGTTGTTGCCCCCGTTGTGGAGCCCAATATAGAGGATGCACATGCGTATGATTTATTTGTCCCCAAGGGGTACCAGGAAAATCTCGAAAGTATGATCGTGTTTCTTCAAAAACAAAACATTGGCGTTGTTGTTTTTTCTTTGCCGACGGTCGTTGAGCGCGGGATGAGTCAGGAGGATATTAGAAAACGGGGAGTCTTCTTCCCATATTTTGCCGGAACATACAGTATCGATAAATTTCTGAGTCTCCATGCTGCCTATAATAGGGGAATTCGGCAGGTTGCGGAGAAATTTGGTGTTCCACTCATCGACCTCGATAAAGCCTTTGAGGGCCGAGAGAAAAAGGAGTTGTTTTGGGACACCATGCATCCTAATGAAGCGGGGAATCGTGTCATTGCCGGAGTGCTGGCGGACCAGCTGCAGCAGCTAGGGTTCTAGTCTTCATGCGACGTTGGATTGCAAATACCTCGCTCGTGTTCTGTTCGATCGTTCTCAGCATTGGGGTTGGAGAACTGTGTGTCAGGTGGTTTCTTCCTCAGACCCTCGGGGTTTGGTCTATGTCGAGAGATGGCCTGACCATGCATTATCCTCTGACAAAGAGTCATCATGTTAGATTTGGGACCGATATTGAGATCAATTCGTGGGGGATGCGGGATCGGGAGCATCCGCTGGAGAAAGATCCCGCAGTATTCCGAATTCTCCTTCTAGGAGATTCGTTCCTTGAGGCCGTGCAGGTTCCCTTTTCCTCATCTTTTCCGAGCCTGCTCGAGGCAAATCTTGACTTCCATGGACAGTACAAGCGGGTGGAGGTCATTAATGCCAGTGTGAGCGGATGGGGAACAGATGATGAACTCACCTACTTTCTTCGCTATGGGTACAAGTTTCACCCCGATCTGATCTTGATAGGGATGACCATTCACAACGATATCAGTGACAATCTTCGGGAGAAGTTCCATGAGGTTGCGGGTAGCACGTTAAAGGCGCGTCCGGCTGAGTTGATCCCATTTTGGGAATATGTCCTGTTGGAAACAAAGGGGTTGTTGGCAAGAAACCTTCATTTATATCAAATGTTTCTCAGCTTTTCGCGTGCCGATGCCAATTCTGATGCCGCACGACAATTGAATACCCATCTCGCTCAACTTGTGAGCAAGACTGCTACCCCACAAATGGATAAAGGGTGGCAGCTTACGTTCCAACTGTTCAAGGAGCTAAGGACTGCATCTAAGAAAATAGGGGCGGAAGTGGCTGTGTTATTGATTCCGTTGTGGATCCAGGTGTCCGATGCGCAGCATGAACAGTTTTTGAAAGAGTACCAACTCGAGCTTGGTGACATTGATCTCGACAGGCCCCAACGTATGATGAAACAGTTTGGCCTGGATGAGGGGATCAGAGTGATTGATCTGCAGCCGGAATTTAAGGATTGGGAACAGCGTCACGAGGATGATCTGTATCTTAAGGGCGATGCGCATTGGACCGTCTCCGGCCACAGGCTTGCGTCTGAACTAGTCGCCTACGTGCTTAGAGATTGGGTTCTGCGATCGAGCAGCGGCGGTAATGAAAAGGGTTTAAGCGAGTAGAGAAAGAGCTTAGATCTGGCACATTGTTTGTCTTCTCACTGTCTTCCTAAGGCACATCCTAACAAACAAAGAGTCAAGCCCAAAGTTAGTTGAAATTCTCCGTGGCTCCCACGTTGATGTTAGGCAGCCTCGTTCGTGGCTGCCGACCGGATCTTCAACTCTCGTTGCAGGGCTGCCCG
>Ga0268299_1001924_pt1 | contig 29388 bp, 21 predicted proteins | sample NOBtaG_FD_193484 | JGI IMG/M metagenome (GOLD analysis project Ga0268299, IMG submission 193484) | Activated sludge microbial communities from bioreactor in Nijmegen, Gelderland, Netherland - NOB reactor | ecosystem: Engineered > Bioreactor > Aerobic > Activated sludge | place: Netherlands...
TCTGGTCGATTCCTCCGCCACCGCCCGCGCCCTGCAAGCGGTGCTGCGCCGGCGGCGACTGGCGCGCCGCGGCCGCGGCGGCGCGACGACGTTCTTCGTCACCGACGCGCCGCAGCGCTTCGTGCAGGTCGGCGGCCGCTTCCTCGGCGCCGAGGTGCACTCCGCCGTCCGCATCGAGTGAGCGCGCCTTGATCTTTGGCGCGGCGGCGGGCAGCATCTCCGGCTGCCCGAACCCCCGACCATGTTGAACCTCTTCAAGAAGATCTTCGGGACGAAGAACGACCGCGAGCTCAAGCGCCTGTGGCCGATCGTCCATCGGATCAACGAGCTGGAGGAGGCGACCGCCCAGCTCTCCGACGACGGGCTGCGGGAGAAGACCGCCGAGCTGCGCCAGCGCATCGCCGAGGCCACCGCCGCCGAGCAGCAGCAGCTCGAGGCGCTGCAGACCGAGTTGCGCGAGAGCGGTCCGGACGAGGACAAGGAGTCCCTGCAGCAGCGGATCGAGGTGCAGCGCAAGGCCTTCCTCGAGACCGAGAAGAGGGTGCTCGACGAGATCCTGCCCGAGGCCTTCGCGCTGGTGCGCGAGGCCTCCAAGCGGACCACCGGCCTGCGCCACTTCGACTCGCAGCTCCTCGGCGGCGTCGTGCTGCACGAGGGCAAGATCTCCGAGATGAAGACCGGCGAGGGCAAGACGCTGGTGGCGACCTCGCCGCTGTTCCTCAACGCCCTCTCGGGGCGCGGCGCGCACCTGGTGACGGTCAACGACTACCTCGCCCGCCGCGACGTGCAGTGGATGGGGCCGATCTTCCACCTGCTCGGCCTGAGCGTGGCCTCGATCGTGCACGACGAGAGCTACCTCTTCGATCCGACCTGGACGAGCAAGGACTACCGGCTGATGAGCCTGCGGCCGGTCGAGCGCCGCGAGGCCTACCGCGCCGACATCACCTACGGCACCAACCACGAGTTCGGCTTCGACTACCTGCGCGACAACATGAAGTTCGGCCTCGACGAGTACGTCCAGCGCGAGCTGAACTACGCCATCGTCGACGAGGTCGACAACATCCTGATCGACGAAGCGCGCACGCCGCTGATCATCTCCGGTCCGGCGGAGGAGTCGACCGACAAGTACTACCGCATCGATCGCATCATTCCGCGCCTGAAGCGCGGCGCGGTGGTGCAGGGCGACGTCAAGGAGGAGCAGCGCGCCGAGATCGAGGCGCAGGGCGACTACACCGTCGACGAGAAGTCGCGCAACGCGGTGCTCACCGAGCAGGGCGTGTCCAAGGTGGAACGCCTGCTGGGTCTCACCAACCTCTACGACCCGCGCAACATCGACATGCTCCACCACGTCAACCAGGCGCTGAAGGCGCACGCGATCTTCCGTCGCGACGTGGACTACGTCGTCAAGGACGGCCAGGTGATCATCGTCGACGAGTTCACCGGCCGCCTGATGCCGGGGCGGCGCTGGTCGGACGGCCTGCACCAGGCGGTCGAGGCGAAGGAGGGGGTGCGCATCGAGCGCGAGAACCAGACGCTCGCGACGATCACGATCCAGAACTACTTCCGCATGTACAACAAGCTGTCCGGCATGACCGGCACGGCGGACACGGAAGCGGTCGAGTTCGAGAAGATCTACAAGCTGCTGGTCGTCATCATCCCGCCCAACCGGCAGATGGTGCGCGTCGACCACCCCGACGTGGTCTACAAGACCGAGCGCGAGAAGTTCGACGCCGTCATCCAGGACGTCGTCGAGTGCCACGAGCGCGGCCAGCCGGTGCTGGTCGGCACGGTCTCCGTCGAGAAGTCCGAGACCCTCTCCAAGCTGCTCAAGAAGAAGGGCGTGAAGCACAACGTGCTGAACGCCGTGAACCACGAGGCGGAGGCGTCGGTGATCGCGCAGGCGGGCCGGCTGGCGCAGGTGACCATCGCCACCAACATGGCCGGCCGCGGCACCGACATCCTGCTCGGCGGCAATGCCGAGTTCCTCGCTCGCACCGAGATGGAGAACGACTGGATCCGCCGCGCCGCCGTGCTGCCGGAGCACGGCCGCTACGAGGACGCGCTGGCGGCGGTGCGGGAGCGCTTCGACCAGAACGTCGCGCGCATCCGCGAGAAGTACGAGCCGTTGTGGAAGCCCTTCGAGGTGCAGCAGAACGACGCCCTCAACCGCCTGACGAAGGCCGAGCGCGATCTGCTGGAGGCGCGTCTGCGGCACGCCGGCGAGGCGATCTCGCCGGCGCTCGATCTCGCCGCGCAGGACGCCGGCGCGCGCCGGCGCGGCGTCGCGGCTCTGGTCGAGTACACCGAGGCGCTGCGCGCCTTCGACCACGCCACCGGACCGCATTTCGGCGAGGAGGGCGAGAACCGCTTCGCCCGCGCCGTGCAGGAGCTGCAGGCGGCCCTCGACGCCCCCGAGGCGGGCCCGCTCGGCGCCAGCCGCACGGCCTTCGAACGGGCCCGCTCCGACTACGAGCGCGCGGTGCACAAGGCCTTCGCCAACGGCGGCCTCCCGCTCGACGAGGCGCGCGCCGCCTACGAGCGCATCGAGGCCGAGTTCAAGGCGGCCGAGGCCGGCTTCCTCGAACACCGCAAGCCGTTCGAGGAGGAGTTCGCCGCCGCCCAGAAGGAGTACGAGGAGACCCGCAAGAAATACGCGCGTGCGGTCGAGGACGTGCGCGAGCAGATCGAGAAGGCGCCGCAGGAGCACCGCGGCAAGCACGAGGAGCTGATCGCCCGCTACCGCGACATCTGCGCCGCCGAGCGCGAGAAGGTGGTGGCCGCCGGCGGCCTGCACATCATCGGCACCGAGCGCCACGAGAGCCGGCGCATCGACAACCAGCTCCGCGGGCGCGCCGGTCGCCAGGGCGACCCGGGCAGCTCGCGCTTCTATCTGTCGCTCGAGGACGATCTGCTGCGCATCTTCGGCGCCGACCGCATCAAGGGGCTGATGGAGCGCCTCGGCATGGAGGAGGGCGAGCCGATCGAGCATCGCCTGATCACGCGGGCGATCCTCAATGCGCAGAGCAAGGTCGAGGCGCACAACTTCGACATCCGCAAGCACCTGCTCGAGTACGACGACGTGATGAACAAGCAGCGCGAGGTGATCTACTCCCTGCGCCGCGACATCCTGGCGCGCGACAATCTGAAGGCCGACGTCGTCGCCCGCATGGAGGACCTCGCCGTGTCGGTCGTCGACCAGGTCGCCGGCGATCGGGCGCCCGACGAGCGCGACTGGAACTCCTTCCGCGAGACGGTGCTGAAGCAGTTCAATCTCCGCCTGCAGGCGAGCGACGAGCAACTCGACGAGCTGGCGGGGCCGCGCCTCGAGGAGCTGCTGGTCGAGCAGGTCAAGACCCAGTACGACGCCAAGGAGACCAACTTCACGCCGCCGATCCTGCGGCACCTGGAGAAGGTCATCCTGCTGCAGACCGTCGACGCCCTGTGGAAGGACCACCTCCTCAACATGGACCACCTGAAGGAGGGCATCGGCCTGCGCGGCTACGGCCAGCGCAATCCCCTGCAGGAGTACCAGAAGGAAGGCTTCTCGCTGTTCGAGGCGATGCTGCAGAAGATCGACGAGGACGTGGTCGAGAAGATGTGCACGGTGCAGATCGCGGACCCGCGCGAGCTCGAACGCGTGCGCGAGATGGAAGTGGCGCGCCAGAAGAAGCCGCAGCCGATGGTGATGAGCGGCGGCGGCGCGCCGACGCCGGCGCAGCAGCGGGCCCAGGGACAGGCCTTCAAGCGCGACGTCGACAAGGTGGGGCGCAACGATCCCTGCCCGTGCGGCTCGGGCAAGAAGTACAAGAAGTGCCACGGGGCGGCGTGAACCCGATCCCCGAAGTCGCCAGCGCTCCACCCATCCGCTTCCACGGCCTCGACCTGCCGGCGCGCTTCGGCGAGCCCGCGCGCGAGCTCGAGACCCTGCGCGCCGGCGCGGCGCTGTTCGACGCCTCCCTGCGCGCCTGGGTGCGGATGCGGGGCGAGGATCGCGTCGACTTCCTCCAGGGCATGGTCAGCAACGACGTGCGCGCCCTCGGCCCGGGCGCGCAGGTGTACGCCGCCCTGCTGACGCAGCAGGGACGCGTGGTGTCGGACCTCCGCATCCACGCCGCCGCCGACCATTTCCTGCTCGACCTGCCGGCGCACGTCGCCGGCGCCGCGATCGCCGCCCTCGAGAAGTACATCGTCGCCGACGACGTCGAGCTGGAGCCGGTCGAGGCCGTGCTCGTCGGCCTGGAGGGGCCCCGCGCCGCGGCGGTGCTCGCCGCCGCGGCGGGCACCGCCGCGCCGACCGGGCTGGCGGCGATCGAGATCGCCGGGCAGGCGGTCACCTGCGCTCCCGGCGGGGTTGCCGGCGGCCCCGGTCTCGTCCTCGGAGTGGCGGCGGCGGGCGCCACGGCGGTCTGGCAGGCGCTGCGCGCGGCCGGCGCCGAACCGGTCGGCTTCGAGGCGATCGAGGTGGCCCGGGTCGAAGCCGGCATTCCGTGGGTCGGCGTCGACATGGACGAGGAGATCCTCGTCATGGAGGCCGACCTCGACTCCGCGATCAGCTTCAAGAAGGGCTGCTACCTCGGGCAGGAGGTGGTCGAGCGGGTGGCGGCGCGCGGCCACATCAATCGCAAGCGCGTCGGCCTGCTGCTCGGCGCGGATCCGGTCGCGCCCGGCACCAAGGTCCAGGCGGGCGAGCAGGAGGTCGGCTGGGTGACCAGCAGCGTGCGCTCGCCCCGTCTCGGGCGGGCGATCGCCATGGGCTACGTACGCCGCGAGCACTTCGCCCCCGGTACCGCGCTGCGCGCCGGCGCCGCCGAGGCGGTGGTCGCCGAGCTGCCGTTCGTCCGCTGCTGATGGCGCGCGCGCCGGCCGGACCCGCGGTTCTCTACCGCCGGCGCGGCCCGATCGCGGTCGTCAGCCTCAATCGCCCGCGGGTGTTGAACGCCTACGACGTCGCCATGCGCGACGCCCTCTTCGAGGCGCTGACGGCGGTGCGCGACGATCCCGAGGTGCGGGTGATGGTGCTGCGCGGCAACGGTCCGGCGTTCAGCACCGGCGGCGACCTGAGCGAGTTCGGCAGCGCGCCTTCGCCGCTCGAGGCGCGCCGGGTGCGCTGGGCGCGCGACGTCTGGGGCACGCTCAGGGCGCTGCCGCAGGCGACGATCGCGGCGGTGCACGGCTGGACCGTCGGCGGCGGCTGGGAGATGGCGCTGCTGTGCGACCTCTGCATCGCCGCCGCCGACGCGCGCTTCGCCCTGCCCGAGACCGCCCTGGCGATGATCCCCGGCGTCGGGGGCACGCAGACGCTGCCGCGCGCGGTGGGCGAGGGCAGGGCGCTCGACTTCGTCCTCACCGGCCGCGTCGCCTCTGCCGCCGAGGCCCTCGAGCTCGGTTTCGTGCAACGCGTCGTGCCGCGCGCCGAGCTCGATGGCGCCGCGCTCTCGCTGGCGCGCCGCCTCGCCGCCATTCCGCCGGCCCTGGTGCAGGCGAGCAAGCGCGCGGTTCACGACGCCCTCGACCCGCGCGCCGGCGGGTGGCGCTGATTGCACGCCCCCGATCCAGCACGACCTCGGAGCCGCGGCCGTCAGGGAGCGGTTGGCCTCGCGTTGGCACGCAGCCAACCGCTCCCTGACGGTCGCGGCTCCGAGAGCGCGCCAGGGCGGGCGCTGTTGCGCGGCGCCGATCCGGTGCTAGAGGCAGCCCAACCACCATGAACACCTCCAACTTCGTCTCCATTCCGGCGCAGATGTTCCCCGAGCAGGAGCAGCTCGTCTTCGAGTCCGTCCGACTGAGCTACGGCGAGCTCTGGGAGCGCATCCAGCGCACCGCCAACGCCCTGCGCGAGCTCGGCGTCGGCCGCGGCGACCGCGTCGCCGTGCTGCAGACCAACTCGCACCAGTACGTCGAGGCCTACTTCGCCGCCGCCGCCCTCGGCGCCGTCTTCATCCCGGTGAACTACCGCGCCAAGCTGCCCGAGCTCGAGCACATGATCGGCAGCGCCGGCACCAAGGCGGTGCTGGTGGGCGAGCGCTATCTGCCCCTGGTGCGGGAGCTCGCGCCGCGCCTGCCTTCGGTCGCGACCTACGTCACGCTCGAGCGCGAGGTCGACGGCATGGTGCACCTCGAGGCGCTGGTGGAGCGGGCGCCGGTCGAGCTGGCGGAGGAGGAGGTCGACGACGACGAGACCACCATCCTGATGTACACCAGCGGCACGACCTCGCTGCCGAAGGGCGTGATGCTGACGTTCAACGACTTCACCGCCTACGTCGTCAACTCGGTCGAGCTCGCCGACGGCACGCCGCGCGGCGCGGCTCTCCTGTGCGTGCCGCTGTACCACATCGCCGGCGCGACCAACGTGATGACCAACATGTTCTCCGGCCGCAAGCTGGTGCTGCTGCGGCAGTTCGACGCCAAACAGTGGCTCGAGACCGTCGAGCGCGAGCGCATCACGCACGCCTTCCTGGTGCCGACGATGGTGAAGCAGGTGATCGACCATCCCGACTTCGAGCGCCACGACCTCACCAGCCTGGAGACGCTGTCCTATGGCGGCGCGGCGATGCCGTTCCCGGTGGTGCGGCGCGCGATCGAGCGCTTCCCCCGCGGCGTCGGCTTCGTCAACGCCTTCGGGCAGACCGAGACGACCTCGACGCTCACCGTCCTCGGCCCCGAGGACCATCGCCTCGACGGCCCGCCGGAGGAGGTCGAGCGCAACCTGAAGCGCCTGGTGTCGATCGGCCGGCCGCTGCCGGACGTCGAGGTGCGCATCGTCGACGACGAGGGGCGCGACCTGCCGCCGGGCGAGGTCGGCGAGCTCTGGGTGCGCACGCCGCGGGTGATGAAGGGCTACTCCTCGAAGGAGGGCACCAGCTCGCCGCTGCAGGAGGACGGCTGGCTGCCGACGCGCGACATGGGCTGGCTCGATGACGACGGCTACATCTTCCTCGCCGGCCGCAAGGACGACATGATCATCCGCGGCGGCGAGAACATCGCGCCGGCGGAGGTCGAGGCGGTGCTGTACTCGCATCCGGCGGTCGAGGAGGCGGCGGTGATCGGCGTGCCCGACGTCGAGTGGGGGCAGCGAGTCGCGGCGTTCGTCGTGCCGCGTCCGGGGCAGACGCTCGATCCCGACGAGGTGATCGAGTTCTGCCGGCAGCGTCTCGCGTCCTTCAAGAAGCCCGAGATCGTGCGCATCGTCGACGCGTTGCCCAAGAACCAGATGGGCAAGATCCTGAAGAAGGACCTGCGCACGGCCTTCGAGGCGTGAAGCGGGGGCGGGTCCGAGCGCGATGAAGCCGGCGCCCCGAGTCGAGCTCCGGCGCCGTGGCGCGGTCGCCCACCTGGTGCTGCGGCTGGCGCGGGCGCGCATCGACGAACGCGCCGCGCAGGAGCTGTGCGCCGCGGCCGAGGAGTTGCGGCTCGACGATGCCATCGCGGTGGTCGTGGTGGAGAGCGCCGGCGCGGACTTCGGCCTCGGCTTCGCCGGCCTGCCCTGGGGCGCGCGTCTCGACTGCGTCGAGAGCGTCGCGCGCCTGCCGCAGCCGGTGGTCGCGCTCGTCGCCGGGCGGGCCTGGGCGGAGTCGTGCGAGCTCGCGCTCGCCTGCGACCTGCGCCTGGCCAGCTCGGCCGCGAGCTTTCGCCTGCCGCAGATCGCCGAACGGCGCCTGCCGGCGCACGGTGCGAGCCAGCGCCTGCCGCGCCTGGTCGGTGCCGCGCGCGCCCTCGAGATTCTGTGGAGCGGGCGCGCCGTCGGCGGCGCGGAGGCCGCCCGGATCGGCCTCGCCAGCCGGGTGCTCGCCCCCAGCCGCCTGGCGCGGGCCGCGGCCGCGCTCGCGGACGAGCTGGCGTCGAAGGGCGCGATCGCGCTGAGACTGGCGAAGGAGGCGGTGCGGGCGGCTTCCGATCTCACCCTCGAACAGGGAATGCGCCTCGAGCAGGACCTCTACGTCCTGCTGCAGACCGCGCCCGAGCGCGCCGAGCGCGTGCGCGCCTTCCAGCAGCGCCGTCCAGGCTGAACGACGCCCCGGCAGAACAGCGGAGCCGCGACCGTCAGGGAGCGGTTGGCCTCGCGCTGGAACGCAGCCAACCGCTCCCTGACGGTCGCGGCTCCGCTGTCGTGCGAGGAACGCGGTCGTGCCAGCAGCGGTGTCGCGCCAGCGGTCGGCCGCCCCGCCCGCGCTACCAGCGGATGCGGACGCGCCGGCCGTCGATGCGCAGGCGGCCCTCGGCGAACAGGCGAACCGCCTCGGGGTAGGCCTCGCGCTCGACCAGTTGCACCCGCGCCGCCAGCGTCTCGGGGGTGTCGTCGTCGAGCACCGGCACGGTGCGCTGGAGGATGATCGGGCCGTGGTCGTACTCGTCGTCGGCGAAGTGGACGGTGCAGCCGCTCAGGCGGACTCCGGACGCGAGCACGGCCTCGTGCACGTGGTGGCCGTAGAAGCCCTTGCCGCTGAAGGCGGGGATGAGGGCGGGGTGGACGTTCATCACCCGCCCGGCGTAGGTGCCGCGCATCTGGAAGGGCGAGAGGAAGCCGGCCAGCAGGATCAGGTCGGGGCGGTGCGGGGCGAGGGCGGCGTGCAGCGCGTCGTTGAACCCGCCGACGTCGGCATGCTGCTTGCGCGGCACGGCCACCGCCGGGATGCCGGCCCGGCGGGCCCGCTCCAGGCCGAGGACGCCCTCGCGCGAGGACACCACCACCTCCAGCCGCGCCGGCAGGGCGCCGGCCGCGATCCGGTCGAGGAAATTCTGCAGGGTGGAGCCGCCGCCGGAGAGCAGCATCGCGATGCGCAGCATGGGGCGCCTTATGCCCCCCCTCCGGGCGGGCGGCAATGACCCCGACTCGCCGGTTGTCACACCCAGTCCAGCGTTGTAAAAGGCCGGCGCAGGTCGAACGCCCCGGCGCAGGTCTGGGCCGACGAGAGGATCAGCAAGAGGAGGTCATTTGGCTTTTCGCGGTAGAGGTCCACGGTTCATCCCCCCGCCCCCCGACGCACACAAGATCAACCGCTACATCCGCGCCCCACAGGTCCGGCTCATCGCCGCCGACGGGCGCCAGGTCGGCATCGTCGATCTGCAGGATGCCCTGCGGCAGGCGGAAGTCGCGCAGTTGGACCTCGTCGAGATCGCTCCCACCGCCAATCCTCCCGTCTGCCGCATCCTCGACTACGGCAAGTTCAAGTACCAGGAGCACAAGAAGGAGGTCGAAGCTCGCAAGAAGCAGAGCACGACCACCGTCAAGGAGCTGCGCCTCGGCTACCGCACCGGCGCCCACGACATCGAGCGCCAGGTCGACAAGGCGCGCGAGTTCCTCAACGAGGGGGACCGCGTCAAGTTCATCCTGCGTTTCCGCGGCCGCGAGATGGAGTACCAGCAGCTCGGGCGGCAGAAGCTGATGGCGGTGACCGAGGCGTTGTCGGACTGCGGTGTCCTCGAGATCTCGCCGAAGATGGAAGGGCGTCTGATGGCGATCATCATCGCCCCCTCGGTCAAGAAGAAGCCGGTGACGCCGACGAAGCCGGCGGCCAAGCCGGGCGAGGAGGTCGCCAAGGATCCCGCCGCCGCCCCGGCCCCCGAGTCGACTTCGTGAAGCGCTGGTTCGCCCTCTCCGCGATCGGCCGCGACCGGCCCGGGATCGTCGCCGATCTCGCCGAGCTGGTCTACGACTGCGACTGCAACCTCGAGGATTCGAGCATGACGATCCTCGGCAGCGAGTTCGCGGTGTTGCTGCTGCTCACCGGCGAGGGCGCCGAGGTCGAGCAGCGCTTGGCCACCGGGTCGAAGCGACTCGAGTGGGAGAAGCGGCTGACGGTCTTCATCCGGCCGCTCGAGGGCGAGCCGATTCCGTACTCGGTCGGCAAGGAGGCGCGGCCGTTCGAGTTGCAGGCGACCGGCGTCGACAAGGCCGGCCTGGTCGCGCGCGTCGCCCGCCGCCTGGCGGAGCACGGCGCCAGCATCGCCCAGATGTTCACCCACTCGCGCCCCGAGCCCGGCACCGGCACGTCGATCTACACCATGCGCATCCGCCTGGAGGTGCCGGCCGAGGTCGACGAAGCGGCGTTGCGGGACGAGCTCGAGAGCCTGGCCGACGAGCTCAACGTCGACGTGAAGCTCGAGGCGCTCCGACCGCAGTGACTTTCGGACTAGCGCGCCATCAGAGCCGCGACCGTCAGGGAGCGGTTGGCTGCGCGCTGGCACGATGCCAACCGCTCCCTGACGGTCGCGGCTCCGCTGTCCTGCCAGCGCGACCTCACTCCTCGTCGCGGAAGAACGCCCGCGCCGCGACGTCGCTGTCGCCCGAGCCGGTGGCGGCGACGGCCATGGCCGAGGGCTCGGTGCCGCGGCGGAAGGCCTCGAGGATGGCGGAGCCGTCGCCCGGGGCGGCGCGCCGGCCGGTGAAGCGGTTCACCGGCGTGAGCACGACGGTCGGCGGGATCGGGAAGGTCTCGATCGGCTCGCCGGCGAGGGCGTGCTCCATGAAGTCGAGCCAGATCGGTGCGGCGATCTTGCCGCCGGTCTGCTTCTTGCCGATCGTGACCTTCTCGTCGAGGCCGACCCACACCGCCGTCAGCAACTGCGGCACGTAGCCGACGAACCAGGCGTCGGTGTAGTCGTTGGTGGTGCCGGTCTTGCCGGCCACCGGGCGGCCGAGCTTGGCGGCGCGCTTGCCGGTGCCGCGCTCGACCACGCTCTCGAGCATGCTGGTCACCTGGTAGGCGGTCGCGGCCGGCAGCGCTTCGCGCGGCTGCGTCGGCGCCTCGTAGATCGTCTCGCCGCTGCCGTCGACGATGCGGGTGATGAAGATCGGCTCGTGGCGCATGCCCTGGTTGGCGAGCACGGTGTAGGCCGAGGCCAACTCGAGCGGGGTGACCTCGGAGGAGCCGAGCGAGAGGGAGAGGTTCTTCGGCATGGGCGAGCGGATGCCCATGCGGCGCAGGTAGTTGATCAGGTAGGGCAGGCCGATGCGCATGGTCAGCTTCACCGTCACCACGTTGCGCGAGAAGGTCAGCGCCTCGCGCAGCGTCGTCGGCCCGTAGTACTTGCGCTCGAAGTTCTTCGGCTGCCAGACGCCGCGGCTGTCGGGCAGGGAGATCGGCTCGTCGACGATGATCGAGGCGGGGGTGAAGTTGCGGTCGAGCGCGGCGGCGTAGATCAGCGGCTTGAAGGCCGAGCCGGGCTGGCGCGCCGCCTGCGCCGCGCGATTGAACTGGCTGCGGTTGAAGTCGTAGCCGCCGACCATCGCCTTGACGTGGCCGGTGCGCGGGTCGATCGCCACGATCGCGCCCTCGACCTCCGGGGCCGGATCGTATTGGAAGCGGTAGCTGCCGTCGGGCTCGACCGTCGCGACCACCACCCGCAGCACGTCGCCGGCGCGGTAGGTCGGCAGGGCCTCGCCCTTGGCCGACTGCAGCCAGCCCTTGGCCGTGCCGATGCCGAGCTGGGTCTTGCCGCCGGCGCTCGACAGCACCACCGCCTGCACCGCCTTGCCGATCGGCGACTGCTCGCCCTCGAGGCGCTTGCCCTGCTGCTGCAGGAAGGCCGCGACCTCGCGGCGGTCGAGGGTGCGCACCGGCCTGCGGCTGCCGCCGCGGCCGGCGTCGAGCTTCTCGAGCGCCGGTCGGAGCGCGGCCTCGGCGGCCTCCGACATCGCCACGTTCACCGGGGTGTAGACGCGCAGGCCCATCTGATAGAGCGCGTCGGCGCCGTAGCGCTCCTCGAGCAGGCGGCGCACGTGCTCGACGTACCAGGGGGCGGCGATGTAGCTGCCCTTGCGCGTCGCCAGCGAGATCGGCTGCCGGAGGGCCTCCTCGCCCTCGTCGGCGCCGATGAAGCCGGCGTCGACCATGCGGCGGATGACGTAGCGCTGGCGCGCCTTGGCGCGGCGCCAGTGCTTGATGGGCGAGTAGCGGCTGGGCGCCTGCGGCAGGCCCGCCAGCAGGGCGGCCTCCGCCAGGGTCAGGTTCTCGACCGACTTGCCGAAGTACTCGCGCGCCGCCGCCGCCACGCCGTAGGCGCCCGAGCCGAGGTAGATGTGGTTCAGGTAGAGCGACAGGATCTCGTCCTTCGAGAGCTGCTGCTCCATGCGCATCGCCAGGATGACCTCCTTCAGCTTGCGCTCGTAGCTCTTCTTCGGCGTCAGCAGGAGCTGTTTGACGACCTGCTGGGTGATCGTGCTGCCGCCCTGCACCGGGCCGCCGGCGACGAAGTTGTTGTAGAAGGCGCGCACGATGCTGACCGGGTCGACGCCGGAGTGGCGGTAGAAGCCGTCGTCCTCGGCGGCGACGAAGGCCTCGCGCACGCGCATCGGGATGCGGTCGATCGGCACGACGTAGCGCTTCTCGAGGAAGAACTCGCCGATCACGGTGCCGTCGTCGGCCAGCACCTGGGTGACGGTCGGCGGCCGGTACTCCTGGAGCTGCGTCAGCGGCGGCAGGGCGGCGTTGATCTCGGAGTAGAGCAGGGCGGCGGCCGCCGCCCCGGCCAGCAGCAGGATGGCGGCGACGCCATAGGAGGCGCGCCGCAGGAACGTCGCCAGCGTCGCCAGGCGCGATGTTTTGCGCCGTTTCCGGGGCATGCCTCTGGTTAGCAAGACGCCGTGAAAAGGAAAGCCCCGCTCAGGCGGCCGGCAGGTGGACGCGCACCTGCGTGCCCCGGCCGGGGGCGGATTCGAGGGCGATGCGGCCCTGCTGCAGCTCGACCAGGGCGCGCGCGATCGACAGGCCCAGGCCGAGGCCGCGGGCGCCGAACTCGAAGCGGCCGGAGGCGTGCAGCAGCAGGTCGCCGGCGGCGGTCGAGAAGGCCTCGAAGGCGACCGCGACCTCGGCCGGCGACATGCCGATGCCGCTGTCCTCGAAGCGCGCCTCGATCTGGTCGCCGGCGCGCTCCGCGGCCACCGCGATCCGGCCGCCGTCGGGGGTGAAGCGCACCGCGTTCGAGAGCAGGCAGATCCAGACCTGCCGCAGCCAGACGGGGTCGGCGTGCACCGTGAGGCCGTCGGCCGCCGCCGCGACCAGCTCCAGCCGGCGGCCGGCGAGCGCCCCTCGCATCTCGTCCACCAGCCGCCGCAGGCCCGCCCCCAGGTCGCAGCGCCGCGGCGTCAGGCGCAGCAGGCCGGCGCGCAGGCGGAAGCCGGTCTGCATCTGCGCCAGCGAGCGGCGCAGCCAGGCGAGATTGCGGTCGGCCAACGCCAGCCACTCGCTCTCGCGTACCCCCGCCACCCCCGAGAGCAGGTCGACGGCATTGCCGAGCACGTGCAGCGGGGTGCCGAGCTCGTGCGCCGCGGTGGTCAGGAGGCGCGTCTTCTGCTCCGCCTCGCGCCGCGCCCGGGCACAGGCGTCCTCGAGGTCGAGCAGCAGTTGCCGGCGGCGGCGTTCGGCCTCGAGGCTGTCGAGGCCGCGCCGCACCGCCAGCAGCAGCTCGTGCGGCTCCCACGGCTTGGTCAGGTAGTAGAAGACGGCGCCCTCGTTGATCGCCTGGATGAGCGCCTCGACCTCGGCGTAACCGGTGAGCACGATGCGCACCACGTCGGGGTGTTCGGCGCGGCTGCGCGCCAGCATCTCGATGCCGCTCAGCTCCGGCATGCGGTGGTCGGTGACCACCAGCGACACCGTCTCGCGCCGCAGCGCCGCGAGCGCCTGCGCGCCGCCGTCGGCGGTCAGCACCGGGTAGTGCGGCGCGAGCGTGCGCCGCAGCGCCCTCAGGCTGGCGGGCTCGTCGTCGACGACGAGGATGGTGTGTCCTTCCATGGCACGTCCTCCCTGACGCCCCCGGACTAGCGCACCACGGGGGACGCGGCAACGCCGATTTGCGGCCCTACCTCAGTCGGTGCACATGGGTTATAGACGGCGGCGCGCGATGACGACCCCTGCGACCAACTCGAGATCGACCCGCGTGCGCTCGCGCCAGCCGAGCGGTCGCGATCTCTCGTTGCTGGAAGACATCAGCACGATCATCACCCAGTCGCGCGACGTGCGGGGCGCGCTCGAGCGCATCGTCGAGGTGACCTCGGAGCGCATGGACACCGAGGTCTGCTCGCTCTACATCTACGAGGGCCGCAGCGGCCTGCTGACCCTGTGGGCCACCACCGGCCTCGACCGCAGCAGCGTCGGGCGGGTCAGCATGCGCACCGACGAAGGGCTGGTCGGCTACGCCTTTCAACTGCTCGAGCCGGTGATGGCGATCGATGCCATGGCGCACCCGCGCTACAAGTACTTTCCGGAGACCGGCGAGGAGCGCTACCACTCGCTGCTGGCCGTGCCGGTGCTGGAGCGGCGCGAGCCCTCGGCGGTGCTGGTGGTGCAGACCTCGCGCCGGCGGCGCTTCAGCCGCGGCGAGGTGCGCCTGCTGCGCACCATCGCCGGCCAGGTGAGCGGCATCATCAGCCAGGCTCGTCTGATCGAGAGCCTGGAGAGCAAGGAGGAGGAGCGGCGCGACTACCAGCGCCAGATGGGCGAGGCGCTGGCGGAGCTGGAGCGCTACCAGACGGGCGACAGCCGTCCGCGCCCGGCGGCCCAGCGCATCCGCCTGACCGGCATGGGAGCCTCTCCCGGGTTCGCCATCGGGCGGGCGCACCGGCTGGAGACGGCGGCGCGCTTCGAGGACGCCCCGCGCGAGCGCCGCGGCACGGCGCGCGAGGAGGTCGCGCGCTTCCGCGCCGCGGTGCGGCGGGCGATCGAGCAGACCGGCCGTTTTCGCGAGCGCGTGCGCGAGACCCTGCCGGAGATGGACGCGGCGATCTTCGACGCCCACCGCCTGATGCTCGAGGACGAGAGCCTGCTTTCCAAGGTCGAGGGAGCGATCCGCGAGGGCATCTCGCCCGAGGCGGCGCTGGGGGACGTGGTGGGCGAGTACGTGCGCCAGTTCGAGGGGCTCGACGACGCCTACCTGCGCGAGCGCGCGCTCGACATCAAGGACATCGGCCACCGCATTCTGCGCTGCCTGCTCGGCATCAGCGACGTGCCCAAGAAGGCCATCGGCCGCGGCGTGGTGCTGGTCGCCAGCGAGCTGGTGCTCTCCGATCTGCTGCTGATCGAGCCCGGTAAGCTGAAGGGCCTGGTGCTGGCCACCGGCGGCGTGACCTCGCACGCCTCGATCCTGGCGCGCTCGCTCGAGATCCCGACGGTGATCGGCTGCGAGCAGCTCTCCGAGGAGAGCGTGCGCCCCGGCGACCAGTTGGTGGTCGACGGCAACGCCGGCATCGTCTACGTCAACCCGCCCGCCGACATCGTGCGCGAGTACGAGCGGCTCGATCGCGAGTACCGCGCCTTCAATCGCGAGCTGGGCGCGCTGGTGCACCTGCCGGCGGAGACGCTCGACGGGCGGCGCGTGCACCTGCACGCCAACATCGGGCTGTTCAGCGACGTCCACCTCGCGCGCCAGCACGGCGCCGAGGGCATCGGCCTCTATCGCACCGAGCTGCCCTTCCTGTCGCACCGCGACTTCCTCAGCGAGGCCGAGCAGGTCGAGCTCTACGCCCGCGTCGTCGACACCATGGAGGGCCTGCCGGTGACCATCCGCACGCTCGACCTGGGGGCGGACAAGTACCCCGCCTACCTGCGCGTGCCGCGCGAGGAGAACCCCTTCCTCGGCTGGCGCTCGATCCGCATCTCGCTCGAGATGGCGGAGGTGTTCAAGACCCAGTTGCGCGCCATCCTGCGGGTCAGCGCCGCGGCGCCGCTGCGGATCCTGTTCCCGATGATCTCGAGCGTCGAGGAGATCCGGCGGGTGAAGGAGCTGCTGGAGGAGGCGAAGGAGGAGTTGCGGGGCACCGACACGCCGTTCGACGAGCACCTGCCGATCGGCATCATGGTCGAAGTGCCGTCGGCCGTCAGCCTGTCGCCCAAGCTGATTCGGGAGGTCGACTTCTTCAGCATCGGCACCAACGACCTGATCCAGTACACGCTCGCGGTCGACCGCAACAACCGCAAGGTCGCGCCGCTCTACGAGCCGCTGCACCCGGCGGTGCTGCGGGCGATCAACTACGTCGCGCGCGCCGCCTTCGACGCCGGCAAGCCGGTGTCGATCTGCGGCGAGATGGCGGCCGATCCGATGTGCACGCTGGCGCTGGTCGGCATCGGCCTCGAGAACCTGAGCATGGGCCCCTTCTTCGTGCCCGTGATCAAGCGCCTCGTGCGCGCCGTCGACTTCCGCCGCGCCCAGCGCCTGGCGCAACAGGCGCTCGACCTCGCCACCGTCAAGGAGGTCAAGGGCCTGCTGTTCGAAGGCATGCGGGACCTGGGCGTGATCGACGTGATCGAGACCTACCACTGACGGTTGGCGGAAGGAGGAACGGGTGGGCCGGAACGTAGCGAGGGCCGTGGGACTGCTCGTCCTCGGCCTCTTCCTGGCGGGTGCGGGCGCGGCGCAGGCGCAGAAGCCGGCGGCGCGCCCCGACGTCGCCAGGCAGGTGGAGGCGCTGGCGCAGGCCCAAGAGGAGGCGCAGCGGCGGCTGGCGGAGATGCGCGAGACCCTGACCCGCCTGGAGCAGCGCCTCGACGAGACCGCCGGCGCCGCCGGCCGGCAGCGCGAGGCGCTCGGCGAGGCCGAGGTCGCCGCCAAGGAGGCGCGCGGCGAGATCACCGACCTGGTGCGCGGCCTGTACGTCGAGGTCAACGGCGTCAAGGGCGAGATCGCCGCGGCGCGCGCCGCGAGCGACGGCCTGGCGGCGCAGTTGGAGAGCTCGCGCTTCAGCAGCGGCCTGCTGATCGCGATCGTCATCGCCTTTCAGATCGGCCTCATCCTGCTGGCAATACGCGCCCGCCGGTGATACACGCCGGGCAGGGTGAGTAGGAGGCAACAGCGTCCCTGCTTGGCCCTCTTGGCAGTCTTGGCGCTGAGCGGCCAGGTGAGCTGTCGATCTCGCGATCGCGCCGACGAGTCTGCCTATTTTCCGCTGCGGCGCGACGATACCTGGGTCTACGAGATCGCCCGCAGCTCCTATCGCGATCCCGCCCGCCTCATGATCCGCGCCCGCGGCGACCGCTTCGTCGGCCCGCTGCGCAAGCGCGCTCACGTGGTGGAGGAGCGCTACGCTGCCGACGCCGACGACCCGCCCGGTGAGCCCACCCTGCTGGCCTACTACCACGAGGAGGGCTTCGTGCACCGGGCGATGTCGCTCGAGTACCAGGGCGAGGACATCGTCGAGCTCGGGCCGCACGCCGCCGAGGAGCGCTTCCTGCCGCTGGCGCTCGACGGGCGCTCGCGCTGGCGCGGCACCACCACCGCCTACGACGTCCCCGGCGGCTCCGGCTACGCGGTCGAGCAGGAGCATGCCGCCGCGGTCGAGCCGGAGGCGGTCGAGGTTCCGGCCGGGCGGTTCGACGGTTGCATCCGGGTCGACACCGTCGCCGTGCAGACCCTGCACGCCGAAGGGCGCGCCCGCGGCAAGCCGAGCGTGCTCTACTACCGCGACTGGTACGCCCCCAACGTCGGGCTGGTGCGGTCGCGCCTCTCCACCCGGCCGGACCACAGCGCCTGGCTGGCGGAGACCACCCTCATTTCGTTCGTGCCGGGGGAGGGGGTTCGCTGAGGGTTGCTGCCCTCGACGCCCTGCAACGACGCGCAGGGAGCGAACTTGACATGTGTTTCCCAACTCGGTTATGGGCACGCTCCGCATGGAAGTCCGCTTCTCCTTGGGTCGGGGGGGAACGCGTAATCACCAGGATCTGGTCTACGGTTTAGGTTAAGGAGGTTTCGATGAAGCGACTGCATACGCTGATGGCCGTTCCGCTGCTCGCGGGACTCATGTTCGTGACTGGTTGCGACAACGACGACGAGCCGCTGCCGCCGTCGGGTCCGACCAACACCGCCACGGCGGTGCCGGCGACCGCGACGCGCACCAACACCGTGGTGCCGCCGACGAACACCTCCGTGCCGGCGACCAACACGCCGACCCACACCCCGGAGAACACCGTTCCGCCGACGGAGACGCCGACGACGGACCCGACCGCGCCGACCAACACTCCCACCGAGGTCCCGGTCGAGCCGACCCCGACGGCGACCAGCGACGGCCCGATCGATGCGGTCTGCGGCGACGAGGTGACCAACGCCGAGGCCGGCGAGGAGTGCGACGACGGCAACAACTACGGCGGTGACGGCTGCGCCGCGAACTGCACGTTCGAGGCCAACATCACCCTCGACTTCGGCTCGGGCACGACCACGCAGAGCTCGTCGACCGTGCAGACCGGCCTCTTCGCCCTGGTGCTGAACATCACCGGCAAGCAGGTCATCACCCACGGTCAGGCGCGTACGCAGGCCTCGACCGGCGCCGACGGCTTCACCAACTTCAAGCCCGGCGAGCTGCCGATCGCGAGCGTGATCAACAACAACCAGGAGGACGGCATCGGCTTCATCGACCCGATCGTCGTGCCCGGCCTGGTGTGCGCCTGCATCCGCGGCATCGAGCTGCAGACCTGCGGCGGCCGGCCGGCCTTCCCCGGCAACACCGATCCCAACAACGGCACGATCTGCATCGACGATCCCGCCGTCTGCGACGGCGACCCGGACGGCGCTTGCATCCCCGCCTTCGGTCCGGGCGTGTCGGCGGCCGGCCGTGTCGGCTGCGTCGACGGCCTGCAGGGCGACGATTACCAGTTCATCTCCTACAAGGTCGCGGCCGACAGCCTGACGGGCGACGTCACCCTGACGAACGAGGGCGACTCCAGCGCCCAGGGCGCCGCCTACAACCTCAGCTTCACCGCCATCGGCACGATCCAGGACAGCGGTACCTGCTCGATCGACGAGTCCGATCCGCGCAAGGGTCCGGACGGCATCCCCTGCACGGATGACGATCCGGCCGAGTCGCGCGGCACGCCCTCGGTCAACCTCCAGACGACCGGCATGGCGACCGCCAACGTGCTGAACGTCAACAACCAGTCCGGCAAGAACATCGAGGCCGGCGTCAACTGCGGCGCAGCGCCCTGCATCGTCTCCTCGCAGGGGGCCGCGGTGACCTGTGAGAACCTCGCCGCCGGCAACACCGGCGGGCTCTGCCTGGCCAGCGCCTTCGGCGCCTTGGACCAGCCGACGACGGGCGACATCGCCGTCCCGGCCAAGTTCTGCGCTCTGGCGAACTGACCCTCGCTGCATGACTCCTCCCGCGGGGAGGGCGGCTTCCGCCCTCCCCGCGGGGGAGCCTCGGCTCGGCGCCGGGCCGAGCTTTCCGTACGCGACCCCGGCCCTGCATCCATCCATTTGACCCAACCGGCGGTGCGCCTCCTCGAGGCGCTCCGCCATGTTCGTTACCGGCATGCCCCACACCGCTTCCGCACTACTCGTCTGCCTGCTGCTCGCCTCGTCCGCCGCCGCTTTCGAAAACGAGCCGGCCGGCCTCGGCAAGCTGAAGTTCGGCATGTCGCCGCAGCAGGTCGAGAAGCTCTTCCCGGGCAAGGTCCGCACGCTCGACATGGAGCATCTCGGCGCGACGCCGGTGAAGAGCGCCTACATCGTGCGCCAGGTACTGCCCGACCAGACGGTCGCCGGGCTGCCGGCGCCGACCAACGTCGAGTTGCGCTACTGGAAGGACAAGCTGTGGGTCATCATCGTCTACTACGGCGCGAACTCCAACAACGACGTCGCCGAGGGGCTGAACAAACAGTACGGCAAGCCGACCATCTCGGGCCAGGACTCGATCTGGCGCGGGCAGAAGGTCCAGGTCAACACGGTGATGCGCGAGCGCTGGTACGCCATCGCCGACCTGGCCCTGAGCGGCGAGGCGCAGAAGGTGTTCGCGGAAGACATGCGCAAGGCGCAGGAACGGCTGCGCGGCCAGCAGGGGGCGGCGCCGGCGGCGCCGCCCCCCGCGGCCGCCCCGAAGGCGCCGGGCGCACCGGCTGCCCCCTGACCGAGAACATTCGAGAGTACAGAGAAAAAGCGACTTCTCGCGCGGGAGAAAGAGGTTGACTCTTCGACGCGCGCAGTGGTACCGAACGCAAAATCCATCCGGTGGCGATTGACTCGGAGGTTTCAATGAAGCGGCGACTTGCAACCCGTGGCGGGATACTTCTGCCGGCATTCGTGCTGGCCCTCATGCTGCAAGCGGGCTGCGGCGGTGATGCGGAGGTGACGATCGTCGACGAGAACGACACCCCCGACGTCGCCGGCGTGCTCCTGCTGCCGGATGGCTCCGGCGGCACTGCACCGACCGATGACACGCAGGTGATCGTCACCCGCATCACCGGCCAGGAGATCCAGGAGGGCGACGAGGTCGGCGCGACCGTCATCGGCGACCAGTTCACCGACGCCGCCGGCCGCTACCAGATCTCGCTCGGCGGCGACATCATCGACGACTGCGAGGGCGGCCGGGTGCTGGTGCGCTCCGAGTCGGGCGGACTGACCCGCGCCCTGGCGTTCTCCGACGAGGAGGACATCAACGTCGACTACAACTCGGAAGCCCTGATGCGCCTGGTGTTCCAGGCGGTCAACGAGCAGGGCGCCGACTTCTGTTCCGCCTCCAACGACGATCTGCGCAACCTGCTTTCGTTGGTCACGCAGGCCACCGAGGAGGCCGGCGTCTCCGGCACCACCGTCACCCAGATCAACAACGCCGCCTTCATCGCGGCCGAGAGCGATCCCGAGGTCCTGGCCGCGGTGGCGGCGGCCTTCGACATCTCGCCCTTCACGCCGACGCGTACGCCGACGCCGACCGGCACGCCTACCAGCGTGACCACGACGCCGACCGCGACCGGCGAGGCGACGGCGACCAATACGCCCGAGCCGACCAACACCAACACACCCGAGCCGACCAGCACCAACACCGGCGAGCCGACCAGCACCAACACGGTCGAGCCGACCGACACGCCGACCGAGCCGATTCCGACGGACACGCCGACCGAGCCGGTGCCGCCGACCGACACGCCGACGATCCCGATCATCATCGACACGCCGACGAACACGCCGGTTCCCACCGACACCTCCACCCCCGAGCCCACCAGCACGGAGACGGCGGTGCCGACGGAGACCAACACCGCCGAACCGACGCCGACCAACACCGTCGACATGAACCTGCCCAACGTCGCCATCGGCTCCGCCAGCGGCGCTCCGGGCGCGAACGTGACGGTGGGCTTCACGCTCACCAAGAACGGCCCGGCGATCAACGTGATCGCGCCGCTCGAGTTCGACTTCGACAATACCCGCCTGACTTTCACGGGATCGGGCGCGACGACCTGCGTCTCGACGGTGGCGGGCAAGAACCCGACGATCAACGTCTCGGGCAACCGCGTCGGCGTGGCGCTGAGCGGCAGCGAGGATCCGTTCCCGGACGGTCTCTTCCTGAACTGCACGTTCAGCATCCTGGCCGAGGCCAGCGGCGTCGCACCGATCACCTTCGTGCGCGCCGGCATGGCCGACGGTGACTTCAACGACTACGACGCCACCGGCACCAGCGGCCAAGTGACCATCGACGGCGGCGGCGAGCCGACCAGCACGCCGACCGAAGTGCCGCCGACGGCGACCGAGGTGCCGGCGACCGCGACGGAAGTGCCGCCGACGGCGACCGAAGTCCCGGCGACGGCGACCGCCACCGAGGCGGCCGCGACGGCGACCGCGACGGAAGTGCCGCCGACGGCGACCGAGGTTCCGCCGACCGCGACCGAGGTTCCCAGCACGCCCACCGCGACCGCCGTCCCCGCCACTCCGACGGCGACCATGGGCGGCGGCGGCAACGTGCCCAACGTCGCCATCGGCTCCACCAGCGGCGCCGCTGGTGCGAACGTGACGGTGGGCTTCACGCTCACCAAGAACGGTCCGGCGATCAACGTGATCGCGCCGCTCGAGTTCGACTTCGACAACACCCGCCTGACCTTCACGGGCTCGGGCACGACCACCTGCGTCTCGACGGTGGCCGGCAAGAACCCGACGATCAACGTCTCCGGCAACCGCGTCGGCGTGGCGCTGAGCGGCAGCGAGGACCCGTTCCCGGACGGTCTGTTCCTCAACTGCACGTTCACGATCCAGGCCGCTGCGAGCGGCGTGGCGCCGATCACCTTCGTGCGCGCCGGCATGGCCGACGGCGACTTCAACGACTACGATGCCACCGGCAGCAGCGGTCAGGTGACGATCGAGGGCGGCGCCGAGCCGACCGCGACCGCGATCCCCCCGACCCCGACCATGGTCGCGTCGACGCCGACGGCGACCATCCCGACCAACGTGCCGGTGATCGTCATCGGCAACGTCGCTGGCACCGCCGGCGGCACGGCGACCGTTCCCTTCACGCTCACCAAGAACGGTCCGGGGATCAACGTGATCGCGCCGCTCGAGTTCGACTTCGACAACACGCGTCTGGCCTTCACGGGGTCGGGTGCGACGACCTGCGTCTCCACCGTCACGGGCAAGAACCCGACGGTGAACGTCGCCGGCAACCGCATCGGCGTGGCGCTGAGCGGCAGCGAGGAGCCGTTCCCCGACGGTCTCTTCCTGAACTGCACCTTCAGCGTGCTGGCCGAGGCCAGCGGGGTTGCGCCGATCACCTTCGTCCGCGCCGGCATGGCGGACGGCGATTTCAACGATTACGACGCCTTCGGCGTCAGCGGGTCGGTCACGGTGCAGTAGCCGGTGATCTGCAGGTTCCTCACGCTCATGACGCTGGCCGTGCTCGCCTCCTCCTGTCGCAGCAGCACCGAGGGGGGGGCGAGCGCGCCGGCGGCGCCTCAGTTCGAGAAAGGGCTCTTCGCGGTCGAAGCGGAGGGCGGTTCCAAGGGCGGCGAAGCCAAGGTACGCCTGCGCGTCGCCAAGGGCGCCGGTGATCTCAACGTCATCATCGCCCAGGTCGAGTACGATACGGCGCGCATGAAGCTGAAGAACTGCGACATCGACCCGGCCGCCGGCAAGCAGTTGCTGTCGCTCGAGCAGACCCCCGGGAAGGTGCGCACCATCGTCACCGGGTCTCCCGACCCGCTGCCGGCGGAGGGAGCCGTCTTCGCCTGCTCTTTCGCCGTCGCCGGCGACGCCCAGGCGGGGCCCACCGTGGTCCGCATCGAGGGCGACGTCTCCGACACCGAGTTCGTCGACCACTCCTTCCGCGAGGAAGTCACCCTGCAGGTGCGGGAATGAGGCCTGTTCTCCGCCTCGTGCTGCTCGTCGCCATGATCGCCGGTCCGTCCACTGCCTTGCTCGCCCCATCCGCGGCGGCGCAGAGCTGTTTCGGCGACTGCAACGGCAACGGCAGCCTCACCGCCAGTGACATCGGCCGCATCAACGGCACCATCCTGCGCTGCGGCCCTTGCCCGGGTGGGGTCGCGGGCGGCATCGCCGCCGGCTGCGCCACGCTCAGCGGTGGTTGCGCCGCCGCCGACTTCAACGGCGACGGCTGCCTGCGCGCCAGCGAGCTCGGGCGCGCGACGCAGAACATCCTGCGCTTCCCGCCGAGCGGCTGCTCGACCTCGCAGTTCGCGATCGGCACGGCGCAGGGTGCGCCCGGGGCCGCGGTCGCGCTCTCCATCTCGCTCACCAAGAACGGCCGCGAGGCGGTCACGATCGCGCCGCTGGTCTTCGACTTCGACGCCTCCCGTCTCGCCTTCGACGGCTGCACCGCGCTCACGCCCGGCAAGGCGGCCTTCACCGGCGAACCGAGCCCCGGGCGGGCCAGCGTGGTGGTGATCGACGCCGTCATCGGCGAGGACGGCACGCCGCCGCCGACGCCGCCCACCGGCCTGTCGGTCTTTCCCGACGGACCGGTACTGAGCTGCTCGTTCACCATCGCCGGCAACGCGCCCTTGGGCGCGACGCCGATCACCTTCGTCTCGGCCGGTCTGGCCGATCTCCAGTTTAACGATTTTGCCGCCGTCGGGACCAACGGTTCCGTAACGGTGCAGTAGGGCCCATCCTCGACCAGATGCAAAAGGGGGAGTCATGATTCGCAGTCTCAAATGGCACGTCGCAGCGCTCGTGCTGGCAGCAGCCTGTCTGCTGTCGAGCGGGCGCGCCTCGGCGCAGAGTTGCTTCGGCGACTGCAACGGCAACGGCAGTCTGACCGCCAGCGACATCGGCCGCATCAACAGCACGATCTTGCGCTGCAGTCCGTGCGCCGGCGGCGTCGCCGGCGGCGTCGCCGTCGGCTGTCCTGAGGCGGTGCCGGCGGGGCCGGGTTGCCTGGCCGCGGATTTCAACACCGACGGCTGCATCCGCGCCAGCGAGCTCGGCCGCGCCAACCAGAACATCCTGCGCTTCCCGCCCAACGGCTGCGCCCCGGAGGCGACGGCGACGATGGCGCCGGCGCCGACGGCGACGCCCACCGGCGGCGGCGGCCCGGCGGTCTGCGGCGACATGGTCGTCCAGGACGGCGAGGACTGCGACGACGGCGGTGCCTGCCGCAACGGCACCAACAACGGCGACCTCTGCGACTCCGACGGCGACTGCACCGGCGGCGGCACCTGCGAGCCCTTCGGCGCCGACGGCTGCGCCGCCAACTGCACCACCGAGAAGCAGTCGACCTTCACCTTCACCGGTGCCAAGTGCTTCGGTGGCGAGAAGGATGGCCAGCTCTGCACCTTCGCGGCCACCTGCGTCGGCGGCAACAAGCCCGGTCGCCCCTGCGGCGCCGACATGGACTGCTTCCCCGGCACCTGCGTCAGCGAGTGCGGCGCCGGTGGCAACTGCTTCGGCGACGGCGAGTGCAGCAACAACACCAGCATCAGTTGCGCCGTGGGCGGGCCGACCAATCCCTGCCCCACCGGCGGCACCTGCCTCAACAAGAGCCGCGCGGCTCTGATCAGCATCGGCGTGCCGATCCTGATCGGTCCACTGATCGGCAAGCAGACGTCCTACTACGGCAAGCCCGGTCCGGACGGCCTGATCCCGATCGCCAATCCGTCGGATGAGACCGACTTCGAGCCGGTCCGCGTGCCCGGCCTCGTCTGCGCCTGCGTCCGCGGCGGCGCCGACGCCAACGCTCACGGCCCCGGCAACTCGGGTTCGGGCGTGATCAACTGCGGCGCCGGCACGATCGCCAACGACATCACCCTGGGCGCCGACCACAGCACCGCTCCGCCGCGCATGTGCATCGGCGGTACCAACGACGGCATGCCCTGCACCCCGCGCTGCAACGCCGGTGGTACCCGCGGCGGCCAGCCCTGCCGCATCCTCGGGCCGAGCTCGCCGGACTGCCCCGGCACCTCGGCCGCGCAACGCATCTGCACCCAGAACGTCGACTGCCCGTCGGGCGCCTGCACGGTGTCCAACGGTCCGGGCGTATGCAGCGCCAACAGCCAGAACGCCGGCCGCGCCTGCTTCAACAACACCCAGTGCACCGGCACGGGGGCGGTCTGCGAGGGCCTGTGCGTCACCGGCGCCAACGTCGGTGCGACCTGTAGCTGCCCCGGAACCTTCACCGGTGGCGGTTGCGACAACACCGCCCAGTGCGGCGCCGACGGTCGTTGCAGCGTGACCGGCACCCGTGGCGGCGGCTTCTGCCTCGGTCCGCCGAAGTTCTGCGTCGGCGGCACCTCGCCGGGTAAGGCATGCTTCAACGCCAGCGAGTGCGGCGGCGGCACCTGCCCCGGCACCGGCAGCTTCCTGTCGTACTGCAACGAGAACGCCGACTGCCCGGGCTCGGTCTGCAACAGCATCGACGATCCGGGTTGCGACGCCGCCGAGCTGCCGCCGCCGGCGGGCAGCGGCGACACCGCCTGCCGTGAGTCGCGCGAGATCTGCGTCAACGGCGCCAACATCGGCCAGCCCTGCACCGCCTCGAACCAGTGCGGCGCCGGGGCGACCGCCAACGCGTGCTCCAATAGCTGCAACGCCAACGTGGCGCACGTGAACGCCTGCAACAGCCCGACCCGCATTCTCCTCGGCGGCCAGGGCGGGACCGGTTCGGCGTTGCTGCTCTCGACCACCGCCATCGGCACCATCAGCGACGGCGGCTCGTGCGGCATCGCCGCTCGCTGCGCCAACCAGGCGCCCGGCACAGCCTGCGTCGCGGATATCGACTGCACCTCCGGTGTCTGCGCCACCGCGCTCTGTGCCGGCACCTGCTCGGGTGGCACCACCCCGGGTAAGGGCTGCATCACCGTGGCCGATTGCGTCGGTGCGGGGTCTTCCTGCAACACCGTGTTCGAGGGCTACAACACCGAGTGCACCCAGCCCGGTCCCTGCGGCAACGGTGGCACCTGCCTCGCGGTGGATGCCGCCAAGGGCCTCGACGGCCTGCCGTGCACGGCCGACGACGCGACGGCGGCACAGGGGACGCCGCAGACCATCCCGCAGACCACCGGCCGCAGCGCGACGTTCCTGGCCGACGCCGACAACATCGGCGGCGCCCAGCTCGTCCACCTCGCCTGCATCGGCGGTCTGATCGATCCCACCACCTGCGCGTCGACGGTGGTCGGCACACCGTTCGACTGCGCGAACGTCATGAGCGAGAACCCGAGCCCGAGCGGCGTCCGGTTGGCCAACACCTTCCCGACGCTCGACGGCCAGACCGGTGACGGAGTGGTGTCGACCTTCCTCACCGCACGTTGATCGACGGCGAGCGGCGGGTCCGCGTCGGACCCGCCGCTCGCTGCCCTTGCCGCGGCGTCGAACGCATCGGGCGCCGCGCGTTGCATCCGAAGAAGTACGAAAAAATTCGTTGACAAACGCGTGGGCGGACACCCATAATCCGCGAACACGTTGAGTTCGAGAGGCGAGAGACCGGCACCCAGGGGGAGAAGTGTGCGGGCCAGCGTGATCCCGCTCGTGCCGAATCCAATCCAAGCGAAGCGTGCGACGTCGTCATAGGGGCGGCGCCGCCAAGTCGATCCAATTTTTTTGGGAGGGAGAGAAGTATATGCGAAGGCAGTTGGTTCTGATTTGTGCGGGCGCCGTGGCGCTCGTCGCCATGGCCGGTTCGGCCATGGCCGCAGGTGTTCCGACGGCGCAGTTGTTGTGCTCCGACAAGCTGCAGAACGAGACGTTGCTGTACGTCAACGCCGTTCAGAAGCAGGTTCGTCTGTCGCTCAAGAACAACCTGAAGGGCAGCGACTCGAAGTGCTCGGGTGGCTACGCCTGTCAGGGCGGCGCCAACCACGGCAAGAACTGCACGCCGGACGCGGCGGGCGAGGCCTACTGCGGCGGCGGCGTGGATTCGCCGAACAACCAGTGCAACGTGAACGCCGCCAAGGGCGTCGCGGGCGCGATCAACAAGGCGAAGGGCAAGCTGCGCGCCAAGCTCGCCCAGTTCTGCCCGAACGCCTCGGACTTCACCGCGCTCGGTTTCCCCAACAGCCGCTGCCCCAACGCGGTGGACGCGGACACCACCGCCGACTGCATTCTGCAGGGCGCGATCGGCGACTTCCGCAACGCGGTCTTCGGCGACCCCGCGGGTGAGATCCTCGCTCGCGCGGCGACCGACATCGTGCCGCAGGGCCCGGACCCGATCTCGGTCTGCGGCGTGACCCTCGGCAGCATCCTGCAGATCGGCTCCGAGTCGACCTCCGGGGCCCCGGCCGAGGCGGGTGGCGCGCAGCCGCTGCTGATCGACGGCGCCTGCGCCGGCACGCTCTGCCAGACGAAGGGCGCCGGCAACATCGGCAACAACCTCACCGCGCCGACGCAGACGTTCGCGGGCGTGATCCCGGTCTGCCTCGTGACCGTGACCGGCGACGCCGGCAACGGCACGCCGCAGGACGGCTCGATCGACCTCGGCAGCGGCGAGCAGAGCTCGTTCGCGCCGATCTCGTCGACGGTGCTGATCGGCACGACCTGCCCGATCTGCGACCCGATCGCCAAGACCTGCGACTCCGGTCCGAACTCGGGCGGCAAGTGCAGCAACCTCGGCGGCACCGACATCGCCTGCCCGCCGACGATCGCCGGCGTCCCGCCGGTCATCCCGAACCCGCTCGACCTCAGCACCGAGGACACCACGCTGTCGGTGCCGGCGAACAACGTGCCCGGTGGCGTGACCAACCCGCTCGGCACGTTCTGCGGCTCCTGTGACATCGACCCGACGATCGGCTGCAACAACGACCAGGTTTGCGTCGACAACGGCGTCTGCAGCGGTGCGGTCGGCAGCGGCTGCTGCCAGTTCGGCGCCAACACCGGCGCCTTCGGCGTCGACACGGCGACCACGATCACCGCGGACGGCGTCCGTGGCCCGTACCTGCCCCGCCTGGCGACGGCCTTCTGCACCGGCCTGAGCGGCGACGGCCTGGTCGACTCCTCGCAGGGTCTGCCCGGTCCGGTCCGCCTCGTCCAGCAGCAGCTCAACGCGTTCGAGTACTAGACCGTACGCGAATCTCTGAGCGAAAGCCCTGCCGGGGAGACCCGGCAGGGCTTTCTGCGTTGTGAGACTGAAAGTTCGTCGAGTCGACTCGCATCCCTCAGGAGGCATCATGAGACTGGTACCCATCCTGGCCGCGCTTTCCCTGTGGGCGGTGGCGGCCCCGGCGGCCGCCCAGCAGACGGCAGCGACAGCCCCGGCGACCACGCCCGTGGCCGTGGCCAGCCCGCCGACAGGCGGGACGCCCGCCGCCAAGGCCGAGGTCGAGTTCGGGACGAAGAAGCTGAATCTGCCCTTCGGCGAGAGCACCGAAGTGAACGGCAAGTTCGACGCGGCGCTCGCCGGCACCTGGCTGGTGAGCGAGAACCACACGCTGCCGGGAGGGCCGATCTACCCCGTCCTGCAGCTCTATCGCATCGACGTGAGCGCCGACGGCAAGCCGGCCGTCCACTGGTTCGCCCTCGACCCGCCGGCCGAGACCAAAGCCGGCCTGCTCGAGGCCCAGCGCAAGCAGCGCGAGTGGTGGCCGGCAGAGGGCGACGTCGCGGCCATCCGGGCCGCGGTCGCGAAGAACCCTCCGACGACCGATCCCAAGCTGCGGGCGAAGCACGTCGTCTCGACCCCCCCGGACCTGCCCACTTTCATCAAGGATCAGCCCGAGGCGAAGGGCGCGAAGGTCGTGGTCCAGTCGCTCTTCCAGCCGGTGGACCGGCCGACCTACGGGCACAGCTACTTCGTCGACGAGGTGTCGGCCGAGCGACTCTCCGGCAAGCTGACGATGGGGGCCGTGCCGCAGGCGCTGGAGGCCATCCCGATTCCGGTCGGCACCCGCGGCAGCTTCCGCTGGATCCGGCTCTCCCCCACTTTGGTGAAGAAGAACTAATTTCAAGGATTGACACCGCTGATCAGACCGGTCGATAATCGCAACCGCTGCCATTGACGGCGTCGGATGGGCCTTCGCCGTTCAGTTCGAATCAGCTTTCCTGAGGGAGGGAGAAATGAAGAGAACCTTGTTGATCTTCGCGACCAGCGCTTTCGCGCTCGTCACATTCGGTGGTGCGGCTCTCGGCGCCGGCGTTCCGACGGCGCAGTTGCTGTGCGGCGACAAGCTGCAGAACGAGACGTTGCTGTACGTCAACGCCGTTCAGAAGCAGGTTCGTCTGTCGCTCAAGAACAACCTGAAGGGCAGCGACTCGAAGTGCTCGGGT
>Ga0268299_1001925_pt1 | contig 29345 bp, 26 predicted proteins | sample NOBtaG_FD_193484 | JGI IMG/M metagenome (GOLD analysis project Ga0268299, IMG submission 193484) | Activated sludge microbial communities from bioreactor in Nijmegen, Gelderland, Netherland - NOB reactor | ecosystem: Engineered > Bioreactor > Aerobic > Activated sludge | place: Netherlands...
TAATCGGCGCACTTCTCGTTCCAACAGAAAGAACTGGGAGTTACTAACTCATCACTTTTCAGCTTTTTATCCGGCTTGGTCATATCGCCGGGAATTGTAAATCAACTCAAGTTCGGGAGACGACCCGATTTCCGGGTCCGCGTAGACCTTGGCTTCCTGGGAATCGAAAAAGATTACAAATGCAAAGAGCTACTGATTCCACATAAAAAACCGAAGAAGCAGGAACTGACTCAAGAACAAAAAGCAGAGAACAAATTGCTGGCTAGTGAGCGAATCGTCGTCGAACATAGCATTGCTGGTTTGAAACGTTATCGAATCTTATCGGATCGGCTGCGGATGCACGATCTCGATTTATACAACCTGATTTTGGGCGTCTGCGCCGGACTCTGGAATTTCAGGTTAAGTTGTTGAGCGCAAACATCACAACAACTCTAAAATAGAAAGCCGCCGCAACCTCCACCATAGTTAAAGTTTATGTATATGGCGACAATTGCAGAGATAATTAAAAATAAAAGGCCAAGGTTTATAGGTTTGAAAACCTCTCCATCAATCTTGATCTTTTGCATTTCGCTTAGAATGTTAGAAGCCCTTGTTACTTCAGTTTCCGCTTTCTTTAACAGATCCGTGCCATTGGCACTATTGTCATAACCAAATAAAGCCTGGGACTCTGGGGGGCTTGAAGAGTTTTTTTTCAGATGCTCATTAGCTGATCCTTTCAGCGAATTGATTCTTACTTGATACGATTCCGCTCTCCCAATAAAAGGCTCGTGCTGGCTTTGAATTTGGGATTTATTTTGCTCCAAGTTGGCGGAGAGTTTGTTGCGAGCGGCCTCGTGTTCTTTGTTGTAAGCCTCTATCACTACTTCGAGTTGATTGATTTCGTTCTGGCGACGCTTGGCAGCGGTTTCAATCGCCTGGCGGAAAGGCGCGATTATTTCGTGGTTGAGGTGTTGAATTAACCTCAACATCTGGCTGGGTAGCGAACCGTTCATAGATGACCTCCAAGGGATAAGTTACAGCCTAGTCAAATCCTCGGCTTAACAATCTGCTAGTAAATACGGTACGTTCATTGAACACTAATCTTGATTTCGCTTCGCACATCAATTGGCACACGATCTTGGTTGTACGGTCTAAACTGCCATTGCCACAGCGCATTGATCGCTGCTTGACGCAGCAGCGGGTGACCTTCAATAGCCTCGGCTTTCGACAGACGACCTGTTTTCGAAAGCACTACTTCGATGCTGACCGTGCCAGAGATACCTTGCGCACGGGCTTCCGGTGGCAGGATGGGAGCGACCTGCTTCTTTACGTAGTACATAAATTCCCTTTGGCGTATGAGGAAGATTCCGTCATCCTCATCTTCCCGTGCCACTTGCCCCTCTGCGGGTTGTTCTTGCGTGCGCCGCACCAGAGTTGGCCTTGCTGTCGTAGGAGGCAAGACCTCAATCGGCGCAGGCGTAGCTGTCGGTTCAGGCTGAGGAGTTGCCAGAGTCACAACTGTGTCAGGTGATGGAGTAGGAGTGACGCCGATGGCCTCTTCGTATTTTTGCTTGGCTTGCAATGCGAGTTGGCCGGCTTCGGCAAAATTGCCATTCCGAAATGCGATATTGGCCGCGCTTCGGGCGCTTTCTGCTTCTAGCCAAAGTTGCGGCGCATGCTGTGATGCTTGTGCGATGCGGGCCGCTGATCGCCCGGTTTGGAGTTCGGCCAGTAGCTTTTGCGCTTCGTCATATTTTGCTTTGGTCAGTTGTACATCGTCCCAGATTTGTAGCACACGCTGGTAACCATTTTCGGCATCTTTGAATCGCTCCTGCTGAAAAGCGATCCCGGCATCACGCCAGACGCTGTTGGCTTCAGTGACTTTGTTGGCGAAGCCTTGCTGGTTGCTAAACATCTGCATTTTTTTGATTGTGGTGCCAGCTTCTTTCTGCCTGACCAAAGCGTCATCTTTCGATCCTGAAACGAAACTCTGCCCGATCTGCCACAGCGATTTGCTGTAAGTGAGCAAGAGAGCAGCGGCGATGAAAATCGCCGCCCAACGCACCGGGTGTTTCGGCCACGCAGAGGCAGGCTGATGTCTGATCGTTTCGGCTGTAGACGAAGACGATGAGCTTGATTCTGTGGACATCATACGCGGTTGAGTTTGGCTGCTCAAAGGATTGGCCTGTTGTCCCCAAACGGGATTGGGCGGCGGGGGTGGTGGTGGCGTTGGACGAGGCCGAAACACCTCGTTCCTGGTTTCTGCGGGGATTCGGTAATGGTCGCGGATTTCGTTGGCTGCGTTCGTCAGATGTTTAACTGCGCGAGCGATCTCAGAAGTGGTTGGTGGCGTTTCGCGATCCTCGGGGTGAATGATGGTGTTGCGGATACGGATGGCAAAGAGAATGTCCGGCACATTGGTGAACAGATGGCCATTGGCTTCCACTCGCTCACGAGTCCTAAGATTTTGGCCGTCTTGGGCGGCGACATTCGGGTTGATCTTTGTCAAAAGATACACCAAGAGCGATACCAGTTTGGTCAGTTGGTTCTCAGGCGAGCGATCCTGTTCGATCTCTGCAATCGGTTTAATGCCAGGGGGAAGCATCTACTCTCCTTGTTCATGACGACTACGTTGGAACGGGAGAAATTGAGGCTGGAATAACTCAACTCTCCGCTGAAACTGCGGCTTCGCGCGCAATGTAGCGTGATTGCTCGAAGCTTTCAAATATCGAATGACAGAGTCGAAAAATTTATGGCTACTTCTTCAAAAGTTTACTGGCGATTTGATCACTCTTTTTGGTCAACTCTAATGGCAAACCTTCGATCACCAGAACCGACTGGCCGCGCAGTTGGATGAAAACTTCGCCGTCGGGAGTTTGAAAAGCTCGTTCGTCTTCGGATTTCGTCGTGCGAGGTTTGGCCATCGGGTATCGCTTCGTTGTGCGTTGCGTGTAAGCGCGAAAGAATTCCGTCGCGTCCTTTTCGGTATCCCAATGGCTCAGATGAGTCAGCATCAACTGGCCGGTCTTTGCATGCTCATACAGCACGGATTGATCTCCGTTCCAACCCGCCGCCGCTTGCCGAGCGTCTTTTTTGCCAATGAATTCTGCCAGAATCAGCGTGTAGCCGAATTCGCCATTGATGTCGGCGTCAAGCCGTCGCCAACCATCGCCAAGCTGTCTGGAAATGTCAGGCAATTCGACTTTGATCGGCAATTCGTTGGCAAAGTATTTTTCGATATGAAGAATCTGTTCAGTGGATTGGGGCAGATCGGTGAAGGCTTGCGACACACCCGCCCAGCCGCGTTTTTTCAACAATTCCTGGACGAAAGCCGCTCCGTAAATGTACGAAAAGACCAGTGATTCGCGCAGCGCCATCGGTGCCGAAACATACACTTCCTGTTTTTCGCGTTTGGCCTGTTCCAGAGTTTGGTCTGCAAAGCTGGCCAGACTGGGCAGTTTGGTGACATCGCCGCCCATAGGTTTCAACTGGTAGTTGTACATCAACGCCGTCGCGTCGCCTTCGATCAAGGCGTGAATAGCCGTTTCGCGGTCGCCGTCGCCATTAGGCCATTTTTCAAACCGGCGCAAGTTGAAATGCTGATCCTGCAGGGCGTGTTGAAGTTCGTGAACCATGACTGGTTTTTGCTGTTCCAGATCGTTCCAATCGGCGATGAACAGTTCCTTCGTTTTCGGGCGATAAAAGCCTGCTACTTGTTCGGTCATCAAACGGATCATGAACTCGCGGTAGTTGAAATCCCTGGGAACCAAACCGTAAGCCTTCAGGACTTTGTTGGTCGCTTCGATTTCTTCGGGGGTGGTTTCTTCTTCGAAGCCGCGAATGATTTCCTGTTCGATTTCCTGTCTGGATTTGGCTCCGCTTTTTACCGTAGAAAGGATTTTCAATCCGCGCAACTGGCTGACTTCTTCAAGCAACTGGTTGGCGGTTTCGATGACTTTGGCGACGTTGGCGGCATTGACGGAGCCAGAAGCCGCGACGTTTGGCTCGACGGTTTTTGGGGCAGGTTGCTGCGCGATCAAATTGATGTTGGCCAACAGGATCAGCAGCAGGCAAACGCCCATCAGAATTCGTTTTGACATGATTTTCCTTTCACGGTAAAGAACGCGCTCACTGTATCACCCGATCAAATCAATTCAAAAAGGAAAGTATGAGCACTCAACATCACGATTGGAGCGAAACGCGGCTGCGCGTTCGGTACGCCGAAACGGATCAGGCGGGAATGGTTTATCACTCGAACTATTTGATCTGGTTTGAAGTCGGGCGTGTGGAACTTTGCCGCGATCATGGGTTCAATTACCGGGATATGGAAAAGGAAGAAGACGCATTTTTGCCGGTCACCGAATGCCGCGTAAAGTATCGCGCTCCGGCGAAGTACGACGACGAAATCGTCATTCGTTCGCGTGTGTCGGAACTGCGCAGCCGTGCGATCAAGTTCGCTTATGAAGTTCGGCGCGACGCGGATGGAGCTTTGCTGGCCGAAGGCGAAACGCATCACATTGTCATGAACGGGCAGGGAAGAGCGAAGGCGTTTCCGGCAAGTTATGCTGAAATGATGAAACAGAAAAAACGTTGAAAGCGGAATTGCCTATGCCGACAATTCCGCCTTCAGCGTTTGCTTATTGCCTCAGCCGTGGGGCTTCCACAGGGACTCTGGTGTCGCTCTGATCGCCAAAGACTTCTTTGAACGCGCCGATGCTGGACAAGACGCTGCTGGTTTCAACCGGCATGAAGATGACTTTGGAATTGCCGGAGCGCGCCATCTCACGCAACGATTCGATGTACTTCATCATAATCAGGTATTGAGCCGGATTGCCCTGACCGCCCGTGATGCCGAGCGCGATGTGACGAATGGATTCGGCTTCGGCGGCGGCGGCGGTCAATCTAGCCTGTGCCTGCCCTTCGGCCTGCAAAATAGCCGACTGCTTTTCGCCTTCGGCGCGAGTGATGGCTGCCTGCTTTTCACCTTCGGCGCGAGTGATGGCTGCCTGCTTTTCGCCATCGGCTTGCAAAACCACAGCGCGGCGATTGCGTTCGGCAGTCATCTGTTTTTCCATAGTGATGCGGACGTCTTCGGGCGGATTGATGTTCTTCAATTCAACGCGAGTGACTTTGACTCCCCATTTGTGAGTAGCGTCATCCAGTGTAACGCGCAACCGGCTGTTGATCGTGTCGCGAGAACTGAGTGCATGATCCAGGTCCAGTTCGCCAATTACGTTTCGCATCGCCGTGATCGTCAACTGAATGATGCTGCCAACCAGGTCGTTGATTTCGTAAACGGCTTTGATCGGGTCGGTAATCTGCCAGTAAATTACCGAATCCACCATGATCGTCACGTTGTCGCGGGTAATGACCGGTTGCGGCAACAGGTCTGTGAACTGTTCCCGCAGGTCAATCTGAGTCAGTCCCGGACGGATGCCTGACCAATTGACCGAACGTGGGCGGTCGAGAAATGGAATCAGGATATTTAAGCCACTGGATGCCATACGATCAAATTTTCCAAGCCGCTCGATAATCAGAACAGTCGCTTGCGGAACGATGCGAATGGTTTTGGCGGCGATGAACAATACGACGATGGCGATGATAAATAACGGAATGAGCAGTTCCACTGGTGATCTCCTTGATAGTTCCAAGTTTCCAGGTTCCGGTTATCGCAGAAGGCTATACCGGAAACTGGAAACTATTCGTTCGTTTCGCTGAAAAGCAGTGCGCTGCGATTGGTGCGGCGGACGTAAACCGAATTGCCTTCGATGCGTTCGATGGCCACGGTTTCGCCTTCGGTCAGCGGTTTTTCGCCTTCGATTGGAAACGCCGTCCAAACCGAGCCGTAAGCTTTGACGGCGGCTTCGTTGAGCGCGCCCCGGCTGGGTTCGACGACCGTTCCGATCTGGCCGACCATGGTGTCAACGTTGGTTTTCAATCCATAAGCGGTTGAAGACAGCGGCAAAAATCGCTCGAAAATTGTCCGCGAAGCCACCAGCAGCGCCACCGAGACAGCCAGAAACGTGATGATCTGCGCCGCCAGACTGGTAACGCCGAGCAGGGAAAGCAGCATCGCCGCAAAAGCCCCGACGCCGAACCAGAGCAGAAAGAAACCGGGGGTGACGACTTCAACCGCAATGAAGAGTGCCGCCAGAATGAGCCAGACGATCCAAGCGTATGTCATAAGTTTACGACCTGTTGCTTCGTGAACGAGCAAATAATTTTGATGTTGGGTAATAACGGCTGGAAGTATGCTTCAGGCAGTGAAGGCAGGCAAGAAGTTTGGGCGCGGCGCGACTAAATAAATCTCGCGCCGCGCCTGCTGATGTTCGATCTACTCTCTGGCGATGATGTTGAACGTGGCGCTATACACTGTAATCGGATTGCCGGTTGGGTTGCCGATCGCATCGGTCGTCCAGTAGGTGAATTCCAGCCGATACGTTCCGGCAGAAAGTTTGGAAGCGGCATTTTCGTTTGGCAGTTTGACGGTCAATTCTTCGCGGGCGGCCAGGCGGATTTGTTTCGGCACTGTGGCCAGCAAACACGTAGCGGAATTCGTCCAGATGTTGGTTTCCAGTTTTTGAACGTTGACAATCGAACAGAAGGATTTGTGATCCGTCGTCAAGATCGTTTGGGGCGTGTCGTTGGTAATCAATGCGATTAACTGTTCGCCTTCCAGATAGACGTTGCGTTCGGTTTTGGCTATGACCAGATTTGAAGGCTGCTGTGGCGCCAGCCGAAACTGCGAAGAATAAACCGTGTAAGAATCGCTGAGCGGCGTATTGCCAATCACGAATCGAAAGGTCAGCGCCACACGATAAATCCCGGCGTTCAGCGCCGAAATGCTCAGCGTAGGTTGCAGCGGGACTTCAAATTTGGTTCCCGGAGCGATGTTGACCGGCAACGAAGGAGCTTTGAACGGACAAAACGCCGTGTCGTTCCATTGATTGCCGTCCAGCGCCTGCAATTGAAGAATGGTGCAGAACGAACGTTTGTCAAAGGCCTGTATGGTTTCATCGGATTCGTTGATGACGACTGCCGTCATCAAATCACCCACCGTGTAACCGGTTTTGTCGGTGACGATGGTGATTCGATCAATGGAAGCAGGTAAAGACGGAACCAGTCCGTCGAGTCGTCCCTGAAAGACAGGAAGCGGGCCGGCAGTTTGAGGATTCAGGTCGGCGGAAAAATTCAACACCATAGGGCGAATTTTCGAATCCACAGCCGAACGGACTATGACCTGATTCAACGTGCTGGAAAAGGATTCAAACAAACCTTCCAGATGCCAGGGCAAGCGGCAGCTACGATTGACGCCGCAGCGGGTATTGATGCCTACGGTTCCACGCAACGTGCCTTCCAGCACGACTCTGCCGTTTGGAGTGACGATTTGCGCCCTTCCTTGAAAAGTGCCGACTCCGTTGACGTCGGTGTTCATGGCGAAGTTGTTCGTCAGCAAACGGCTGCCATCTGGTATGAAGCTTCTGGTTTGGTCGCACTCGACGTTGGATGAAAGATTGATTTCAGCCGACGTGCGAGAAATCGTCCCGTTGAAGTTTTTGGACAGCATCAACATGCCGGATTCCTGAGCCAGGGTTTGAGTAGCGGCGAGAGCGATAAAAAGCGAAGCAGCAACAATCGCCGAGCGAGATGCAATCAATATCGTTCGTTTCATAATGAACCTCCAGGCAGGCAACAACGCCTGCTTCCTTCACGCGGGCAATCGTGATCGAAAATCAGGCGTACAACCCAATGTCAGATTTCAATTTTCGGATTTTCTTGATGAGAGACAACCTTCAGACGCAATTGCCGGGAGGCGAGTTGGCTGATTCAGGCTGAACTGGATTTCAATCCAAGTTCTGCTTGAATTTCCCTGAGCGCGGAAATCACGAAGGCGCAATGTTCGTCGAAACTCAGCCCCAATTCTTCAGCGCCTTTCCATAAATCGTCGCGGTTGACCGTGCGGGCGAAGGCCTTGTCTTTCATGCGTTTTTTGACCGAAGACGGTTCCAGCGTGTCGAAACTTTTGTCTGGACGAACCAGGGCACAGGCTGTCAGGAAGCCGCACAATTCATCGGCGGCGAACAAGGCGTGTTCCAGCAGGCTTTCGCGTTTGACGCCTGTGTAATCGGCGTGAGAAAGAATCGCCCGAATGATTTCTTCGGAGTACCCGCGTTCATGCAATGCTTCGGAACCGAGTTGAGGATGCCGCTCGTCGGGGTAACGTTCGTAATCGAAATCGTGCAGCATTCCCACCACGCCCCATTTGTCTTCGTCTTCGCCGTATTTGCGAGCCAGTGAACGCATGGCGTGTTCGACCGCGCGCGCGTGTTTGCGAAGGCTTTCGCCTTCCGTCCATTCGCACAACAATTGCCACGCTTCCGCGCGTGAAGGAATCTGATCGGCCATTGAATTTCTCCTGATGAGTGGTGTCGTCGGCGGAGTTTGTAGCTTCGTTTTTCGGTCAAGGCAAGTGTGATAGAGTTCGAGCGAAGGCAAATAATCGCGTATAAAATCAAACGGCCAGCCAATCAGTTTTCGACTTTTCAGGATTCAGTCGAAAACTGATTGCTGGCCGTTGTTGAGCAATGTTTCTGTTCCGAACGGTTTCAGCGACAAAGCCGTTCGGAATCAAAGAGCAGTCGAATCCGCGCGTTTGCAGATTCGATCAGGTTGAAACACGGCTCAAATTCGGTTGCGGTTATTCTTTGCGCGGCGACCTTTCAGTTCCCGCCCGGAAATGACGCCGTCATTGTTTCGGTCCATACGGTTGAACAGCTCAGGATCACCTGACCATTCGCCGCGGGAAATTTGCCGATCCTGGTCGGCATCCATTTGTTTCAAACGCTGTTTGCCAAATTGCCGACGACCGGCAGCCATTTCTTCGCGGCTGATGATTCCGTCGCTGTTGCGATCAAGTTTTTGAAAATTGTCGTCCTGGCCTTTCCATTCGTCGCGTGTGATCTGGCCGTCCTGGTTGGCATCAAATTTTTTTAGATTGCCCGCTCGTTTGCCTGAGTGTTGGCGACCTTTTCGGTTTCCAGCCGAGTTTTGCGACGTTTGCTGATCTTGCCCAAAAGCGACAGTGGAAAGCGCCAGCGCAAACAACGCGATGGCCAAAATTGAAAAACGCTTCATCGTAATTTTCCTCCCTCGATTGAAATTGTTTGTGTTTGAATGTCATGCGATTCGTGTTCGGTTCGCGCAATTGGAGAATACTGGTAGAGGAAAAGTCGGAAAATCTTTTGCAATGAGTTTAATCGAAACATCTGGCGAAAAATCTGGCGGCTTTGCCATTGAAGCCGCCGAGTTATTGAAAAACTACGGAGAATTGACGGCGGTCAATCGCGTCAGTTTTCAAGTGCGGTATGGCGAAGCGTTTGGGATGTTGGGGCCGAATGGCGCGGGCAAATCAACCATGATGCGAATGGTGTATTGCCGCACGCCGCTGACTGCCGGATCGTTGAAGGTGCTTGGCCGGGATGTGACACGCGAAGCGCGCGCCATCAAGGAAAAAGTCGGCGTCGTGCCGCAGGAAAACAACCTCGATCCCGATTTGAACGTGCGGGACAACCTGTTGGTTTACGCTCGTTACTTTCGCATTCCGCGTTCGTTGGCCGAAGAGCGCGCCGACCAATTGATCGAATTCGTAGAGCTTCAGGAAAAGCGCGATGCGCATGTCGAAACCCTGTCCGGCGGCATGAAGCGGCGATTGATGATCGCCCGCGCGTTGATCAATCAACCACGGATTCTGGTGCTGGACGAACCGACGACGGGACTTGATCCGCACGTGCGATTGGCGATCTGGGAAAAGCTGCGCGAGTTGCGAAACGGTGGGCTGACCATTCTGCTTTCGACACATTACATGGACGAAGCTGAAAAACTCTGCGACCGATTGGTGATTGTGGATAAAGGGCAGATTCTGGTCAGCGGCACTCCGCGCGAATTGATCGAAAGACACGCCAAACACTCTGCACTGGAAGTTCGCGGTTGCAATGGGCGACCGCTGAAAACCGATCTGGCTGGCGTTTTTTTCGAACAACGCGGTTCGACGCATTTTTATTTCGCGGCTTCAGCGGATCAATTGGCGCCGCTGCTGAGCGAGTATGAAGATTGCGAGACGTTTTTGCGCCCGTCGAATCTGGAAGACGTTTTTCTGCGATTGACCGACCGCGACCGATTGACGTGAAGTTATGGTGACGACTGAAAACAACCGGGAATTGCAGGATTTTTCCTGGCTCATGAAACGCGAATGGGACGACCGCGCGCGTCAGGACGCCAAATGGTTCATCAACACCTTGCGATTCCAGCAAACAGAAAACGAGTTCGACCAGACCGGCGCGTTTGAAGTTCAGCGATTGGTGACGGTTGATTTGCCTTTGCTGACTGGGCGACGCGATCCGAAAACTTTGAGCTTGCTGGAAATAGGCTGCGGCGCGGGGCGCATGACGCGGCATCTGACGACGATGTTTGGCGAAGTTGCAGGCGTGGATGTTTCCGGCGAAATGATTCATCAGGCGCGCGAACGACTGGCGGGAATCGGCAACGTGCAGCTTTACGAAACCTCGGGCGTGGATTTTTCGATGTTCGCCGATGAAAGCTTCGATCTGATTTTGTCGGCTTACGTGTTTCAGCACGTGCCCAGCGCGGCTGTCATACGATCCAATCTTGATGACGCCTGGCGAGTCTTGAAACTTGGCGGCGTTTTCCGATTCCAAACCAACGCCATCACCGCGTTCCATTTTGACGAGTTGGAAAAAGACACCTGGACGGGAGCTGAGTTTGCTGAAGCGGAATTGCGCCGCTTCGCCATAGAAAAGAACGCTCAATTGATTTCGCTGGTCGGGGCGGAAACGCAATATTGCTGGACTACGCTTCGCAAACGAACTCAGCCGTGCGGAGCTTCGCTGGCAACCGATCCGAAAATCATAGCCTTTGGCCGCGCCGATGATTTCAGCATTCAGACAATTCCCGCCAGCGGCGAACGCGCGCATCTTGGATTGATCGTTTCAGGTTTGAAGATGGATGACGCTGACGCCAACAACGTCTTTGTTGAACTCAACGGCCAGCGAGCGTTGCCGCAATACGTGGGCGCAGCCGGGCAAGCGGGTTTTGCCGATCCGGCGTTGCAACTGGCGCAGATCAACCAGCAATTGCCTGCCGGTTTGCCCGCTGGCCCGACCGGAGTTCGTGTCGTCACAGCGACCGGCGAAGCGACTGCCCCAATCAAAATCGAGTTATACGAACCGCAACCCATCATTCCGAAAATCGTCAACGTCCGAAACCAACACGACGAAGAAGCGACTTCTTTGACGCGAGGCCGCGACACGGAACTCCGGTTGTTTGTCGAAGGACTGGATTTGACCGCTGATCCGGGCAATACGCGACTGAAGATCGGCCAAACCATTTTCAAACCATCGCTCATCGAATTTATCCCGGCGAATGCTGCCTGGCTGGTCAAGGCAACGCTGCCAGCCAGCGTTGAACGCGGCGAGCAGGAAATGAAACTTTACTTCGGCAACCTGGAATCGCCAGGCTGGATGATTCAAATCAAGTAGTCGGTAGTCAGGGGAAATGACCGCCGACTGCCGACTGCCAACTACCGACTACTCCAAACTATGCTTGCTCTCACTCAAGTCAATTACGGCGATCTGGTTCGCGTCTGGCGGCGAAATTACGACGTGTACATTCGCCTCTGGAAAACCGAAATGGTCGCGCCGCTGTTTGAACCAGTCTTTTCCGTCATAGGCTTCGGCTGGGGCGTAGGATCGCTGATTGCCGGAAACGTGATGGATGTTCCGTATCTGACCTTTGTCGGGGCGGGCTTGCTGGCATTTACAGCGCTGCTCCGAGCTTTGTTCGAATGCACCTATGGTTCGTACTTTCGCATGGTCTACCAATCCACTTTCGACGCGATTTTGTGTACTCCGGTCGAAGTGGAAAGTCTTGGATTGGCGGAAATCGGCTGGGGAGCGACCAAGGCTTTGCTGGATGGGGTGTTCGTTCTGGCGGTGCTGGCGTTGTTCGGCGCTGTGCAATCGCCGATGGGGATTCTGATTCCGATTCCCCTGACGCTCGGCGCTTTGTGGGTGGCTTCGTTGTCGTTGTTGATTACGTCAAGGATTCACGACATCAACCACTACAACTTTTACATGGCCTTTGTGTTTTCCTACCTGTGGATTTCCGGCGCGTACTTTCCGCTGGATCGAATGCCTTTGGCTGTGCAATGGCTGGCTTGGGCTGTGCCGCTGACCGGCGCGGTGGATATTTCCCGCCAACTGATGAGCGGCAATCTGAACTCGAAAATGCTGGTCGAGTTTCTTTACCTGATTGTCGCGTTCGTGGTGACTGCTGAACTTGCGTTGCGCGGTTTGCGCCGCAGGTTGGTGAACTGACGATGACGAACGAAAACCGCATCATTGATATTTCCATTTTTCGCCGCGACTTTCAGCTTCGTAATCCTTCGGTTGTGGCTTATGAAGCGTTGGACGTTGCGCCGAATATCATCGTCTGCATCGAGTTGGCGAATGGTTTGATCGGTTGGGGAAACGCCGCGCCCGATGAACACGTGACCGGCGAAACCGCCGACGGCGTTGAACGAACGCTGTGCGAAACGCTGAAACCGTTTTTGATTGGCCAGGACGCTTCCAGGATCGAAGCTCTCTGGTCGCGGCTTTGCCAGCTTGCGCCGAATCAACCGACGGCCGTTGCCGCTGTGGACATTGCGCTTTACGACCTGCTGGGCAAATCCGCCGGAATGCCGATTTGTCGCTTGCTGGGCAATGCCAAAGACGAAATCGAAACGACCGTCACGCTGAGCATTGAAGAATTGCCGACGACGTTGGCGCGCGCCATGGAATTTCAGGCGCAGGGGTTTCGCGCTTTGAAAATCAAGTGCGGCCTGAATGCCGATGACGACATCGAACGCATTCGCCAGATTCGCCAAACAGTCGGCAATCAAATGCGGCTGACGCTTGACGCCAATCAGGGTTATTCGGTTGAAGAAACTCTGCGGGTGCAGGCAGCCGTTGAAAACTGCCGGATTGATTTCATCGAACAGCCGGTCGCCGCCGCCGACCTGGAAGCTTTGCGCGAAGTTTGCCAGCGTTCGCCGATTCCAATGATGGCGGACGAATCTGTTTTGAGCGCTGCCGACGTGCTGGCGACTCCGGCTCCGCTGGTGAATTTGAAACTGATGAAAACCGGCGGCATCACTGGCGCGTTGAAAGCCAACGCCGTGGCCGAAGCGCGTGGCATTCCAGCGATGGTCGGTTGCATGGACGAATCGCGTATTTCGACGGCGGCGGCGGCGCATTTCGCACTGGCTATGAACAACGTCGTTTACGCAGACCTGGATGGCCATCTGGACATCATTGACGACGTAGCCGGGCAGGGCATTGCGCTTGAAAACGGCAACGTTCGCACAAGCGAAGACACCGGATTGGGACTGGTGATCGAAAAAACAGTTTTCTGAATTTCAACGCATCCACTTACTTCACGCTGAAACCGCTTCAGCGCAACAACAACTCATAACCAAGGAGAAATCAATGTCCATCGCACAAAGTTTATTGCCCGAACTGGATCAGGAAATGGCCGGCACTCGCAAAGTGTTGGAACGTATTCCGGCGGATAAATTCGACTTTCGCCCGCACGAAAAGTCCTTCACAATGATTTCACTGGCCACGCACATAGCCAATATGGTCGGCTGGGGACACGACACGCTGAAATCGGATTCTTTTGATGTCGCGCCTGCTGGCGGCGAACCTTACAGGGAAGACCCGGCAGCTTCGGTTGCTGAGTTGCTGGAAAAGTTTGACAAGAATCTGGCCAACTTCCGCGCCGCTCTGGCCGCAGCCAGCGACGCTGAAATGATGGCGAACTGGTCGTTGCTGGCTGGCGGCCAACCGCTGTTCACCATGCCGCGCATCGGTTGCATCCGAGGCATGATTCTCAATCATTTGATTCACCATCGCGCCCAGTTGACGGTTTACCTGCGAATCTGCGACGTTCCGGTTCCGGCGTTGTATGGGCCGTCAGCAGATGAACAAGGCATGTAATTCGTCTCGGCAGCCTGCACGTTTGCCAAGGCTGTGACTAAGGAAAAACCCAATGAACAGGTTCACCCGTTTTTCTCTGTTTTTGTGTTTGGCGGCGTTGGTGGTGTTTTCGCCCAGCGCCGCTCAGGTTCAAACCCCTGCTCCGCGTCCGAACATCGTGTTTATCATGACTGACGATCATGCGGCTCATGCCATCAGCGCTTATGGCAGTCGCTTGAACAAAACGCCGCATCTGGATCGGCTGGCGAAGGAAGGCATGAAGTTTGAAAATGCCTTTGTCACCAATTCCATTTGCACGCCCAGCCGCGCAGTGATTTTGACCGGCAAGTATTCCCATCTGAATGGCGTGCCGGTGTTCAATCACATAGACAACACGCAACCGCAGTTGCAGAAATATCTGCAAGCTGCCGGTTATCACACCGGTATGGTTGGCAAATGGCATTTGGGCGGCAACGATCCGAAACGCCCCGACGATGGCAAACCAGTTGGGTTTGATTACTGGAACATCCTGCCCGGGCAAGGCGCGTATTTTGATCCTGTGATGATTGAAATGGGCGAACGCAAAAAACTCAGTGGCTACACCACGGACATCATCACGGATTTGGCGATGGGCTTTATCGAAAAACGCCCGAAAGACAAGCCTTTCTTTTTGATGTACCACCACAAAGCGCCGCACCGGAACTGGCAACCCGCCGAAAAGTATCGCAAGCAATTTGAAAATTACGATCCGCCGATTCCGGCAACCTTTGACGACGATTACAAAGGCAAATCGGACGCTTCGCGGCAAGCCACGATGCACATTGATGCCGACCTGAATGAAACAGACACCAAAGGCAAACCACCCGCTGGTTTGAGCGGCGCGGAACTGAAAAAGTGGAAATTCCGCCGCTACATGCAGGATTACCTGGCTTGCGTGCAGTCGGTGGATGATAACGTTGGCCGCTTTTTGGATTATCTGGATGAAAACGGTTTGGCTGAAAACACGATTGTCATTTACACCTCCGATCAAGGCTTTTTCCTGGGCGAGCACAATTTTTATGACAAACGGTTTATGTACGAAGAATCGTTGCGGACGCCTTTGCTGGTTCGTTGGCCAGATAAAATCAAACCGGGTTCGGTCAGCAAAAGTATGGTGCTGAATCTGGACTTTCCGGTAACGATGTTAGACGCCGCCGGAGTGAAAATTCCCGCCGACATGCAAGGCCGCAGCTTTTTGCCGTTGTTGCGCGGGCAGACGCCGAAAGATTGGCGGCGTTCGATGTATTACCGCTATTACCATCCCGGCCATCACAATGTCGCCGTTCATTACGGCGTGCGAACCGAACGGTACAAACTGATTTTCTTCAACAAGCTGAATCAGTGGGAACTGTACGATCTGCAAAAAGACCCCACCGAAATGAAGAATGTGTACAGCGATCCGGCTTACAAAAAAGTCGTCGAAGATTTGAAGAAAGAATTGTATCGGCTGAAGAAGGAAGTCAAAGACGACGATCAGTTTGTTGACAAATTGCCCGTGGACGATGTGGGGTAAGTATGGAGATTCAGCTTCGATTGGCTACAACCGAAGACATCCCGGCGCTCGATCAACTGATGCGGCAATCCGTTCGCCGATTGAGCGCCGGGTATTACACCGAACGACAGATCGAACTTTCGCTGGTTCACATCTTTGGCATTGACACGCAATTGATCGCTGATGGCACGTACTTCGTCGCTGAATCAGAAGGGAAAATTGCTGGCTGCGGAGGTTGGAGCAAACGCCGAACGCTGTATGGCGGCGATCAGACCAAGCACGGCGAAGACAACTTGCTTGATCCAGCCACAGAATCCGCCCGTATCAGAGCGTTTTTCGTCGCTCCCGGTTTCGCTCGTCAAGGCATTGGCCGTCAACTCATCGAAGCCTGTGAAGCGGCAGCGCGTGCCGCCGGATTCACAAATATGCAGCTTGGCGCGACGTTGCCAGGCGTTCCGCTGTACGCCGCGCTCGGTTATCAACCGATCAAAGAAGTCGAAGAACCCATGCCTGAAGGCGAAGTTTTGCCGCTGGTGATTATGGGCAAACAGTTTTGACCTTCGGGGGCGAAACGCTACGGAATTAAAAATTACGGCCAAAAAATTTTCCTCAAGAACGACGCCAAGCGTGAAACCGGATACGTTATGTTGGGGAATCTATTGGTTGAACGGTCTGCCGACGATGGCGCGTAACCGTTCCGCAACTGACAGAGCCGGCATTGTATTGATTCGCAGTCTGGGCAAAGAGGATTTAGAATTGCCGATGTCTTGATGGTGTTGATTCAGACGTTCTGAAATGGTTTGAGTCGCAAGGCTCTGAGTTCCAGCATCGCATCAATGCTGCTTTGCGGATTTATGCGGAAGCGCATCAGGAATAGCGCTTCCGCGCCTGCTTCACAGGCTGAAATTCAGTCAGCGGCTTTTCCGATATGGCCATTCGCAAGACGGTTGATATAATCCGCCGCACAATCCCAACAAGGAGGAATTGTCATGCGCTTCAATCCGAAAACCACACTCGTTGTGTTTATTTGCCTGCTGGCGCTCGGCGCAGTTGCTATTGCACAGTCCGGTCGCAAGCAGAAAAAAGCTGATCCGCAGCCGCAGGTGCAGGGCGTCAATCAACCCGAAGCGCGCACCGTGCCTGAACCCGAAGTCGCTCCTGATAAGCCAAAGGAAAAAACGCTGGAAAAGGGAAAGGCGATTCAGGTGTCATCGGCAATGGGCGATATGGAAATTCCCATGTTTTACACCACTGCGGTCAGCGATGGTTGTCTGGATCAATTGCGGCGCGAATTGAAAACCGCGCAACTGAGTTCCGAACGCAACCAGACTCGCAGCGACGCTATGAAGGCCGCCAAAGACAGTGAAGATATGTTCGTCGTCTGGATCGAATTGCTGTTTAATCGCATGGGAGTGGGCAGCATGAACGGTGTGGATGTACGCTTCACGATCTTCGAACCGAAAACCGGCAAGCAAATCTTTTTCGGCAACGGTTTTCCGCGCCAGCCGCAAGGCATGCCAATTCCCCCAATGGGCGGAACGCGCGAACAGGTTTATCTGGATTGGGCAGGGCGCGACATTGCCGAGCAGGTGATTCGCAAGTTGGGATTGCGAAGCGGATTCTAGGTCTGTTGTCGTTTGCCTGACTTTCTGCCCGGAGCGGTCTTTTTGATCGGGCCGGTAAGTTTTTTTCGCTTCAAGTCAGCGCTCCTTATTGGCAATTTGTTTGATGGTTTTTCGGGCAGTTTGAGCGCAGGACGGACAGGTTGTTTTACGGCTTCCTCTTTTGAAATCGTGGCCAGCAGAGTTTTTATGTCGTCGGGAATCGGCGCTTCGAATTTCAGCGGCTTGCCAGTGGTCGGATGTTTCAGGCTCAGCTTGTGGGCGTGGAGCGCCTGCCTGGGGAATTCCACTCGGCGATAAGGGTTTTCGTAAACGTACATTTTCTCGCCGACCAGCGGGAAACCGCGCAATCCTGCCTGAATGCGAATCTGGTTGCGCTTGCCTGAAACCAGACGGACTTCGATCAACGTGGCGTCGCGAAATTTTTCCAGCGCCTTATAACGGCAAACCGCTTCCTGAGCCTTGCGGGTTTTTTCCTGAACCTGCTGCTGTTTCAACTCTTCGTTATCCCATTCGATCAAATCTTTCCACGTTCCCGAATCAGGTTTCGGAGCGCCATAAACAACGGCCAGATAGATTCTGTCGGCATCGCGGTGTTCGAATTGTTCCTTCAGTTTTTTTTGGGCTTCGCCGGTTTTGGCAAAAACGACCAGCCCTGAAGTGTCGCGGTCAATGCGGTGAACTACGAAAGGTTCGCGCCGGGTTGAGCGCAAATGATGTTTGATCTGATCGAAAAGCGACTCTTCGTCCGGTTGCGATGCCAGCGGCACGGCCAGCAATCCGGCTGGTTTGTTGACCACCAGTAAAGCGGAATCTTCGTAAAGAATGTGCAGCCCGGCTTCGTGGCGTTCGGTGTAACGGCGTTCGCTGCTGCCCGGACGATCCATCCACAATCGAACGGTTTCGCCTGTGACCAAACGTCTTCCGGCGTCGGCTGTGGATTGTTCGACTTCGTTGACGAAGACTTTTCCCTTTTCTATGGCGGCCAGCGCGCGCGACCGCGAACCGAGCCTGTCCGTCGCCGCCAGCCATTTATCCAGCCGAAGGTCCGCGTCGGCTGCGCTTACTTTCCAAGTTTGATTGTTCATTGTGTTTTCATTGTCGTCGTTACAGCGGAATCCGGCAAATGGCACGTTTAATTGCGCAGAAAAATTTGCATCAACATGCCATCGTACTTATACTGCGCGCGGTTTACAGCGAGACGTTCCGTCGTTGCAAGAATTACAACTCAACTTTCAACTGACTCACACAATATGCAAATCACAATTCTGAGAGAGACAGATTCTCAAGAATCCCGCGTCGCTTTAATTCCTGATTCCGTCAAAAAACTGGTTGGCATGAAAGCTTCGGTCGCCGTCGAAAGCGGAGCCGGATCGTCGCTGAATGTCACAGACGCCGATTACGAAGCGGCGGGCGCAACTGTGTCATCGGACAGAAAAGCCTTGATCGAAGCGGCAGATTTGTTGGCCGTGGTCAATCGTCCGTCTGCGGAGGATATGGCGTGTTTGAAATCCGGCGCGATGCTGATCGGTTTTCTGCGGCCATTTGATGAGGTCGCCGCGCTGAGCGTTTTGGTTGAGCGTGGAGTATCGGCGGTTTCGGTGGAGATGATTCCGCGCAGCACGCTGGCTCAGAAAATGGATGCTCTCAGTTCGCAGGCGAATCTGGCCGGATATGTCGCAGTGGTCGTTGCCGCTGAAAAACTGAACCGAATCTTTCCGATGATGACTACTCCGGCAGGAACGATCTCGCCTTCGCGAGTGTTCATCATCGGGGCGGGTGTCGCAGGGTTGCAGGCCATTGCCACTGCCAAACGCATGGGCGCGCGCGTGGACGCTTTTGACGTTCGCCCTGAAGTCGAAGAGCAGATCAAATCGCTGGGCGCGAAATTCGTCAAAGTTGATCTGGGTGAAACCGGCAGCACAGCTCAGGGGTACGCCAAACAATTGACCGAAGAACAGCTTCAAAAACAGCGCGACGTGATGGCCAAACAATGCGCTCAATCGGACGTGGTCATTACCACTGCGCAGGTCTTCGGGCGAAAGGCTCCGTTGATTGTCACTGCCGAAATGATTCAGGGAATGAAACCCGGCAGCATAGTGATTGACCTGGCTGTGGATTCGGGTGGAAACGTAGACGGTTCGAAGCCGGATCAGGAAGTCACGGTCAATGGCGTGCGGATCATAGGCATAGGGAACGGCGCGCGACAGGTTCCGGTTCACGCCAGCCAGATGTATTCCAGCAACATCGTCAATTTCATCGCTCATTTCTGGAACAAGGAAACATCGCAGCTCGATATGAATCTGGACGATGAGATCATGAATGGGAGTTTGATTATCCATAACCGAGAAGTGCGAAACGAAAACATTCGCAATCTGATGAGGTGAGACTGATGCTGATACTTGTTTTTATTTTTGTTCTGGCTGCTTTTCTGGGGTTTGAGTTGATTGCGAAAGTTCCGTCGCAATTGCACACGCCGCTGATGTCCGGGTCGAATGCCATTTCCGGCATCACGATTGTCGGCGCGATCGTCGCGCTTGGCAGCGAAAACGACACCGTCACGCTGGTGTTCGGAATGGTGGCGGTCGTCAGCGCGATGATTAACGTGGTGGGTGGGTATCTGGTAACCGACCGCATGCTGGCAATGTTCAAAGCGAAAGGTGAAGAGAAAAAATGACGGTCATGGATCAAATCATCAATATCAGCTACATCGTCGCTTCGATATTGTTTATTTACGGACTGAAGATGCTCGGTCGCCAGGACACTGCGCGACGCGCGAACGTAATTTCTTCCATCGGCATGCTGATCGCCATTGTCGCCACTTTGTTGCTCAAGGGGCTGACTTATCAATGGATCATCATAGGCATGATCGTCGGTTCGGCCATTGGCGCTTACGCAGCCCGCGCCGTCAAAATGACCGCAATGCCGGAAATGGTCGGTTTATTCAACGGCTTCGGCGGATTGGCCAGTTTGCTGGTGGGAATGGCCGAATATCACATGCATCAACATCGCCCGGCGGAAACGCTGGTTTCGATTTATCTGACCGTGCTGATCGGCGCTGTGACGTTCAGCGGCAGTTTGATTGCCTGGGGCAAGCTGAGCGAAAAACTTTCCGGCAAACCTGTGCTCTTTCGCGGGCAAAAACTGATCAACGGAATTCTGCTCGGCTGCATTCTGGCAATGGGCGTCTGGTTCACGATTTACCCTGTTGAATCGTATCCGCTGTTTATCACTGCCGCCGCGCTTTCGCTTGTGCTGGGCGTTTTGCTGGTGATTCCCATCGGCGGAGCAGATATGCCTGTGGTGATTTCATTGCTCAACAGCTATTCGGGATTGGCTGCGGCGATGGCCGGATTCATCATTCAAAACAACGTGCTGATTGTCGCCGGTTGTCTGGTCGGAACCAGCGGTTTGATACTGACGCAGATCATGTGCAAGGCCATGAACCGTTCGCTGGCCAACGTGCTGTTTGGCGGAATGGGCGCATCTGCCGGAGTGGCTTCAGCGCAGGTCAAAGGCGATGTGAAGGCTTTGGGATCCAACGACGCTTATTACATTCTGGAAGCCGCGCGTTCGGTGATGTTCGTGCCGGGTTACGGAATGGCTGTGGCTCAGGCCCAACACGTCGTCCGCGAACTCGGCAAAATCCTGGAAGAAAAGGGAGCCGACGTAACTTATGCGGTTCATCCGGTTGCAGGACGCATGCCGGGTCACATGAACGTATTGCTGGCCGAAGCCGACGTGCCTTATGAACAATTGATCGAAATGGAAACGGCCAATTCCATGATGCCGTCGGTTGACGTGGCCATAGTCATCGGAGCCAATGATGTGGTCAATCCGGCGGCGCGCGAAGACAAAGGCAGTCCGATTTACGGAATGCCGATCATCAACGTGGACCAGGCCAAAACCTGTTTTGTGTTGAAACGTTCGATGGCATCGGGCTTTGCCGGAATCGAAAACCCGCTGTTTTTCTGTGACAACACGCGCATGCTCTTCGGCGATGCCAAAACCATGGTTCAGTCTCTGGTTGGCGAATTCAAGGGAAGTTGAGTTGCTGCATATTCGGCGCAATTCGCTGCGACAAAATCAATCAAACAGTGCAGTCAAATGAAGCAGGAGATTGGAAACGATCCCTGCTTCTTGCTTTGCTGTCTCGACAGAATTTGGCAAGCCAGTTAGTATCCCGCCTGCAAATCACGCCTGTTTTCGCAGTATCACGAACAATTTGAACTTGAGAGGATCATTCGATGCATCTGAGCGCGCTTGATTGGGTCATAGCCTTTTTTGCCGTCGCCATCTGTTTTGTTCCGGCGCTGTTTCTGGGCAAAAAGTCCGGCCAAAGCACGTCGGAGTTTTTCGCTTCCGGGCGTTCGGTTCCGTGGTGGCTGGCCGGGCTTTCGATGGTGGCGACTACGTTCAGCAGCGACACGCCGAATCTGGTGACCGACATCGTTCGTCGCAACGGCGTGGCGGGAAATTGGGTATGGTGGGCGTTTGTACTGACCGGCGTGGCGACAGTGTTCTTTTATGCCAGGTTGTGGCGGCGTTCAGAAGTTCTGACCGATCTGGAATTTTACGAAATACGCTATTCGGGCAATGCCGCCAGCGCTGTGCGTGGATTTCGTGCCCTGTATCTAGGCTTGTTTTTCAACTGCATGATCATGGCGTCGGTCAACCTGGCTGCCTGCAAAATCGCCAGCATCCTGTTCGGCCTGGAACGCTGGCAGACGCTGCTCTTCGTCGGTTTGCTCAACGTAGCCTTCGCCGCGCATTCCGGTCTGTGGGGAGTGCTGGTGATTGATATGATCCAGTTCTTCATCAAGATGACGGCGGTTATTGCAGCGGCTTACTTCGCCATCAAGCTGCCCCAAGTCGGCGGACTGGACGGTTTGGTCAGCAAACTTTCGACGATGAAAGGCCCCGAAGGCATCAACTACCTCAACGTGCTGCCGGATTTCACGAACAACTGGGATATGGCTGTGGCCGTGTTCATCATTCCAATAGCCGTGCAATGGTGGTCGGTCTGGTATCCGGGAGCCGAACCCGGCGGCGGCAGTTACATGGCGCAACGCATGCTGGCTTCCAAATCCGAAAAAGACGCGCTCGGAGCCGTGTTGTTTTTCAACATCGCGCATTACGTGCTGCGTCCGTGGCCGTGGATTCTGGTGGCGCTGGCTTCGATTCTGGTTTATCCGCAACTGTCTGACATTCAAGCTGCATTTCCCAACCTCGATCCGAACCTGCTCGGTCACGACATTGCCTATCCGGCGATGTTGAAATTCCTGCCGGTCGGATTTGTCGGCCTGATGGTTGGCGGACTGGTTGCCGCGAATTCTTCGACAATCCTGACGCATTTGAACTGGGGAGCTTCATATCTGGTTCACGATTTTTATCGCCGCTTCATCAATCGCGATGGCGAAGAGCGGCATTATGTGTTCGCCGGTCGCGTCGTCACGGTTCTGCTGTTTCTGTTGTCTTCAGCCGTCGTTTACCTGCTGGACACGGCGAAAGACACCTTCGACATCATCCTGCAAGTCGGCGCTGGAACCGGATTGTTGTATTTGATTCGCTGGTTCTGGTGGCGCATCAACGCCTGGTGCGAAGTCGTGGCGATGCTCAGTTCGTTTCTGGTTTCCATAGCTTTTCTGGTCATCAAAAAGAGCGGCGGCGCAGTGCCGACGACGGCCAACAGTTTGCTGATTACCATTGGCGTGACGACGGTGTGCTGGGTGTTGGCGGCGTATCTGGCTCCGCAAACCGACCGCAAAACCCTGATTGAGTTTTATCGCAAAGTCCGTCCGGCTGGGCCGGGATGGGAACCGATCCGCGAAGCTGCTGGAATTTCCAAAGCCGAAGCTGCCCAAAACGCTGAAAGCCTTCCGATGGCGTTGGTCGGTTGGGTAGCCGGAAGCATCGCCATCTGGTCTTCGCTGTTTACGGTCGGAAACATTTTGTATGGCCGCGCCAACGCCGCGCTGTTGATGGGTGCGGTGTTTGTCGTCAGCGGGTTGGTGTTGCTGCGCGTGATTAACAAGCTTTGGAAATAGCTGAAAGCCTGTCCGCAGGGTCGCAAAGAACGCTGAGGAAGAGCAGAGAATCTCTAAAAGCAGGTTTGGAAATTCGTACAACCGTTTTTAGCTCCGTAGGAGTGGCCTGTTTGTAGCTTGGCAAGAGGCAAATTCCCCAAGCTCCATAGGAGCGACCTGTGCATAGGTCGCTCCTATGGAGCTTGGGGGGACGAATACGTCATTTCTATAAACAGGTCGCGCCTCTGGCGCTAATTTCTAAACAGGCTCTAAACTCTCTGCTTCGTCTTTGCGTTCTCTGCGTCTCTGCGGTGAAAAATCTGGCGGTTTTATGTCTAAATCGAGGAACCAATGTTGCGAATCCGGTTGTTATGTTTGATTTCAATTTTCGTGCTTAGCCTGTCGGCTCTGGCGCAACGTCGTCCGCCGGTCGTGCTGATTTCGATTGATGGATTGAAGCCGGATTATGTTCTGGAAGCCGATAAACACGGTTTGAAAATCCCGCATCTGCGCCGTTTTGCCAAAGAAGGAGCGTTTGCTTCGGCAGTGACAGGAGTCACGCCGACGGTCACCTATCCCAGCCATACGACGCTGGTCACAGGCGTCAGCCCCGCCAAACATGGCATTTATGCCAATACGCCGTTCGATCCGTTCAGCAAAAATCAGGGCGGTTGGTACTGGTACGCCGAAGACATTCGCGTGCCGACTTTGTGGGACGCTTGCGCGGCGGCGGGACTGAAAACCGCCAGCGTGGATTGGCCTGTGACCGTTGGCGCGAAGATTGATTTCAACATTGTGCAGATGTGGCGCGCCGCCACGCCGGACGACCGCAAATTGATTCGCGCGCTTTCGACGTCCGGCTTGCTGACCGAAGCTGAAAAAGCCATAGGCAATTATCCTGAGGGTTACGATTACACTGTTGAATCCGATAAACGTCGCGCAGCGTTCAACGTGCATTTGCTCGAAAAAAAACGTCCGGCGTTTTTGACCGCATATTTCGCCGGGCTGGATGAAGTGCAGCACGCGCACGGCCCGGACAGCCCGGAAGCTTACGCCGCGCTGGAAGCGATTGACGCGCTGGTCGGACAGATTCGCTCTGCTGCTGAAAAGCTCGGCAATGGAAAAGCCGTCATTGCCGTGGCGTCGGATCACGGATTTTCGCCGCTCAACAAATCGCTAAACCTCAACGCCGCTTTTCGCGAAGCTGGTTTGATTGAAGTAGAAGCGGGCAAGGTGAAATCGTGGCGCGCTATCACCTGGAATTCCGGCGGCACGGCGGCGGTGATGTTGAATGATAAAAATGACGAAGAGGCGCGCGTCAAAATTCGGCAGATTCTGCGACGTCTGGCGGGCGATCCTGAAAGCGGTTTGTTCAAATGGTACGAAGGCGACATTGCGCAAAAGTTGGAAGGATTTTCTGACGCCGCTTTTGTCGTTGGAACCAGGCCAGGAGCTTATATCGGCGGTGGTTTGGAAATGCCCATCATTCGCAGTTTGAAACCAGGCGGCGGACACGGTTTTCTGGCGGAGTTGAAGGAGATGGACTCGTCTTTCTTCATCGTTGGCGCTGGTTTTCCGTCCGCTAAGAATCTTGGCCGGATTGATATGCGAGACATTGCGCCAACGCTGGCGGGCTTGCTTGGCGTGAAGCTGCCAATGGCTGAAGGCCGAAATCTGCTGAATCCGACGCCATCACCGGCAAAGGCGAAATAATGAAATGAAGAACAATTTCGGATTCGACAAACGCGAGTTGGCGATTTTCAGACGGCTTTCGACGCCGCAAAAGATTCAACGCTTTCTGGATGAAGAAGTCGCTTACAACAAAGAGAAAGACGGCGAAACCTGTCGCAGCCCTCGCCGAGTGTTGCGCGACCGGTTGGCGCATTGCGCCGAAGGAGCTTACTTCGCCGCCGCCGCGTTGCGTTTTCTCGGCCATCCGCCGTTGATTGTGGATTTGATGGCCGTGCGTGACGACGATCATTTGCTGGCGGTGTTCAAACAGGACGGTTGCTGGGGAGCGATTGCCAAATCGAATTACTCCGGCTTGCGATTCCGCGAACCTGTTTATCGAAACGTGCGCGAACTGGTCATGTCGTACTTCGCACATTACTACAATCTGAAAGGCGAACTGACGCTGCGCGAATTTTCGCGGCCTGTGAACTTGAGCCGCTTTGACCGAAAGAATTGGATGATTGCCGAAGAAGACTTGTTCTGGCTCGGCGATTACTTTTACACCGTACCTCATTCGTCAGTGATGACGACGGCGATGACTCGCAAACGAAGAATGCTTGATCGAAGACTTTTTGAAGCCGGTTTGGTCGGCGCTGTACATTGAATAACTGATGTTACGCGCTAAGGAATCGAACATTGGGTTTGACACGGTTTTCGTCCCGGCAGGGACAGCTTTGATATTAGCGCGGCAGTTTACTGCCGGGAAAAGCAGCGAATGAACCGGCGTCCTGTAGGGACGCTTGAGTTTCCGCCAGAACAGGATTCAAGCGTCCTTACAGGACGCGGCAAAGAAAGGCTCTGCTACCCGGCGTTGAAACGCCGCGCTAATTTCAACCGTCCCTGCCGGGACGAAGAAACTGTCAAATGCTTTGCTTGATTTGCCATCGCGTAACATCAGTGAATAAGCTTTGCCAAAAGGCATCTGCTGCTAATGCCTTGAAAAGTTTTTTATGTGAGAAATCAGCGCTTTACGCCATTCCTCAAAAAAGTGATTGACAGGTTTGTGGAAAAAAAACTACCTTTCATCCGCCTAGCCCGAACACAAAACAATCACATTGAAATCTGAATCATTATCCGCGGCAGTTTCGCCGAGAGTAATTTCCACCATAGAGCCCCACGCAATCCCGGAAGAGACGGTCGTCGGAGCGAGCCAGACCCGTTTCAGTTATGATGGGCAGTCTTACGGCACGGCGCCGAGTGTGGGCAAGCTGACTCAGGTCAGCGGCTGGGACAATCAGGCCAGCGCATGGCGCAACACTTCGCACGCTTACAACGGTTCCGGCAATCGAACCTCGACAACCGACCCGAATGGGAACGTGACCTTGTTTTATTACGACACTTCGCCGTATGTATCGCCAACGCGCATCGTGGTTGATCCGCAAAACGGCACGGGGACGCAGACGACGACCTTTGTTTATGATTCCGCGACCGAACTGGTCACAAGCCAGACCGATCCGAACAGTCAGACGACGACCATCAGTTACACCAATCACCGGCTGAGCGCGGTTGATCCTTACGGCCGACCAGGTTGGATAATCGGCCCGGATGTGACTTCGGTGGTCGGCGGGACGACGTACACCAACCAGAATCACAAGGTGAAGACCACTTATTACGATCAGGATCGCCAGGTAGTGGTGGAATCGGATTTGAATCAGGAAGGCGACGGAAAGCTGAAAGCGCGCACGACCAGCGACGAACTGGGCCGCGTCATCAAAACCGAACGCAACGAAGACGGGACGGCAACCTATACAATCTCCGCGCAAATGGCGTACAAAGACATGGGCAAAATCACCTTCGCCTCGCAACCCAATCGCAGCAGCGGTTGCGGCGCGTGCAGTACCAGTTGTCCGGCAGCCTGCACCGAAGGCTGGACGCGCTCGACACGGGATGCGCTTGGCCGGGTGACCGAAGTTGCGCATTTCGGCCAGTCCGGTCAACCGCCCGACACCGGAACCAACTCCAACTGGTCGGGGTCGGTGGCGACGGCGTATTCTGCCAATGAGGTGACAGTGACGGATCAGGCAGGCAAACTCCGGAAGAGCGAAACCGATGGCTTAGGCCGTCTGGTCAAAGTCACCGAAGCGCCCGGCGTGTCGGGCTACGGCTTCGAGACGACTTACACATACAACGCGCTGGACAATCTGACCGGCGTGACGCAGGGCGCGCAAACGCGCACTTTTGCCTACGATTCGCTGAAACGGCTGACTTCGGCGACCAACCCGGAAAGTGGAACCGTCAGCTATACCTACTTCAACAACGGGAATCTGAAAGACAAGACCGACGCGCGCGGAATCACGACCGAATACACTTACGACGGATTGAACCGCATCACGACGGTGGATTATTCGAACACCGGACTCGATCCGGACATCAAACGCTTTTACGATGGCGCCACCAACGGCAAAGGCCGCTACCATTACGATTACGCCAACGGCGATTATTCGACCGGCGCGGAAGTCGAACATACGGCGATTGACAGTTACGATGCAATGGGACGACCGCTGGCCAAACGGCAGTACTTCAAAACCGGCGGCACCTGGTCGAGTTCTTTCCCCAGCAATCTGACCTACGACCTGGCGGGGAACGTCACTTCGCAAACTTATCCGGTGGGCAGTTCGCGCAAGGTCAATTACGAATATGACAGCGCCGGACGTTTGAGCAGCTTCAGCGGGACGCTGGGCGGAAGTTCGACGCGGACTTATGCCGACCAGTTCAGTTATTGGGCGGGCGGGCAGCGGAAACGGGAGCGCTTCGGGACGACGACCAACCTCTACCACAACCTGCATTACAATTCGCGAATGCAGTTGGTGGACATCCGATTGAGCAGCGACAGCGGCGACGAATGGAACTGGAATCGCGGAGCGCTGATTACCTATTACAGCGTGACAGCCGCGGGGAACGGCAATCCATTCGAGAACAATTCGGACAACAATGGCAATGTGATTATGGCGACGCATTACGTGCCACTGAACGATGCGATCAGTTCGTACTACCTGGGGCAGCGTGATTACTACACCTACGATGCGCTGAACCGGATTCAGGACGTGGACGAATGGCAGCAGAATTCGTCTGGGGCGTGGTCGAATCCGTTGTATCAGAAGTTCGTCTACGACCGGTGGGGCAACCGGACGATAGACACGATGGCCTCGTTCGGGTACGCGAACATCGCCTTCACGGTGGACACCGCAAACAACCGGCTGGGCAAACCGGGCGGCAGCACCTGCACGGGAACCAAGAGCGGGATGTGTTACGACGCTGCGGGCAACCTGACGTTTGACGATTATTCGGTCAGCGCGGGAGCGGGCGAGCGGACGTACGATGCCGAAAACCGAATGGCGACAGCGGCGGGCGGCGCGCACATTTACACCTACGACGCCAACGGGCAGCGGACGCGGCGGAAGATCAGCGGGACGGAAACCTGGCAGGTGTACGGCTTCGGCGGCGAGTTGCTGGCGGAGTATGCCTATAACAGTTCGCCGTCGTCTCCGCAGAAGGAGTACGGGTATCGGTCGGGGCAATTACTGGTGACGGCGGAAAGTAGCAGCAACGTGAAATGGACGGTGGCGGATCACCTGGGGACGCCGCGCATCGTGGTAGGTTTGGGCGGCGGCTTGGGAGACGTAACGCGGCACGATTATCTGCCGTTTGGAGAAGAAAGTAGCACAGTCGGAATTCGGAGTTACGGGACGGATACGGTGCGGCAGAAGTTTACGAGCTATGAACGAGACAACGAAACCGGGCTAGATTATGCAAAAGCTAGATACTTCAGCAGTACACAAGGAAGATTCACTAGCCCTGATCCGTTGCTTTCATCAGGAACAGTTTATTCGCCGCAGACGTGGAATCGTTATTGTTATTCAATCAATAACCCGCTTAGGTTCACTGATCCGCTAGGATTATTCACTTGGGATGACTCAGCAGGTGGAGGCGCAAGTAATGCAGATTTACAAGCACGTAGAAACAATAGGAACCTCAGTAGAGATGAGCGAAACCAAGCGAAACTTTTCCTAGAACGTAGAGAGCGATTTCGCAATGCAATGACACGGGCGCAGCAAGCTGCAAACAGTAACTCGATTTCGGCAAATGAACGTGCAGAAATTAGTGGTACTTTGGCGGCCTATGGTGCAGAAGGTACCAATAATGGTGTTACTGTTGGTGGCGGCACCCTTGCTGATAATGCTGGCGGCGCGCAAGCAACCCCTAACTTTAATTACGACACAGCGACTAACTCTTGGGCTACCAACGTCAGTGTGATTATCGATGATAGAGCTAGAGGCGATAACGTTGCTCTCAACGTTAGGTAGTCTACCTGTCCCGAGTTGATTGGCGAGGCGAAGCCACCGTCCAGAGAAGCTCTTTGATAGTCCAGATGTGATCGGTCAATCCGGCGGCCATTGCTGGAGATCGTCGTTGAAACTTGCGT
>Ga0268299_1001926_pt1 | contig 29333 bp, 25 predicted proteins | sample NOBtaG_FD_193484 | JGI IMG/M metagenome (GOLD analysis project Ga0268299, IMG submission 193484) | Activated sludge microbial communities from bioreactor in Nijmegen, Gelderland, Netherland - NOB reactor | ecosystem: Engineered > Bioreactor > Aerobic > Activated sludge | place: Netherlands...
CCGAAGCTTCGCCGCATCACGGGCTTTGGCTCCGGCTCACATCGCTGGCGCGATGCGACCCTGCGCCGAAGCTTCGCCGCATCACGGGCTTTGGCTCCGGCTCACATCGCTGGCGCGATGTGACCCTGCGCCGAAGCTTCGCGGTCGAAGACCGCGAGGCTTTCGACATGGGCGGTGTGGGGGAACATGTTCACCACGCCGGCGGCGCTGCAGCGGTAGCCGGCCTGGTGGACCAGCAGGCCGGCGTCGCGCGCCAGCGTCGCGGGGTTGCAGCTGACGTAGACGATTCGCTGCGGCGGCCGCCAGCCTTCGGGCGGCGACGCATGCAGCTCGGCAAGCGCCTTCGCAATCGCGAAGGCGCCTTCTCGCGGCGGGTCGATCAGCCAGCGCTCGGCGTGGCCACAGGCGGCAAGGTCGGCGGCGGTCAGCGCGAAGAGGTCCCTGGCCTCGAAGCTCGTCTGCGCCGCCAGGCCGTTCAGTGCCGCGTTGTCGCGCGCACGGGCCACCAGCGCCGCGCTGCCCTCGATTCCGTGCACCTGCCCGGCGATGCGCGCCAGCGGCAGCGTGAAGTTGCCGAGACCGCAAAACCAGTCGATCACGCGGTGGCCAGCATCGGGCGCCAGCAGCCGCACCGCGCGCGAGACCAGCACGCGGTTGACCGCCGCGTTGACCTGCGTGAACTCGACCGGCCGGAAAGGCATCCGCACGCCGAACTCGGGCAGCGTGTAGTCGAGCCCGGCATCGTGCTCGTCGAGCGGGTGGGCACTGTCAGGCCCCTGCGGCTGCAGCCACCACTGCACGCGGTGGCGCGCCGCGAAGTGGCGCAAGCTCTCGAGGTCGGCAGCCTGCACCGGCTCCAGGTGCCGCAGCACCAGTGCGGTGGTGGTGTCGCCGCAGGCAAGCTCGATCTGCGGCACCCGTTCGCGCAGCACCATCGTCGCCACCAGCTCGCGCAGCGGGTCGATCAGCGCGCTCACCGCCGGGGGCAGCACCGGGCAGGCATGCATGTCGGCGACGTAGCGCGACTTGCGCTCGTGGAAGCCGACCAGCACCGCGGCCTTCTTGGCCACCCAGCGCACCGACAGCCGGGCGCGGAAACGGTAACCCCAGGCCGGCCCTTCGATCGGCCTCAGCACCCGCTCGGGCACCACTTTCGACAGGTGGGCGAGGTTGTCCTCGAGCACCCGCTGCTTCGCCGCCACCTGCGCCGCCGGGTGCAGGTGCTGCATCTTGCAGCCGCCGCAGGCGCCGGCGTGCAGACCGAAGTGCGGGCAGGCCGGGCGCACGCGCTGCGCACTCTCGCGCAGGATCGCCGACACCTGCCCCTGCTCCCACTGCGCCTTGCGCCGCGAGAGCTGCACCTGCACCCGCTCGCCGGGCAACGCGCCCTCGATGAAGACCACCTTGCCGTCGGCGCGCCGCGCCACCCCCTGGCCCTCGAGGTCGAGCGACTCGACCTCGAGCGCGTCGAAACCGCTGCTCATCGGCCGGGATTATCCCGGCCGCGGCGCCGGCCTCAGGGCTTGGTGTAGTCGGTCAGCAGCTTCCAGCGCCCTTCCTGGATCTGCGACAGCCGCGACTCATTGCTCGCCTGGCGCTTGTTGGGGCCGAAGCTCGCCGGCGCACTGCCGAAGATGTCGGTCGGGAAGGACAGACCCTCCATCGCCTTCACGAAGGAATCGGCGGTGAGGTTCGCGCCTGCCTTCTGCGCCGCGAGGATGAAGCCGTCGATCGCGGTGTAGCCGTAGACCGAGAACACGGTCGGGTCTTCGCCGAACTTGGTCTTGTACTTGTTGGCCCAGAAGCGCAGCTGCGGCGAGGCATCGTCGAGGTAGGGGTGCTGCACCGTCATCGCCGCGTAGAGCCCGTTCATCGCCGGGCCGCCGAGCTTGTGGATGAGGTCGGTGTAGACCGCTGCGCTGCCGAGGAAGGTGGGGTTGAAGCCGGTCTTGCGCGATTCGCCGATGGTGCCCAGCGTCTCGCGGATGATGGTGCCGAGCACGACCATGTCGCACCCGGCGGCCTTCATGCGCGCAACCTGGCTCGAGAAATCGGTCGCGCCACGCTTGTAGGTGGTCTTCTCGGCCAGCTCGAGGTTCATCGTCTTCAGCCCCGCCTCGGCACCGCGCAGCACCTCGAGCCCGAACTCGTCGTCCTGGTAGATGATGCAGGGCTTCTTGGCGTTCTTCTCCTTCATCAGCCGCGGCAGGAAGATCCGCAGCTGGTCGTAGTAGCTGGCGCCGAAGCCGAACTTGAGCTTGTGGAAGGGCTCGAACATCTCGCGCGCGGCGGTGATCGGGTACAGGTTGGGCACGTTCTTCTCGAACTGCACCGGCATCGCGGCCAGGTTCTGCGCGGTGCCGATGTGGCCGACCACGGCGAACACCTTCTCCGAGTTGACGAGTTTCTGCGCCGCCAGCACCGCCTTGCGCGGGTCGTACTGCGAGTCCTCGAAGACGATCCTGATCTTGCGGCCGTGGACACCGCCGGTCTGCTCGTTCAGCTCGTCAACCCGCAGCTGCATGCCCAGCCGCACCTGCTTGCCGAAGGCGGCGATCGGCCCCGACAGATCCTGGATCGAGCCGAGAACGATCTCGTTCTTGCTCACGCCCTGCTGGGCCTGCACCGCCGGCGCGCCGGCCACCATCGCCGCGGCCGCCAGGGCCAGAAGCGTCCTCTTGTCCATCGTTTCGTCTCCTTGTCGGGGTCAACCCTGGTACATGGCTTCGATCTCGCGCGCGTACTTGTTCTGCACCAGCTTGCGCTTGAGCTTCATCGTCGGCGTGAGTTCCTCGTCCTCGGCGCCGAGCTGGGTCTCGAGCAGCCAGAACTTCTTCACCTGCTCGACCCGGGCGAACTTGCGGTTCACCTTGTCGATCTCGGCCTGGATCAGCGAGCGGATCTCGGGCGCGCGCGTCAGGCTGGCGTAGTTCGAGAACGCGATGTCGTGCTCTTGCGCGTAGCGCTCGACGTTGTCCTGGTCGATCATCACGATGCAGGTCAGGTAAGGCCGCTTGTCTCCGATCACGACGGCGTCGGTGATGTAGGGCGAGAACTTCAGCTCGTTCTCCCATTCGCTGGGCGTAACGTTCTTGCCGCCGGCGGTGATGATGATGTCCTTCATGCGGTCGGTGATGCGGAAGAACCCTTCCGCGTCGACGCTGCCGACGTCGCCGGTGTGCAGCCAGCCGTCGGCATCGATCGCCTCGGCGGTCTTGTCGGCCTGGTTCAGGTAACCGATGCAGACGTTGGGGCCGCGGACGAGGATCTCGCCGGTCTTGTCGTCGATTCGCACTTCGTTCCACGGCGCCGCGATGCCGATCGAGCCCGGCTTGATCCGCCAGGCCGGCATGTAGGTCGAGAGGCCGCAGGTCTCGGACATCCCCCACACCTCGGCCATCGGCACGCCGAGTGCGCAGTACCAGCGAACGAGGTCGGGCGAGATCGGCGCCGCGCCGGTGAGCGCGAGCCGCGTGCGGTGCACGCCGATCGCCTTGCGCACGTTGTCCAGCGCCAGCCAGCGGGCGATCATGAACTTGGCCTTCAGCCCGGCCGGCACCTGCTGGCCGCCGAGCACGCGGTCGGCCACCTGCATGCCGACGCCGATCGCCCACGCGTAGGCCAGCTGCTGCACGCGGCCGGCCTCGCGGATGCCGATCGTCACCGCCGAGTAGAACTTCTCCCATACCCGCGGCACCGCGGTGAACAGCGTCGGCGAGATCTCGCGAACGTTCTCGGGCACGGTGTCGGGGTTCTCGACGAAGTTCAGCCGCGTCCCGGTGTACATGCCGAGGTACTCGCCGCCCATGCGTTCGGCGATGTGGCACAGCGGCAGGAAGGCCATGCGCTCGTCGTCTTCGCGCGCCGGCCCCCAGAGCGTCTGGATGCCGCGCATCTCGGCCACCAGCGAGCGGTGGCTGTGCATCACGCCCTTGGGCTTGCCGGTGGTGCCCGAGGTGTAGATCAGGATCGCGAGGCTGGCGGGGTCGATCGCCTCGATGCGCCGTTCCATCTCGCCCGGGTGGGCCGCGGCGTGCTCGCGGCCGAGCTGGCGCAGCGCGTCGAACGACATCACCTGCGGGTCGTCGAGGTCGTGCAGCCCCTCCATGTCGAAGACGACGATGCGGCGCAGCGCCGGCAGCGTGTCGCGAACCTCGAGCGCCTTGTCGAGCTGCTCGTCGTCCTCGACGAAGAGCACCACCGTCGACGAGTCCTCGCACAGGTACTGCACCTGCGGCGCGGCATCGGTGGGGTAGATGCCGTTGGCCACCCCGGCAGCCGACAGCGTGCCGAGGTCGGCAAGCACCCATTCGACGACGGTATTGGCGAGGATCGACGTGCGCTCGCCCGGCTGCAGGCCGAGCGCGATCAGCCCGTGCGCCACCTCGCGAACCGCGTCGCCGACACGGTTCCAGCTCCAGCTGCGCCAGATGCCGAGCTGCTTCTCGCGCAGCCAGACCTTGTCGCCGCGCAGCTTCACGGCGTTCCAGAACACCTGCGGCACCGTCTCGCCGGGCACGACGATTTCGGTGCTCGGTTGTTCTCGCAACACGTCCCACAGGTTGGCCATACCTCAACCGCCGCCTTTGCGATGCTGCCCATGCACGACTGCCGGTTGCGGGGGCACGGCGCAACCAAGCTGCCGCCGCGGATCCGGCTGGGCCGGTCCGATGGCGGCGCCCCCTTGGAGGAGGCGCCGAAGGCGCTTCGGTGGGGGTGTCATCTCCAGGTCTTCTTGCGCTTCCAGCGCCGCTCGCCGCGCGCGCCGGAGGCCTTCATGCCGAGGTAGAACTCCTTCACGTCCTCCTTCTCGCGCAGCACCTCGCAGCGGTCCTCGAGCACGATACGGCCGTTCTCGAGCACGTAGCCGAAGTCGGCGACGTTGAGCGCCATGTGCGCGTTCTGCTCGACCAGCAGGATCGTGGTGCCGCGCTCGCGGTTGATTCGAACGACGATCTCGAAGATCTCGCGCGTGAGCTTCGGGCTGAGGCCGAGGCTCGGCTCGTCGAGCAGGATCATCTTCGGCGCCGCCACCAGCGCGCGGGCGATCGCCAGCATCTGCTGCTGTCCGCCGGAGAGCAGCCCAGCCTCCTGGCGCGATCGCTCGCGCAGGATCGGGAAGTAGGCGAAAGCGGCCTCGATGTCACGCGCCACCGCGTCGCGGTCGTGCCGCGTGTAGGCCCCCATCAGCAGGTTGTCGTGCACCGACAGCAGCGGGAAGACCTCGCGCCCCTCGGGCACCTGCACGAGCCCGCGGACGACGATCGCCGCCGGGTCCATCGCGGTGATGTCGTGGCCGTCGAACTGCACGCTGCCGCGGCTGGGGTCGAGGATGCCCGAGATCGTGCGCAGGATGGTCGTCTTGCCGGCGCCGTTGCTGCCGAGCACGGTCGCGATCTCGCCGCGCTGCACCTTCAGGCTGACGCCGCGGATGGCGCGGATCGGCCCGTAGGCCGCCTCGACGTTGTGCAGCTCGAGCATCGCTTTGCCGTCGCCGGCGGCGAGTGCGGTCACGGCTGCCTCCGCAGGCCAGAGAGGTCCTGCGTCGACCCGAGGTAGGCCTCGACGACACGCGCATCGGCCTGCACCTGCCCCGGCGTGCCGAGTGCGATCACCTCTCCCTGGTTCATCGCGAGCACGCGGTCGGAGACGCGCGAGACGAGCGACATGTCGTGCTCGACCATCAGCACCGTGATGCCGAACTCGCGCCGGATGTCGTCGATCCACCACGCCATGTCGTCGGTCTCCTCGACGTTGAGGCCGGACGACGGCTCGTCGAGCATCAGCAGCCGCGGCTCGAGCGCCAGCGCACGCGCCAGCTCGACCACCTTGCGCACGCCGTAGGGAAGCGCGGCGATCATCGTGTCGCGGTGGTGGGCGAGGTCGAGGAAGTCGATCACACGTTCGACCTGCTCGCGGTCGGCGATCGCGGCGCGGCGCGCCGCCGGCGTGAACAGCAGGTCCTGCCAGAAACCGGTGCGGCGGTGCGTGTGGCGGCCGATCAGCAGGTTCTGCAGCACCGTGGCGTGCTCGAAGAGCTCGATGTTCTGGAAGGTCCGCGCGATGCCGCGCTGCGCCACCCCATGCGGCGCCAGCGCGAGCAGGTCGGTGCCGTCGAAGACGATGCGCCCGCCGGGGCCCGGCGTGTAGAGACGGCTGATGAGGTTGAACACCGTCGTCTTGCCGGCGCCGTTGGGCCCGATCAGCGTGAACACCTCGCCGCGCCGGACGTCGAAGCTGACCTGGTTGACCGCCAGCACGCCGCCGAAGCGCACGCTGATGTCGTGCGCCGAAAGCAGGACATCAGCCGTCTCGGCGCTTCCATGCTGCCGCCGCGGATCCGGCTCTGCCGGTCCGCTGGCGGCGCCCCCCCGGGGGGGAGGCGACCGCAGGTCGCTTCGGGGGGGGGTCATTTCAACCGGTCCGACTTCTGGAAGGACTTCTGGCGCTTGAACATGCCGCGCCGGTACAGCGGGAACACCTGCAGGTAGGTGCGCAGCTTCAGCCAGCGGCCGTAGAGGCCGAGCGGCTCGAAGAGCACGAAGCCGATCAGCACCAGCCCGTAGACCGCGCCCTTGAGCCCCGGCGCCTGGCCGATGACGTCGGGCAGCACGCCCTTGGCGATGCCGATCAACTCCGGCATCGTGATCAGGAAGATCGCGCCGAGGAAGGCACCGTGCACCGAGCCGAGGCCGCCGATGACCACCATCAGCAGCAGGTCGATCGACTGGATGATGTTGAACTGGTCCGGGCTGAGGAACTTGATCATGTGCGCGTAGAGCGCACCGCCGACACCGGCCAGCGCGGCCGAGATCGCGAACGACAGCGTCTTGTAGCGGGCGAGGTGGATGCCCATGCTCTGCGCCGAGACCTCGGAGTCGCGGATGGCGACGAAGGCGCGGCCGGTCGGCGAGCGCAGCAGGTTGACGATCGCCAGCGTCGCCAGCACCGCGACCACCAGGCACAGGAAGTAGAACTCGGCCGAAGAGTCGAGCTTCCAGCCGCCGAGTGCCGGCGCCTTGACGTGGACGCCGGCGTTGCCGCCGGTCACCCGGTCCCAGCGCGCGAACACTTCCTCGACGATGAAGCCGAAGGCGAGCGTCGCGATGCCGAGGTAGATGCCCTTCACCCGCAGCGCAGGCAGGCCGACGACGACGCCGACCGCCGCCGACAGCAGCGCCGCCGCCGCCAGCGCCAGCGGGAACGGCAGCCCGGCATTGACCAGCACCGCCTGCGTGTACGCGCCGACGCCGAGGAAGGCAGCATGGCCGATAGAGAACAGCCCGGTGAAGCCGGCGAGCAGCATCAGCCCGAGGCCGACGACGCCGTAGATCAGCACGAAGGTCAGCTGCGTCAGCCAGTACTCCGGCAGCAACCATGGCGACGCCACCAGCAGCAGCATCAGCAGCCCGTACCAGAAGACATGGCCGCCATGCTTGACCAGCCGCAGGTCCTGGTCGTAGTCGGTCTTGAAGAGGAAGCGCACTGGGGCCCTCAGCTGACGACGGTTGCCGATGCCCGCGACGCAGGGGCGGTGTTCGCGCGGGCTCGAAGAGCCGTCGCGGACACGGGTCCCCCGGCCCGGGACAGCGCCTTCGGGGGGCAGCGAGCAAGGCGAGCGTGGGGGTCCATCACACCTTCTTGCGCATCGTCTCGCCGAACAGGCCGTTGGGTCTGACCATCAGCATCAGCAGCACGACGACATAGGCTGCGATGTCCTTGAAGCCCTCGGGCAGGTAGAAGCCGGCGAGCGATTCGACAACGCCGATGATCAAGCCGCCGACGATCGCCCCGGGCAGGCTGCCGAAACCACCCACCACTGCTGCCGGGAAGGCCTTCAGCCCGATGAAGCCCATGTTGGCATGCACGAAGGTGATCGGCGCCAGCAGAAGCCCGGCGATCGTCGCCACCGCAGCCGCAAGCGCCCACACCAGGCCGTTGAGCCGCCGCACCGGGATGCCCATGTAGTACGCGGCGAGCTGGTTCTGCGACGCCGCCTGCATCGCGATGCCGATGCGCGTGTAGCGGAACAACCCGTACAGCGCCGCGCAAAGCGCCAGCGTGGCGACGATGACCGCGATGCTCTCACCCGCCACCACCACCGGGCCCAGGTGAAGCAACTGGTCCTTGTAGGGAACGGCGAGCGTGTGTGTCTCGGTGCCGATGACCGGGATCATCGTGATCACGCCGCGCGCGACGTAGCCGATGCCGAAGGTCAGCATCACGATCGAGAACGCCGGCTGGCCGAGGATGGGCCGGATCACGACACGTTCGGTGGCCATGCCGAAGAGCGCCATCGCCGCCACCGCGGCCGGCACCGCCACCCAGAACGAGAAGCCGGCCATCGTCATCAGCGCCAGGCCGAGGAAGGCGCCGAGCATCATCAGGTCGCCCTGCGCGAACGACACCGTCTCGGTGGCCTTGTAGATCAGCACGAAGCCGAGCGCGATCAACCCATAAATGCAGCCGAGCGCGACGCCGCTGATGACGAGTTGCACGAACTGCAAGAACACCCCTGGCCCGGCCGATGACGACGGGCGATTCTCGGGGGCGCGCTGCGCCGGCGCTGTTCTCGGAAGTCCTAAGTGGTGCCGGCCGGCGCTTCGTGGTGTTGGAAGGGTGCCTTCACGACAACGGCGATTGCCCGGCTACCGGGGATTGCCGCGGATCCGGCTCCCCCGGTCCGCGGGCATAGCCCCCGCGGGGGCGAGCCCGGACGGCGACTGTCCGGCGGACTGTTGCCGCCTGGCGAGCCGCTGGCCTTGCGAGGCCAGCGCGCTCTGCAAGGGCAGCGACAACCGCCGTCAGGCGGTTGCGGCAAGGCTGACTTCGCGAAGCGAAGTCAAGGCGCGAAGCGCCGGCCGGAGCCAACGGAGCGAGCGTGGCGGCTCGAGTCACCGCGGCGGCAGCAGCCGCGCCGGGTCGACCGGCTTGCCCTGGCGGCGGATCTCGAAGTGCAGCTGCACGCGGTCGGCGTCGCTCGAACCCATCTCGGCGATCTTCTGGCCGCGGCGCACGACCTGGTCCTCCTTCACCAGCAGCGTCTGGTTGTGCGCGTAGGCGCTGAGGTAGGTGGGGTTGTGCTTGACGATCACCAGGTTGCCGTAGCCACGAAGCCCCGATCCCGCGTAGACGACACGGCCGTCGGCGGCGGCGAACACCGGGTCGCCCGCGCGGCCGGTGATCGCGACGCCCTTGCTGCGCGCCTCGTCGAACGGGGTCGCCACCGGGCCGGCGGCCGGCCAGGTCCAGGGCACGTCGTCGTCACCTTCACGCGGTGCCGCCGGCGATGGCCCAGGTGCAGGCGAGGGTGCGGCGCCGGTCACCGGCGCCGACGCGGCCGATGCCGCGGGGGGTGAGACGGGGGCACTGGCACCGCCGGGCGTGGCGGCGCCGGAGGCTGCCGGCGCACTCGCCGGGGCCGGCGCACGCGGGTCGAGCGGGCGGTTCTCGACCCGACCACCGGGGGCCACCGGCCGCGTCACCGCCGCCGTCTCGGGCGGCGCCACACGCAGCACCTGGCCGACCTCGATCAGGTTGGGGTTGTCGATGCCGTTCCAGCGCGCGATGTCGCGCCAGTTCTGCCCCGTCTCGAGCCCGATGCGGATCAGCGTGTCGCCCAGGCGGACGGTGTAGGTGCCTGGGCGGCCGGCGGGCTCCATCGCGGTGGGGCCGGGGGCCGGGGCGGATGCGGGCGCCGGCACCGGCGCGGCCACCGGCGGTGCCGATGGCAGCGCCCGCGGCGTGCGATCTTCCACCGGTGCCCGGTTCGGCCCGCTGGCGCAGCCGGCGAGCAAGGCCGCCAGCACGATGCCGGCCCAGCTTGTGCGGTGCGCGGCAGTGAAATCGAAGCGGTTCATTCGCGGCCGGATTTTAGGGGGACGAAGTGCACCGCCTCGTGGTGGCGGTGCACGTGGCCCTGCTCGTCGCGGTCGACCACGCACAGCACCTGGCCGCCGCTGGCGGCGTCGTGCATCGGCGCCACCAGTCGGCCGCCGAGCGCCATCTGCTCGAGCCAGGCAGCGGGCAGCGATTCGCCGCCCGCAGCGGCGATCACGGTGTCGTAGGGCGCCCATGGCGGGTGGCCGAGACGGCCGTCGCCGTAGACCAGCCGCACGTCGCCGCCGCGCTGCGGTGCCAGATTCGCCCGCGCCCTTTCGTGCAGCGGCCGCAGGCGCTCGATCGACACCACCAAACGCGCCAGGCGCGCCAGCAATGCCGTCTGGTAGCCGCAGCCGGTGCCGATCTCGAGCACGCGGCCGAGCGTGCCGCGGCGCCTCGCCTGCTCGCCCCCGAAGGCCAGCTCGAGCATTCGCGCCACCACCGAGGGCTTCGAGATCGTCTGGCCATGGCCGATCGGCAGGCTGGTGTCCTCGTAGGCCTGGGTCGCGAGCGCGCTGTCGACGAAGCGGTGGCGCTCGACGGCGGCGATGGCGTCGAGCACCGGCTCGCAGCCGATGCCGCTCTCGCGCAGCCGCTGCACCAGGCGGGCACGCACCTGCGCCGAATCGAGCCCGAGGCCGCTCGGCACCTGCGTCCGCGCCGCGTCGAGCGCCGCCTCGTGCAGGTGGCGCTGCGGCCGCAGCAGCGAGCGCGAGTCGGCGCCGCCGTCGTCGCGCCGCGCGCCGCGCAGCGTATCGAGCGCGGCCGGGAAGCGTCGCGGCGGAGTGGCCTTGGAGGCGGACATCCGGGCCTCAGCGCCGCGCCAGACGTTCGCCCCAGAAAGGCACCGCCGCATGGTCGGTGAGGTCCACCTGCAGCGGCGTGATCGACACCGCGCCGTTGGCGACGGCGTGGAAGTCGGTGCCCTCGCCGGCCTCGCGAACGTCGCCGGCGGGCCCGATCCAGTAGATCGGGTCGCCGCGCGGGTTGCTCTGGCGGATCACCGCCTCGCTCGCATGGCGGCGCCCAAGGCGCGTGATGCGCCGCGGCAGCGCGGCGGCATCGGCGCGGTTCGGGATGTTCACGTTCAGCAGCCAAGGTGCGCCCTGCAGGCCCCCGGCGATCAGCTGCTCGACGATCTGGCGCGCGGTGGCCGCCGCCGCGTCGAGCTCGGCCCAGCCGTGCTGGGCCTGCGAGAAGGCCACCGCCGGGATGCCGAACAGGTACCCCTCCATCGCCGCCGCCACGGTGCCCGAGTACAGCGTGTCGTCGCCCATGTTGGCGCCGTTGTTGATGCCCGAGAGCACGAGGTCGGGCCGCTGCGGCAGCAGCCCGGTGAGCGCGACGTGCACGCAGTCCGACGGCGTGCCGTTGACGACGCGGAAGCCCTTCACCGGCTCGAAGCGCGCCTCGAACACCGACAGCGGCCGCGACAGCGTGAGCGCGTTGCTGGTGCCGCTGGCGTTCTGTTCGGGCGCGACGACGTCGATCTCGCCGAGCCCCTGGCAGGCCTTGACGAGCGCGGCGATGCCGGGTGCGAGGTAACCATCGTCGTTGGCAATCAGGATGCGCATGACGGCGGATTGTAGGGAGCGGCCCCTGCCCGCTCCCGCCGCCGCGACGACCCTGCCGTCGCCGAGGTGACCCGGCGCCCGCAGGGCGCTCCTTATCATCGCCGCCCGCTGCACGACGACGAGGAGCTGCGTGATGAAAGCCTGGCTGTGTGAAACGCTCGACGGCGTCGACGCGCTGAACTGGCGCGAGTTGCCGACCCCCGACCCCAAGCCCGGCGAGGTTCGTATCGCGATCCGCGCCGCCAGCCTCAACTTTCCCGACCTGCTCACGGTGCAGGGCAAGTACCAGTTCAGGCCCGAGCTGCCCTTCGTTCCCGGCTCGGAGTTTTCGGGCCATGTCGAGGCGGTGGGCGAAGGTGTCACGCACCTGAAGGTGGGCGACGCGGTGGCGGCGACCAGCTCGAGCGGCGGCTTCGGCACCCATGCCTGCATCGACGCGCGACGCGTCGTGCCGCTGCCGGCCGGAGTGGACCTCGTCGAGGGTGCGGCCTTCGTCTTCACCTACGGCACCTCGCACCACGCGCTGATCGACCGCGGCGAGTTGAAGGCCGGCGAGACGGTGCTCGTGCTCGGCGCCGCCGGCGGCGTCGGCAGCGCCGCGATCCAGATCGCCAAGGCCGCCGGCGCCCGCGTGATCGCCGCCGCCAGCAGCGACGCGAAGTGCGACTTCTGCAAGCGGCTGGGTGCCGACGCGACGATCAACTATGCCGGCGGCAACCTGCGCGACGCGATCAAGGCGGCCACCGACGGCAAGGGCCCGGACATCGTCTACGACCCGGTCGGCGGCGATCTCGCCGAAGCCGCGTTCCGATCGATCGCGTGGCGCGGCCGCTACCTCGTCGTCGGCTTCGCGGCCGGCGGCGCCATCCCGGCGCTGCCGCTGAACCTGCCGCTGCTGAAGGGCGCTTCGATCGTCGGCGTGTTCTGGGGCGAGTTCGCGCGCCGCGAGCCGAAGAAGCTGATGCAGGGCCTGCAGCAGCTGATGCAGTGGTACGGCCAAGGCCTCGTCAGACCATCGATCGACTGCACGCTGCCGATGGCCGAGCTGAAGGCCGCCTACGCGCGCATGGGCACGCGCCAGGTGCAGGGCAAGGTGGTGATGACGAACTGACGCCCCCTACGGCCCTGCGGGCCGGACCCCCCAAGGGGGAGCGTTCAGGACCGGCAGAGCCGGATCCTGAACAGACCCGCTTCGGCGCCACGTTGCTCGGGGCCGACGGGAGGCCAGCGCCGTTGGCGGAGCGGCGCGCAGCGCCGCAGGGGGCGGAGCCCGATCCGGGTTCCCCGGTCGGGCTCGCTCCCCCTCGGAAGAACCGGCGCGCCGCGCCGTAGGGGGCGATGTTCGCGATCCGGGTCCCCCGGTCGCGAACGCTCCCCCTTGGGGGGACTGGCGCGCAGCGCCGTAGGGGGCGACATGAGCTAGCATGCGGCTCGCTTTTCGCGGAGCAAGTCCGATGGCCGTCAAGGTGCTGATCCTCGAAGACAACCCGGTCGCACGCAGCTTCCTGTGCCGCGTGGTGCGCGAGAGCTTCTCCGACGCGCAGCAGATCACCGAGGCCGGCGACCTCGAGACCGCGCGCCGCCAGATCCAGATCGCCGGCGGCCCCACCGGGCTGCACGGCGCCGACCCCTTCAAGCTGATCCTGGTCGACCTCGAGCTGCCCGACGGCAACGGCATGGAGCTGCTGTCGGAGCTTTCGCAGTACCCGGCGACAAAGATCGTCACCACGCTCTACAGCGACGACGACCACCTCTTCCCGGCGCTGCAGCGCGGCGCCGACGGCTACCTGCTGAAGGAAGACCGCTTCGAGGTGCTGGTCGAGGAGCTGCAGAAGATCGTCCGCGGCCAGCCGCCGCTGTCGCCGGCGATCGCGCGGCGGCTGCTGACCCACTTCCGAGACGGGCAGGCCGACTCGCCGGCGCCCGACGCCGGGTTGCGTGGCGTGGCCACCGGCCCTGCACACAAGCCGGTGGCGATCGAGAAACCGCTCGACCACGAGCGGCTGACGCCGCGCGAGACCGAGGTGCTGACCTACCTGAGCAAGGGCTTCACGATCAAGGAGATCGCCAGCCTGATGGGCATCAAGTGGTTCACCGTCAACGACCACATCAAGTCGATCTACAAGAAGCTCAACGTCTCGAGCCGCGCCGAAGCGGCGGTGCTGGCCAGCAAGCAGGGATTGGTATGAGCCCCCCCGAAGCGCCTTCGACGCCTCCCCCCCAAGGGGGGCGAGCCGGGACACGAGCGGTCCGGGGGACCGGTCGTGCCTGGCGAGCGGCCGGCCAGGTGCCGGCGCGGCCTGCAAGGCCCGCCAGCGGGCCGGCGGAGCCGGATCCGCGGCGGCAGCTCGCCTCCTGGTCCGGCGCGTCGACGCAGCGGCGCGCAGCCCACTGACGGAGCCAGCCATGGCCTCCCCCGATCGCAGCGCGGCCGGGGCCGAGACGCTGATCCCCGGCGCGGGAAACGACTCCACCTTCGACGCCAGCGCGTTCGAACAGTCGCTCGAGAAGCGCACGCCGCGGCGCTGGATCGGTTGGCGGCTTCGCTTGCTGGTCGGCGTCGCGCTGATCGGCTGCGTCGGCGTCTTCGCGCTGATGCGCTGGCTGGCCGCGACACCGCACCTCGACGCGCTGTGGCAGGCCACCTCGCGCGCGCAGCTGACGCTGATCTCGAGCCCGCAGGAGGCGCTGAACGCCGCCGCCGGGCGAACGCTGGAGTCGATCGCCGCCGCCGGCGCCGCGCCGATGCGCGTCGACGCGCTGGCGATCGAGCGTGGTGCCCGCTGGCTGGTCGACGACGAACGCCGCGAGCGCTGGCTGGCGCAGCAGCAGCAACTGGCACAGGCCTTCGCGCAGGGCCGCGTCACGCTGCGCTTCACCGACGGCAGCACGCTCGAGGTGGCGACGCCGCCACGCGGCTATGGCGGGCTCGGGCTGTGGTTCTGGCCGCTCACCGCGTTCGGGCTGCTGCTGGTGCTGGTCGGCGGCGCGGTGGTGCTGCAGCACCCCGACGGCCGCAACCTGCTGTACACGACGATGGCCTGGTGCCAGGCCGGCAACCTGCTGCTGATCGCGGCCGAGACGGTGCGCGGCCTCGGCCAGCCGGCCGAGCTGCCGCTGGCCAGCCTGCAGCTGCGCATGCTGTTCGACGTCGCCACCGCCGCCGCCGGCGCCCACGCTTACGCGCTGCATCCGAAGCGCCTGCCGCAGGCGCGCTGGATCGCCATCGCGGTGTGGGCGGCGGTGGCGTTGTGGGCGCTGCTCGCCTTCACCGACCACCTGGCGCCGCTGTGGGGGTGGACGCAGTTTGCGGTGCTCGCGCTCGGCAGCACCGCCACCGGCGTGATCGCCTGGTCGTACCGGATCGAGGCGAACCCCTTCGTCGCGGTGATGCGGCGCTTCACCTTCATCGCGACGGCGACGCTCGCGCTCGTCACGCTGGCCATCGCCGCCACCCACCGCATCGCCGGCGCGGCGCCGGCGGTCGCGGCGGTGGGCGCGGTCGTCTGGTACCTGTTCTTCGCGTCGCTGCTGCTGCTGGTGCCGTTCCTTTCGCGCAGCAAACAGGCACTGCGCGAGTTCGCGCTGCTGGCCGGCATCAGCACCGTGGCCACGTCGCTCGACCTGCTCTTCGTCGCGCTCTTCTCGCTCGGCCCCTTCGCGTCGCTGACGCTGGCGATGTTCCTCGCGCTCGGCGTCTACGCGGCGGCTCGGCAGTGGATCCTGAACCAGATGGTCGGTGCCAGCGTGATGACCACCGAGCGCACCTTCGAGCAGCTCTACCGCGTCGCGCGCGAGGTGCAGGAACAGCCCGAACGCCAGGGCCAGCTGCTGTCGCAACTGCTTCGCGACCTCTTCGACCCGCTCGAGATGCTGTCGGTGCCGCGGCGGCTGCCGGCGGCGCGAATCGTCGGCAACGGCTCGGCGCTGTTCGTCCCGCTGCCGGCCGACACCGGCGAAGGCGAGCCGGCGCCGCCGCAGACGCTGGTGCTGCGCTTCGCCAACCGCGGCAAACGCATCTTCACCGAGGACGACGCCAGGCTCGCCGAGCGGGTGGTCGAGCAGGTCGGCCGCGCGGTCGCCTATGACCGCGCGGTCGAACGCGGACGCGCCGAGGAGCGCCAGCGAATCGCACAGGACCTGCACGACGACATCGGCGCCCGGCTGCTGACGCTGATGTACAAGGCCGCCGACCGCGAGATGGAAGACTATGTCCGCCACACGCTGCAGGACCTGAAGACGTTGACCCGCGGGCTGGCGGCCAGCAACCACCGGCTGTCGCATGCCGCCGGCGAATGGAAGGCCGACCTCGCGCAGCGCCTCGGCGCCGCCAAGCTGCGCTTCGGCTGGAGCTTCCAGGCCGACGCCGACCCCGACCTGAGCGTCGGGCGCTGGTCGGGCATCACGCGCATCCTGCGCGAACTGGTGAGCAACGCGATCTACCACGCCGAAGCACGCGGCGTCGACGTCGCGATCGAGCTGCACGAAGGCACGCTGACGCTGCGTGTCGCCGACGACGGCAAGGGCGGCGACCCGCAGGCCTGGTCGCACGGCCTCGGGCTCGGCGGCATCCGGAAGCGGGTGAAGATGTTCGGCGGCGGCGTGCAGTGGCAGGCCAACGGCGGCCGCGGCATCCTGTGCGAGGTGAAGCTGCCCGGCATCGACGGGCACTGACTGCGCTGCCGGCGCGGGCATCGCCTTCTGGGGATGGCAGCGCAGCGACCAGTCGGCTAGCGTCGGCCGCAGCTGAACCTCGGGAGACCCCAATGGGCTGGGACAACGGTGACTACCACCCCTATGCCGACGAGTCCTACCCGCTCGAGAAGCACTTCGGCGGGCCCGGCATCGCCGGCAAGATGGACAAGAAGAACCTCAAGGGCCTGGTGGTCCACATCACCGACGGCAACATCCTGCTGCCCTACCTGAAGGGCACTTGGGAGAACCGCCGCGCCTCGGCACACTTCGCGGTCAGCAAGACCGGCACCATCGCGCAGTACGTTCCGCTGTCGATGCGCGCCTGGGCCGTCGACGGCAACACGATCGATCGCGTCTGGTACAGCGTCGAGAACGTGGCCGTGCTCGGCGACTCGCTCACCGACGAGCAGATCCGCATGTGCGGCTACCTGCTGAACTGGTTTGCCTCCGAGAACGGCGTGCCGTTGAAGCTGGCGTCGTCACCCGGCGATGCCGGGCTCGCCTACCACGCGCTGTTCACGAAGGCCAAGCCCTGCCCCGGCAAGCCGGTCATCGCGCAGCTGCAACAGATCGTCGACTTCGCGGTCTCGCTCAACGGCTGACCGGGATCCGGCCTCGCGCCTTCAGAGGGTGCTTCCCAAATCAACGTGCCCGCGCCGGGGCGACCAAGAGCCCTGAGCAAGACGTGGCGCGCAGCCCGGGCCAAGAGGCCCGGGCAAGCGACGCAACACCGCGCAGGGCTCTTGGCCGCCCCGGCCTTTCGGGTGAGGCCCCGCAAAGGGCCCACTCGGTGTTGCGAAGCTTCGCCGGGTCCACCAACCCGGCTGTGCTTCGCGCCTTGATTGGGCCCTTTGCGGGGCCCCACGCGGGCACGTTCATTTGGGAAACACCCTCTCAGCCTGCCCGGGCCTCCCGGGCGCGCGCCATCGCCTTGGCCTTGCCCCACAGCGGCCACACCAGCAGCAGCAGCGCCAGCCCGGTGATCGAGGCCACCAGCCCGTTGGACCAGAAGATCGAAAGGCTGCCCTGCGACAGCAGCATCGCCTGGCGGAAGCTCGCTTCCGCCATGTCGCCGAGCACGAGCGCCAGCACCAGCGGCGCCAGCGGGTACTTCAGCTTCTTGAACAGGTAGCCGAGCACGCCGAAGACCATCATCAGCACGACGTCGAACATCGACTGGTGCACCGTGTAGGCGCCGATCGCGCAGATGACGATGATCACCGGCGCGATCACCGGGAACGGGATTCGCAGGATCGCCGCCCACCACGGCACGGTGGTCAGGACGACCAGCAGGCCGACGATGTTGCCGAGGTACATCGACGCGATCAGGCCCCAGACGAAGTCCTTCTGCTCGATGAACAGCATCGGCCCCGGCTGCAGGCCCCAGATCAGCAGCCCGCCGAGCAGCACGGCCGCAGTCGGCGACCCCGGGATGCCGAGCGTCAGCATCGGCAGCAGCGCCGCGGTGCCGGCCGCGTGAGCCGCGGTTTCCGGCGCCACCACGCCCTCGATCTCGCCCTTGCCGAAGCCCTGCGGGTTCTTCGTGAAGCGTTTGGCCATGCCGTAGCTCATGAACGACGCCGGAGTGGCGCCGCCGGGGGTGATTCCCATCCAGCAGCCGATCGCGGTGCTGCGCAGGAAGGTGCGCCAGAACTTCAGCAGCTCGCCCCAGGTCTGCAGCACGATCTGCATCCTGATCTTCGCGCTCTTGCCCTTGAAGGCCAGCCCCTCCTCCATCGTCAGCAGGATCTCGCCGATGCCGAAGAGGCCGATCACCGCGATCAGGAAGTCGAAGCCTTTCAGCAGCTCGGTGAAGCCGAAGGTCATCCGCAGCTGGCCGGTGACGGTGTCGAGGCCGACTGCGGCGAGCGCGAAGCCGAGCATCATCGCCGCCAGCGTCTTCGCCGGAGGCTCCTTGCTCATGCCGACGAAGCTGCAGAAGGTGAGCAGCTGCACCGCGAAGAACTCCGCCGGGCCGAACTTCAGCGCGAACTTCGCGAGCAGCGGCGCGAGGAAGGTGATCAGGATCACCGCGAACAGCGCGCCGACGAACGACGACGTGAAGGCCGCCGTCAGCGCACGTGCCGCGTGGCCCTGCTGCGCCATCGGGAAACCGTCGAAGGTGGTCGCCACCGACCACGGTTCACCCGGGATGTTGAACAGGATCGACGTGATCGCCCCGCCGAACAGCGCACCCCAGTAGATGCAGCTCAGCATGATGATCGCCGAGGTCGGGTTCATCGAGAAGGTCAGCGGCAGCAGGATGGCGACGCCATTGGCGCCGCCGAGCCCGGGCAGCACGCCGATCAGCACGCCGAGCGTGATGCCGATCAGCATGAAGCCGAGGTTCTGCCAGCTCAGCGCGACGGCGAAGCCGCCGGCGAGGTTTGCAATCTCTTCCATCCTAGAAACCGAGTGCGCGTTCGATCGGGCCCTTGGGCAGCGGCACCAGGAACCAACGCTCGAAGACGAGGAAGAAGAACAGCGGCACCGCCGCCGACACCACGCCGGTGACACTCCAGCCATAGCGGCCGTAGCGCTTCATGAAGTAACCGATCAGCACGAAAGACGCGAAGTAGATCCCGATGCCGTAGACCAGCGCGGCGTAGACCGCGATCGGCCACGCCACCGCCATCACCAGCACCAGTTGCTGCCGCTCGGCGAAGACGGTGCTCGTCCGCCGCCAGGCGATCAGCTGCGACAGCAGCACCCAGCCGCTGGTGCACAGCAGCAGCATCCCGATGTAGAAGGGAAAGTAGCCCGCCCGCGGTCCGTCGTCGGCCCAGCCGATGCCGACCCGCAAGCTGTCCTTGATGACCAACAACGCCACCGCGGCGAGCAGCGCCGCCACGCCGGCCTCCGGCCAGCGAACGAGCACGGGCGGCCCACCCTCTCCGGCCTCGGGGCCGGATTCCCTGCTCTCGCTCATCGCTCAGCTCCCGGCCGCGGGCGGCCTCACTTGGCCAAGAAGCCGGCGTCGCGCATCAGCTCGCGGTGCAGCTGCTCGTTGCGGGCGACCCAGTCGAAGTAGGCCTGGCCCGAGAGCGCCGTCTGGTTGAACGCGCCCTTGGCCATGAACTCCTTCCACTCGGGCAGCGCCCGCACCTTCTTGAAGAGGTCGAGGTAGAAGTTCACCTGGTCCGGCGTCACGCCCGGGGGCATGAAGATGCCACGCAGCATCACGTACTCGACCGGCAGCCCGGCGGAGGCGCAGGTCGGCACGTCGGCCCAGCTCTGCGTCGCGGTGAGCTTGTCCTTGTAGGGCATCGCCTGCTTGTCGAACACGCACAGCGCACGCAGCTTGCCGGCCCGCCAATGCGACTCGGCCTCGATCGGGTTGTTGACGGTGGAGTCGACATGCTTGCCGACGAGCTGCACCGCGACATCGCCGCCCCCCTTGAAAGGCACGTAGGTCATCTTCTTGCCGGCGGCCTTCTCGATCATCACGGTGATGATCTGGTCCTCCTGCTTCGATCCGGTGCCGGCCATCTTCAGGCTGCGGTCGGGCGCGGCCTTGATGGCGTCGAAGTAGGCCTTCGCGGTCTTGTGCGGCGATTCCTCGTTGACCCACAGCACGAACTGGTCGAGCGCCAGCATCTGCACCGGCGTCAGGTCGCGCCAGTTGAACGGCACCCCGGTGGCCAGCGGCGTCGTGAACAGGTTCGACAGCGTGATGATGATCTTGTGCCCGTTGCCCTTGTCGCCCTTGACATCGAGGAAGCCCTCGGCGCCGGCGCCGCCGGACTTGTTGACGACGACGATGGGCTGCTTCGTCAGGCCGTTCTTCGCCACCACGCCCTGGATGAAGCGCGCCATCTGGTCGGCACCGCCCCCGGTGCCGGCGGGCACGATGAACTCGATCGGCTTGCTCGGCTCCCAGGCCGCGGTGGCCGGTGCCAGCGCCATGCAGACCATCGAGAAAGCCGCCGCCAGGCCGCGGGCCACGCCATTGAGTCGCCGCATGATCTGTCTCCTTAGGTCGAATGTCATGAGCCGGTCGGACGGGGTACCGGGACGCCTGCTCACTGCGGGCCGGGCCCCGCCTGCGCCGATGGGTCCGGGAACGGGCGGGTTATAGCCCCTGTGGCGTAGGCGTCACACTAGTGAAAGTCTGACCCCTCAGGTCAATGCGCCGCGGCGCGTCATGCGGCACCGGGCGGCGCCGGCACGGCGTGGATCAGACGAAGACACCCTCGCGCAGCCACTTCGTCGCCACCCACTTCTCGCCCGCGGTCACCGGCGCCCCGCCGTGCAGCGTGTGCGTCGCTGGGTGCGGGCGGTCGTAGCTGAAGAACAGCGCCTGGCCCTTCACCGGCAGCACTTCGAGGCCGGCGTCCGGGAAGTGGGTCGCGCCGCCGGCAAGCGGCGTGTTCAGGTACATCAGCAGCGTTCCGACACGCTGGCCGCCGCGCTGCAGCACCGTCGCGGTGCCCGGCTGGGCAGGGTCGAAGTAGTCGTGGTGCGCGCGGTACTCGTTGCCCGGGCGGTAACGCAGCACCTGCAGCCCCTCGCCGCGTTCGAGCGGCCAGCGCAGCAGCGCGGCGATGCGCCGCTCGATGCGGTCGATCAGCGGCGTCTCGCCGCGCGCGAAGAACATGCCGTCGCTGGTGCGCGCAGGGTTGACTTCGCTGCCCCCGGTGGCGGTGTCGACGGTCTCGGATCGAAGCATTCGCGGCGCCGCCTCGGCGACCAGCGCGTCGCACTCGGCATCGCTGAGGAAGCCGGCAAAAAGCAGCACGCGGGGCCGCCGCCACGCGGCGAGCAGGCGCACCGCATGCCCGCCGACGTCGAGCACCGCGCTGCCAGCGAGGGCGGGCTCGGGCACCTCGAGCCGCGGCTCGGCGGCGGCCCGGCGCTCGGCGGCGATCTCGTCGAGCCGCCGGCGCAGCGTGTCCTCCAGCGCCTGCACCGCGACCGCCTCGGCCCAGCCGCTGGCGCGCATCGAGGCCAGCAGTTCGTCGGGGCCGCAGCCGGCCTCGGCCTGACTGACGATCCAGCGGCGCAGCTCTTCGGTGACGGCCTGGGAGGTGGGGGTGTCGCTCATGGCAGGCAGTGGCGATTGCGGGCGGCGCTGCCGCGCCGGACGATTCTGCCCAAAGCGCCGGTGCGGTGGCTCGCCTGGCGCCGGCCGCAGGTGCGGCGGGGCCAGGCACGCGGGGCCGGATCAGCCGCCGAGCGCCTCGCGCAGCCTGGCGAGCGCGGCGTCGAGCGCCACCTGCAGCTCGGCCACGCGCTGCGGCATCTCCGCCGCCTCGGCGTCGGGAGCGGTGCGCTCGATCGCCGCGGCGGCCTGCTCGACCGCCACCAGCCCGAGCGTGGCCGCGCTGCCGCGCAGCCGGTGCGCCAGCGCTCGCGGATCGGCCCCGCCGTTGCCGGCGCCACCGTCAAGCGCCTGTGCGATGCGCGCCGCGTCGCCATCGTGCGCGCGCAGGAAGACGCCGAGCAACCTTTCGTAGACGGCAGTGCGGCCGCCGACGGCGGCAAGCCCGGCGTCGGTGTCGATGCCGTCGCTGCCGCGAAGGTGGTCGGTCGGCGACCGCGGGGGCGTCGATGCATCCACCGGCGTTTCCCCGGCCTCAGCCCGTGGTGTCGTCGATCACCCCGAGCCGCACCGCGACGCGGACGAGGTTGGCGAGGTCGTGCACGCCGAGCTTGCTCATCAGCCGGCTGCGGTAGGTGTCGACCGTCTTCGGCGACAGGTTCAGCTCCTGCGCGACGGCGGCGCTCGACATTCCCGAGACCACCATGCGCATGATCTGCCGCTCGCGCGCCGACAGCGTGGCCATCGGGTCGGCGCCGGGGGCGCGGTCGCCCTGCGCGCCGCTGCCCTTGAAGTGGCGGCGACCGTGCAGCACGTCGTGGATGGCGCGCAGCACCTCCTCGCCGGAAGCGCCCTTCAGCACATAGCCGGCGGCGCCGAGGCGCATCGCCTCGGCCATGTGCCAGGGGCGGTCGGAGACCGTCAGCACCAGCACCCGCGTCGGCAGCGAACGCTCTCGAAGGTGGGTCAGGAGGTCGAGCCCGGAACGTTCGCCGAGGCCGAGGTCGAGCAGCACGAGGTCGGGGCGCAGCCGCGTGATGTCGTCGAGCGCCTGTGCGACCTGCGCCGATTCGCCCACCACCTGCAGCCCGGCGGCCTCGAGCACCGCGCGCAGCCCCTCGCGGACGATGGTGTGGTCTTCGACGAGGTACAGGCGGGTCATTGCTGGGGCATCGTTCGGCCGGGGAGTGCCGTGCATCCTACGCGGCATCGCGACAGTCTGCCGCCGATCCGACGGCGCAGGGGCGAATCCCCTACTGTAGGAGCTTGCAGGTCCGTCATCGGCGGCGATGAGGTACGCGGCATCACAGGTGGCGGCCGAAAAACGCAAACGTGCGGTCCCACGCCCGCGCGGCCCAGACCGCATCGTATTGCGTGATCGCAATGCGGCCCGGGCCGACCGCGGTCTCGTTCGCGAAGGCATGGTGCGCGAGGTAGCGGTGGCCCTGGTAGCGAACGCCGGCGCCGCGCAGCTTCTCCTCCAGCGCGTCGACGTTGGCGATCGCGAACGCACCATCCTGGGTCGCCCAGTGCGCCATCAGCGGCGCCTTGATCTTCGACGCGTCGACGTACTCGAGCGGCGGCAGCCCGTACCAGACGACGGCGGCGTCGGCCTCGGGTGCCATCGTCAGCGTCAGGATGGTCAGCGCGCCGCCCATGCAGAACCCGGTGACGCCGACCTTGGCGGCGCCGCCGTGCTTCAGGTGCTGCAGCGCGCCGCGAACGTCCTGCGACGCGGCGTCGCCGAAGTTCAGCCCGGTCATCAGGTGGTTCGCCTCCTCGGCCTCGACGGTGGACTTGCCGCGGTAGAGGTCGGGCACCAGCGCGGTGAAGCCGGCCGCGGCGAAGCGCTCGGCGACACCGCGGATCTGGTCGTTGAGACCCCACCATTCCTGGATCACCACCACCGCCGGCGCGCCGGCACCGGCCTCGGCCAGCCAGCCCTGGACCGGCTGGCCGTCGGGGCGGCGGTATTCGATCGTCTTGCCCATCGTCAACGCTCCATTCGTCGTACCAATGGCGTTGAAGTAGAGAGCATGGGCGGTGGCGCCGTCAAGCGCCGCGCGGCGGCACGCCGGCGGCACCGAGCACGCTGCGCCAGGTGCGAAGCGGGATGTGGTTGCGCAGCCGGTACAGCGCGCGGTCGACCAGCGCCGGATGCAGTTCGTGGCCGATGCCTTCGGCGATGTCGAGCGTGGCGTCGCCGTGCAGTGCACCGAGCTGGCCGATCGCCGCACGCGAGCCGTCGGCCGGGATCACATCGTCGGCGCTGCCGTGGAAGAGGTGCACCGTCGTCTGTTGCGGCGCCGCCGCCGGCGGGTTGACGAAGCGGCCGCCGAACGCAAGCACGCGGCCGGCGATGCCGTCGTGGCGCGCCACCAGCTCGAGCGCGACGATGGCCCCTTGCGAGAAGCCGGCCAGGCAGGTGGCCGCCGGCTCGACCGCCAGCCGCTGCTGCTGATGCCGCACCCACTCGCCCAACGGCGGCGCGGCGGCAGCGACACGTTCGCGCCACAGCTCGGGCGTCAGACCCTCGATCGAGTACCACATGCGGCCGCGCCGTCGCGGGCTGTCGTTGGCCTGCGGCGCATGCGGCGCCAGCAGCGCCGCCTGTGGGTACTCGGCGCGCAGCGCGTCGGCCAGCGGCGCCATCGCGTGGCCGTCGCGTCCCCAGCCGTGCAGCAGCAGCACCAGCTGTTCGGGGCGACCGGCGGCGGGCAGCGACTCGATCGCGAGCTCGAACGACACCATGGCGGCATTGTCGCCGCGCATCGATTCCGGCCGCAGCGCGGCTTGCGCCGGCGCTCCTGCCGGCGATCGGCACTCGGAAGCTGTGAACGGACCCAGCGTGCGCGCGGCAGGCTAACTAGCGAAAGTTGCGGCTCCTCGCCGCCAGGCCGCGCAGCAGCGGGGTGTGGTCGACCAGCCGCCGCGCCACCAGGTGGCGCACCTCGCCCTGGCACTGCCAGATGCCGTAGACGGTGAGCAGCGTCGCCGCCAGCAGCGGCCGGCGCTGCTGCTCGGCGACCTGCGGCCAGACGATGACGTTGACGGCGCCGGTTTCGTCCTCGAGCGTCACGAAGACCACGCCCTTGGCCGTCTCCGGGCGCTGGCGGTGCGTGACGAGGCCGCTGGCACGCGCCAGCCGCCCGTCGGGGCAGCCGCGCAGCGCGGCCGCGGTCTGCACGCGATAGCCCGCCAGCTCGCCGCGCAGCAGCGCCAGCGGGTGGGCGGCGAGGCTCAGGCCGAGGCTGCGGTAGTCGGCGATCAGCCCTTCGGCAACCCCGGGTGCGGCGAGTTCTGCCACCGGCTCGTGCGTGCGCGTCGCACGCAGCAGCGTGCTGGCGCGGGTGTCGATTCCGGCCACCGCCCAGGCGGCGCGGTGGCGGTGGCCGGCCAGCGGCGCCAGCGCATCGGCATGCGCGAGCAGCGCCAGCGCGTGCGCGTCGAGCTGCGCGCGGCGCGCAAGGTCTTCGGTGCCGTCGAAAGGGGCTTCGCCGCGCGCCGCGACGATGCGCCGCGCCGCCGCTTCGGCCAGCCCGGCGATGCGGCTCAGCCCCAGGCGCACTGGCCGTCGTGGCGCCGTGACGGCGGCCACCCCTTCGCCTGCCGCCGAGCCACGTCCTGCATCGTGCCCCGGACCACGCCCGCGACCATGGCCGCCCTCGCCCTCGCCCTCGCCCTCGCCTTCGCCCTCGAGCGTGGTCTCCCACTCGCTGCACGTGACGTCGACCGGCCGCACCTCGACGCCATGCTCGCGCGCGTCGCGAACCAGCTGCGCCGGGGCGTAAAAGCCCATCGGCTGGCTGTTCAGCAACGCGGCGAGAAAAGCATCGGGGTGGTGGCACTTGAGCCACGCGCTGACGTAGACCAGCAGCGCGAAGCTGGCGGCGTGGCTCTCGGGGAAGCCGTACTCGCCGAAGCCCTCGATCTGCCTGAAGATGCGTTCGGCGTAGTCGAGCGCATAGCCTTTCTGCACCATGCGGCCGACCAGCCGCTCGTAGAAGGGGCCGAGCCCGCCCTTGCGCTTCCAGGCCGCCATCGCGCGGCGCAGCTGGTCGGCCTCGCCGGGGGTGAAGTCGGCGGCCAGCATCGCCAGCTGCATCACCTGTTCCTGGAAGATCGGCACGCCGAGCGTTCGCTCGAGCGCGCGCCGCACCTCGTCGCTGGGGTAGTCGACCGGCTCCTCGCCGTTGCGGCGGCGCAGGTAGGGGTGGACCATGCCGCCCTGGATCGGCCCCGGGCGCACGATCGCGACCTCGATCACGAGGTCGTAGAAATGCTGCGGCTTCAGCCGCGGCAGCATGCTCATCTGCGCGCGGCTCTCGACCTGGAAGGTGCCAAGGCTGTCGCCGCGCGACAGCATCGTGTAGACCGCCGGGTCTTCGGCGGGCACGTCCTGCATGCGGAACCCGGCGTCGCCGAGCTTGTGCGCGACGAGGCCGAGCGCGCGGCGGATCGCGCTCAGCATGCCGAGCGCCAGCAGGTCGACCTTCAGCAGCCCGAGCGTGTCGAGGTCGTCCTTGTCCCACTGGATGACGCTGCGACCCTCCATCGCGGCGTTCTCGACCGGCACCAGCCGCGAGAGGTCGTCGCGCGCGATCACGAAGCCGCCCGGGTGCTGGCTCAGGTGGCGCGGGAAGCCGATCAGCGTGGCGGTGAGCTCCATCCACAGCCGGGCGAGCGGCGAGTCGGGGTCGAAGCCATGTTCGCGCAGCCGCTCGGGCGCCACGCTGCGGCCGTCGAACCAATGCTGGCCCTTCGCAACGGCGTCGATGCGGTCGAGGTCGATGCCGAGCGCACGCCCGGCGTCGCGCAGTGCCGATCGCGGCCGGTACGAGATCACCACCGCGGTGAGCGCGGCGCGGTGGCGGCCGTACTTGCGGTAGACGTACTGGATGACCTCCTCGCGGCGCTGGTGCTCGAAGTCGATGTCGATGTCCGGCGGCTCGTTGCGCTCGGCGCTGACGAAGCGCTCGAAGAGCAGCGTCAGACGCGCCGGGTCGACCTCGGTGACGCCGAGCGCGTAACACACCGCCGAATTGGCCGCGCTGCCACGTCCTTGGCACAGGATGCCCTGTGCGCGCGCCCAGCGGACGATGTCGGCGACGGTGAGGAAGTAAGGCTCGTAGCGCAGCTGCGCGATCAACGCCAGCTCGTGCTCGACCGTGGCGCGCACCGCGGGCGGCACGGCCGACGGCGGCAGCGGGGCGGCATCGGCGGCGGGCGGATCCGGGGGCGCAGCGGCGGCGGCCACCCCGCCGCCCCCCGCGGAGCCCGGCCCTCCCGGCATGGCGGCGGGCGAGGCCGGGAAACGCCGCGCCAGCCCCTCCTCGGTGAGCCGCCGCAGCCAGCTCGTCGGCGTGTGGCCGGCGGGGACGATCTCCTCCGGGTACTCGTAGCGCAGCTCGTCGAGCGAGAAGGTGCACTGCGCCGCCAGCTCGAGCGTGGTCTCGAGCCACTCGGGCCGGTAGATCGACGCCAGCCGCGCGCGCGAGCGCAGGTGCTGCTCGGCGTTGGGCGCGAGCGCGCGGCCGCACTCGGCCACCGGGCGGCGCAGCCGCGTCGCGGTGAGCATGTCCTGCAGCGGCTTGCGCGAGCGCACGTGCATCAACACGTCGCCCACCGCGGCGATGCGCAGCCCGGCGAGCTGGGCCACCCGCTGCGCAAGATCGGCCCGCAGCGCGTCGTGCGGGCTCAGCAGCAGCGGCAGCGCGAGCGCGCAGCGGTCGGCGCCGAACCAGCTCTTCAGCCACAGCGCCTGTTCGAGCAGCGTCTCGAAAGCACCCCCCGCCGCCGCCAGCGACCGTGCACCCCGCGGTGGCAGCGACGACATCGGCAACACCGTGGACCCGCCAGGCCGCAGCCGGCAGCCGGCCGCGGCCGACGCCGCGGCGCCGCCGCCACCGCCCTCGGCTTCGGCCTCGCCGGGCAGCACCGCCGGGACGAGCAGCAAGGCCAGGCAGTCGGGCAGCCCGGCGAGCATCGGCGCCGTCGGCGCACGGCCTTCGAGGTCGGACACCAGGGCCCGGTATTCCCCCTTCGGCGCACGCCGGCGCGCCAGCGAAATCCACTGCGAAAGGTTGCCGTAACCGCGGCGGGTTCGCGCCAGCAGCACCAGTCGCGGCGCGTCGCCGGCAACGGCAGCAGCAACAGCGCCCCCGTCGCCAGCCGCCCCGGCGGTGGTGACCGTGACGTTGCGAGGCCTGCCGCCGGCAGCACCGCCCGTTGTGGCCTCGGTGGGCCCTGCGGCTGCAATGGCCGCGGTGGCCGACGGCGAAGGTGATCGTGATGGGAGCAACGGCGACCACGGCGGCGGCGGCGGCCACGGCGGCGGCGACAGCGACGGCCGTGCAGTCGCCGCGGGTGCCACAGACCAGGGCGCAGGTCCGGCCGCCTCGGCGAGCTGCATCGTCGCACCGACGATCAGCGGAAGCCCGAGCTGCTGCGCGCGACCATGGGCACGAACGACACCGGCGAGCGAACACTCGTCGGTAACCGCCAGCGCAGCATAACGCAGCGCCTTGGCACGCTCGACCAGCTCTTCGGGCTGCGAGGCGCCGGTCAGGAAGCTGAAGTTGCTGCGGCAGGCGAGCTCGGCGTAGCCTGGCAGCTCGGCAGCACGACGCCGCGGACTCGATAACAAGGTTCGGGCTCCCGGGCACGGCGCGGGCCGCCACCGGCACCGCCATCGCCATCGCCATCGCCATCGCCGCCAGCATCACCGCGACCACCCCCACGACCGGCGCCGCCAATGCCTTTCGGCGGAGGCGGCGACCACTCGCCTGGCGCGGCGACCGCGCCGGGCCACGATGGCCGGCGCTGAAGTGCATGGGCATCGCGGGCTTGCGGCGGAGCATGCATGGCCGACCAAGAAGCGCGCGACACCGCGGCGGCGGCCGGTGCCAGCCCCGGCATCGGAGCCCGTGACGGCGCCGAAGTCGTCGTGGACACCGGCCCCGGACCTGCCTCCGCGTGCGGCGCCAGCCGGTCGAGCGGGCTCTGCACCGCATGCCCGCCCATGCGCAGCACATGGGTGTAGATCATCGTCGTGCTGACGTCGGCATGGCCGAGCAGCTCCTGCACGGTTCGGATGTCGTAGCCCGACTGCAGCAGGTGGGTGGCGAAAGAGTGGCGCAAGGTGTGCGGCGATGCCGGCTTGTGAATGCCGGCGATGCGCAACGCCTGGCGAAAGGCGCGCTGGAAGAACATCTCGAGCAGATGGTGCCGGCGAACGACGCCGCTGCGCGGGTCGGACGACGGCTCGGCCTGCGGGAACACCCAGTGCCAGGCCCACGATTCGGCAGCACGCGGGTACTTGCGCGCCAGCGCGTCGGGCAGGTGCACCCCGGCGACCCCGCGGCCGCGGTCGAGCTGCCACAGCGCCTTGGCTTCGGCGAGCTGTTCGTGCAGCGGCGCCTCGAGCGTGGCGGGCAGCATCACGACCCGGTCCTTGAAGCCCTTGCCCTCACGGACGACGATCGCCCGTTGCTCGAACTCGACATCCTTCACGCGCAGGCGCAGCGCCTCGAGCAGACGCATGCCGGTGCCATAGAGCAGCCGGCCGAGCAGACCGAGCATCGGCCCGTGCCGCGGCAGCCCCTGCAGCGCCGCGAGCACGGCCGCCACCTCCTCGGGCGCCAGCACCACCGGCAGCCGCCGGTCGCCGCGCGGGCGGCCGATCTCGCCCATCCACGGCAGCTGCAGGCCGAGCACCTGCTGGTAGAGGAACAGCAGCGCCGACAACGCCTGGCGATGCGTCGACGCCGAGACCTGCCGCTCGGCCGCCAGCCAGGTGAGAAAACCCTCGACCTCGGGCCGCGACAGCTCGGCCGGGTGGCGCAGCCCGTGATAGTGGATGAAGGCGCGCACCCAGTGCACGTAAGCCTCCTCGGTGCGCAGGCTGTAGTGGCGGTAGCGCACGTGGTGGCGCAGCTGGTCGAGGAGCCGAGGCGGAGGATGTGGCTGCGGCGGTCCCCATGACGGCCGCAGTGGCGACGGCTGCTGCTGCTGCGCTGCCGTTGCCGGCGGCACTTCCTCGTGCCCTCCCGACCACTGCGGCTGCTGCAGCAGCGAGGTGGGCGGAGGCGGAGGCGGAGGCGGAGGCGGAGGCGGAGGCGGAGGCGGGGGCGGAGGCGGGG
>Ga0268299_1001927_pt1 | contig 29331 bp, 27 predicted proteins | sample NOBtaG_FD_193484 | JGI IMG/M metagenome (GOLD analysis project Ga0268299, IMG submission 193484) | Activated sludge microbial communities from bioreactor in Nijmegen, Gelderland, Netherland - NOB reactor | ecosystem: Engineered > Bioreactor > Aerobic > Activated sludge | place: Netherlands...
ATCGAATCTTATCGGATCGGCTGCGGATGCACGATCTCGATTTATACAACCTGATTTTGGGCGTCTGCGCCGGACTCTGGAATTTCAGGTTAAGTTGTTGAGCGCAAACATCACAACAACTCTAATGGCTTGGAACTTTCTTTGTGAGTTCTTGGAGCAGCTATGAGCCATCGAAACAATCACTTATACGACTTCGGCCAGTTCCGGTTGGATGCCGCAGAGCGCCTGCTGTTGCGCGAAGGCCAGAGTGTGCCGCTCACTCCCAAATCCTTTGACCTGCTGCTGGCGCTGATCGAACACCACGGACATCTGCTGGAAAAAGACGAACTGATGAAGCTGGTCTGGCCGGACGCGATTGTTGAAGAGGCCAATCTTTCCTACAACATTTCTCTCATCCGCAAGGCGCTTGGCGAGGGGGAAAATGGGCAGCGATATATCGAGACTGTTCCAAAGCGCGGTTATCGGTTTGTGGCTGAGGTCACGAAAGTGGCGGGCGAGGAGACTCCACCAGCCCGCATGGCAGAAACAGGCTCAGATGTGAAGTCTGAAATGACCAGCTTCAGGCGCCACCAGCGCGGCGCGGCCTTCGCGCTTGCCTTGCTAGTCTTGGTATTGGCCGCGTTCGGGCTGTATCAAATAATCAGTTGGCGGCAGTCTCGCGCCAGGATTGCAGTGTCCGCTCTCCAGGTCATTCCCCTTACCAGCTTTTATGGCAGAGAGGGTTGCCCCTCTTTCTCACCGGATGGTAGTCAGATTGCCTTCGACCGGCGTGGCGAGGTCTATGTGAAACAGATTGACGGACAGGGTTTCCTTCAACTGACAAGCAACCCTGCCAACGATACTAGTCCAGCCTGGTCGCCGGATGGACGGTACATCGCTTTTATGCGTTACGCTCCTGAAGGTAACGGCGTCTACCTCGTGCCGGCCATCGGCGGGCCAGAGCGCAAACTGGCTTCAGCCTTTCCCGATCTGGAATTCTGGCGGCGGCCTGGTCTCCTGACGGTAAGCTGCTGGTGATTGTGGACAGAAATGCCGAGCAGGAACCGCTGAGCCTTTACCTGCTCTCGGTCGAAACTGGTGAAAAACGCCGGTTGACCTATCCACCGCACGAGTTGGTTGACCATCACAGTCCGGCTTTTTCACCCGACGGAAAAACGATTGCGTTTACACAGCGAGTCCGCCGGACTGACTCAGTAATGCTAAATTTAGCTGTCGAGCAAATTATTTATCTAGTCCCGGTAGCCGGAGGTGATCCTAGTCGTCTTCACCTGGAGTCGTCAGGCGGTGAAACTCTCAAGACAGCTACTTACCCGACCTGGACGCCGGACGGTCAGGAACTGATCTTTTCGAGTCGCCAGGTCGCCCACCTACCTTCCAAATTGTGGCGGGTTCCGGCCAGTGGCGGACTGGTCGAAGAAATTCCTGTTGGAACCAATGTCTCAGAACTGGCGATTTCAGCGCACGGAAATCGTCTGGCCTTCGTACAAACAGATTACGATCTCGACGTATGGCGCATTGACTTGAGCGCCCCTGCGCCAGGAGACAAGCCAGTAAAGAAATTCATCTCTTCGACCAGACTCGACGTGAATGCGGAGTTTTCCCCGGACGGGAGAAAGATCGCCTTTGCCTCTGACCGGTCGGGCAAATGGGCCATCTGGGTCTGTGACAGTGACGGCGAACATCCTCGTCAGTTGACCTCTGACGTTGATGGGGCCGCCAGTCCACGCTGGTCTCCCGACGGCCAGCAGATTGTCTTCGACGGTATCTTTGGAGGAAGTCAGGATGTTTGTGTCATCAGTGCCGAAGGTGGCCCGTGGCGACGCCTGACGACAGAACCGTCGTCTGACTCTAATCCCTGTTGGTCACAGGATGGGCAATGGATTTACTTCACTTCGAATCGCAGTGGCAAAGAGCAAATTTGGAAGCTGCCGTCCGCCGGGGGAGAGGCTATGCAGGTGACGCAACAGGGAGGGTATTTACCCCTGGCCTCGCCGGATGGAAAGTTCATCTATTACGGCAAGCGGCGCGACGGACCCGGCATCTGGCGGATTCCCGTAAGCGGAGGGGAGGAATCGTTTATCCTCAATCAGCACGGAGCAGGATATGGAAAACACTGGATGGTTACGGATGAAGGAATCTATTTCGTGACTACTGAAGACCTTGATCATCCAGTACTCGAGTTCTTCAGTTTTAAGACAGGAAAGGTATCTAGAGTTGCGGCGTTGGAGCGGATAGTAAGCCTGGCTTTCCGGGGCCTCAGCGTTTCGCCGGACAAACGATGGCTGCTTTCTACACAGATAGAGCGCTATGGCGGCGACATTATGTTGGTGGAAAATTTTCGCTGAAGGAATTTGGAGTGAGTACTGATTGGTCGTCGCGCGGCGGTATAATGGCGGTGACTGTTGGCGGTCGGATCGTTATCGAAAGGAATAAACAAGCTATGTCAACCATCACTGTAGAAAACATTCTGCAACAGATTGACCAGTTGCCGCCCTTCGAACAGAGCAGGCTGGCACAACTGCTGGAGGAACGCCGCGTCGAGTGGGTGCCGCAACCTGCCAAAGCGCCGCGCGATAAACGGCTGCCCGACCGGCAAGCGCTGGATGATACACGCGAAAGAGAGTGGATCAAGAAACACCGTCAGGAGTACGCAGGGCAATGGGTTGCGCTCGACGGCGACCGATTGATCGCGGCCAGTCCTAACCGTCTGGAAATCAGCGCTGCCGTCAAGGCCGATAGCGCGAAGCTACCGCTCATTTACCGAATTCCCGCGCCCGATGAACCACTCCCAATGGGTATTTGAGGATTATGAAACAACTCACTTTCGCCGAAGAACTCCCTTATGAAGACGATGAAGATGGGATTCCCATTTCCGTCGTGCTCACATATGGTGACAAGACCATTCGTACGGACGCCAAAGTGGATCCAGGTGCAGCCGTTTGCCTCTTCAGCTACGAAGACGGTTTTGATCTCAATGTACCAATCGAACAAGGTATACCGATTACGCTTGGTGGCCTGACCGGAACGCTTGAGGCATTCGGTCACGAAGTGACACTGCAAACTGGCCATCTGGTGTTTCAAAGCATCGTCTACTTCTCCAAATACCCGAACTTGCCGCGCAACCTGCTTGGACGGCGCGGGTGGCTGCGCAATCCGCGGATGGGCTTGATTGATTATGACAATCTGCTCTACCTGAGCGCCTACGATTCGTAACCCTACGTATGAAAACTTATCCTCTTTATCTCAACGGCGATTGGCATGTTTCTTCGCCATTTCACCAAGTCATCAATCCGGCAAATGGTGAATCTCTCGGCCAGATTTCAACCGTTGATCGCACTCGTGTAGCTGAAGCCATTGGCGATGCTCACGAGGCTTTCAAACTGTGGCGTAAGCTGACCGGAAAAGCGCGCGGAGATTTTTTGCTGGCGATTGCTACGGAAGTCGAAAAACGCAAGGACGACATCGCCCGCACCATCACGCTGGAAAACGGCAAGCCGCTTCAGCAGAGCTTTGGCGAAGTGGCAATGACTGTAGATCATCTGCGTTGGTTTGCCGAAGAGGCTCGGCGCGCGTATGGCCGCATCGTTCCGCATCAAGCCGACGGCAAACGTAATCTGGTCATCAAATCTCCGATGGGAGTAGTTGGCGCAATCACTCCCTGGAATTTTCCGCTTGTGCTGGCGGTGCGCAAGATGGCTCCGGCGTTGGCGGCAGGAAACACGTTTTTGTTGAAACCCGCTGAGCAAACGCCGCTAAGTGTGATTGCCTTCGCTGAATGCGTCGCCGCCGCTGGATTGCCGAAAGGCGTTTTACAGGTCGTGCTCGGCGAGGCGTCGGAAATCGGCAAAGAGTTTCTGGAAAATCCGCTTTGCCGAAAGGTCAGCTTTACCGGTTCAACCGAAGTCGGACGCTTGTTGATCGCGGGCGCAGCGAACACGGTCAAGCCGTTGTCTCTGGAACTTGGCGGCAACGGGCCGGTGCTGGTGTTCGGCGATATTGATTTGAACCGCGCCGTCGAAGGCGCGCTGATCGCCAAGACACGCAACACCGGCCAGTCGTGCATTGCCGCCAACCGGATTTATGTCGAGCGCGCGATTTACGATCAATTCTGCGAAGCCTTCACCGCGAAAATGAAAGCGATGAAATTTGGCAATGGGTTGGAACAGGGCGTGGAAATCGGCCCGCTGATTGACGAAGCCGGGTTGGCCAAAGCTTTGGCGCATATCGAAAACGCCGTTGCCGGAGGCGCTCGCGTGCTGTGCGGCGGCAAACGGTCGGGCGACAAAGGCTTTTTCATCGAACCGACTGTGTTGGCCGATGTGCCGAAAGACGCGCTGTGTATGCAGGAAGAAACCTTCGCGCCGGTTGCGGCGATTGCGCCGTTTGATACTGAAGAAGAAGCAATTGATCTGGCCAACAATTCGATTTACGGCCTCAGCGCGTATGCTTTCACCGGAAATCTGGATCGCGCGTTTCGATTGATGGAAAGCCTCGAAGCCGGGACGATTGGCATCAATGACGGCGTGCCTTCCACCAGCAACGCGCCATTTGGCGGCGTCAAACAAAGCGGCTGGGGCAGGGAATTGGGCAGCGAAGGTCTGGACGCTTATCTGGAAACGAAGCACGTTTCGTTGGGGCTACAAATCTAAGGGCGACGAGCGTAAGATCACGCGCCAACGGAGGAAATCTTATGAGTCAGTACGGCGCTCAACTTAAATCAACTGAAGATACCTTTTACGAGCTTTGTCGGCAGAACCCTGATCTACGTCTCGAACGCACGGCGAAAGGAGAGGTGATTGTTATGCCACCAACAGGCGGAGAAACTGGTAATCGTAACCACGAGATCAATCGTCAACTTGGCAATTGGAGAAAATCAGATGGAGGTGGGGCAGCATTCGATTCTTCGACGGGATTCAAATTGCCAAATGGAGCGAACCGTTCGCCGGATGCTTCGTGGATTACGAAGGCAAAGTTGGCACAACTGACCCTGGAACAGAAAAAGACGTTTTTGCCGCTGTGCCCGGACTTTGCGATTGAATTGTGTTCACCGAGCGATGATCTTGAAACGATCAAAGTCAAAATGGACGAATACATCGCCAACGGTTTACGCTTGGGATGGTTGATTGATCCCGAAGAAAAAGCCGTTTACGTCTATCGTCCGAACGTCGAGGTTCAGAAACTGCAAAACATAAATGAAGTTTCCGGCGATCCTGAATTGCCGGGCTTCACGCTTGATCTGACCGAAGTCTGGGAACCGCAGCTTTGACTTTTATCAAAAGTCGAACAGGTCAACATTTGACTTGTTGAAAATGAACGGCGCGCCCAGCAACACATCGTTGTCTTTCACTTCCAACCGTTTCAGCCTTCCAGCATTGATTTCCCTGTCGCCAAATTTCAATCGTCCAGCGCTCAATTCATTCGCTGCAAAGACCGTCAAGTAACCCAAATCCAGAGTGTTCCACAGCACGAAACTTTCAATCACGCCGTCGTGAACGTAGGGCTTGCACAAGCTGGGAATGGAAAGGCCAATGACTTTGACATCCGCGCGTCCGGATTGTTTTACGGCTTCGGCTGCGCCGGGAACTGCCGGAGCGGCTACGCCCATAATCAGTTTGACGTTCGGATAAACTTTCAAAACGTTTTGCGTTTCCTGAAAGGCGCGGTCGCGGTCGCCGTCGCTCGGTTGAATGACTGCGAGTTTGATTGCCGGATACTTTTCCGCCAGTCGAGCTTTGATGTGTTTGATCCATTCGTTCTGGTTGGCGGCGCTCAAACTGGCGGTGATGATGGCGAATTCGCCTTTGCCGCCGAGTATGCGGGCGGCTTCGTCCATCAACGTGTAACCAATGCCTTGCGGCGTGGCTTGATTGATAAAAAAGTCGCGGGCATTGGCTTCAGCGTCGGCGTCCCAAGTCAAAACTTTGATGCCTTTGTCACGCGCTTTGCGCAACACTGTGGAAATGGCGGCGGAGTTTTCTACGCTGACGGCTATGACATCCGCGCCGCGCGTGATCCAACCTTCGACGACTTCGTTTTGTTTGGCCGGGTCCAGGTCGGTCGGGCCGTCCCAGATCAGTTCGACACCAAGTTCTTTTGCCGCTTCTTCTGCGCCTTTGCGGCAACTTACGAAGTACGGATCGCCTTTGGCTTTGGGCATCATGCCTACGACGGTTCGTTTGGCGTTTGATGGCGCGATGGATTGCAACTGATTGCCGGATGATTGATTGGTCAGCGAACGAACCAGCAGCCAGTTGCTGCCAGCGATCAACAAACCAGCGGCCAGAATCGCCGCGCATATAAACGCAACTTGAGAATTTTTCACTTCGAAATCCTTCGCGTTCGTAGTTCCGCCTTCAGGCGGCAGCGTTCGATTGCCGAGTCTGCCGCCTGAAGGCGGAGCTGCGAACTTTTCAATGCAGATAGTTGCAACCAGCAGCGCGCCGGTCAAAATTCCCGCCAGTTCCGTTGGCAGCGCAGCCAATCGCAATCCGTTTTGCAAAATGACGATGGCGAACAAACCGAGCAGCGTTCCCCAGATCGTACCGCGTCCGCCAAAGATAGAAGTTCCGCCGAGCACGACCGCTGTGATGGCGATCAATTCGTAACCGGTTCCGGCATCGGATTTCGCCTGGCCAAGATGTGCGATGTAAATGACGGCAGCCAGACTAGCGGCAAAACCTGACAACACATAAGCCAGCGCAATTCGTCGCGCAACTGGAATTCCGGCAAAGCGCGCGCCTTCGGCAGAAAAGCCTATCGCATACAGGCTGCGTCCAATCACCGCGCGATGCAGCAGCAGAAAGTAAAACGTCGCCGCTGCAATCAAGACCAACATCTGCGGCGGCAGAAATCCCAGCCAATACCCTTGTCCGAAAAACAAAAAAGAAGCAGGGAAGTTCGTGTAGTTGACGATTCCGCCAGTGATGCCTTCGGCCAATCCGCGAAAGAGCGAAAACGTTCCGAGCGTGACGATCAGCGGCGGCAATTTGAATCGAGCGATCAGCAGAGCGTTCAAGGCTCCGCCGATCAAACCGACCAACAGCGTCAGCGCAATGCAAAGCCAGAGAGGCAATCCGGCTGTTTTGTGCAACCAGCCGAACGCGATGGCCGCCAGTCCCATCATCGAACCGACGGAAAGGTCAATTCCGCCGGTGATGATGACCGGCGTCAACGCCAATGCCAGCAGGCCTATTTCCACGCTCAGCCGTATGATTTCAAACCCGTTTGACTGCGAAAGGAAGTTTTCGCCGATTGCGCTGAACAGGGCGATTTCGGCAAACAGCAGAATCAGCAGCGCCCATTCGTGATTGGGAAACAGGCGTTGCCGCAACGGTTCTTTCACTGCGAACTGAGCGGGGTTGGTCATCTGATGATTTGATCTGGAATTGATTTACAGGGTAAAGCGCGCGGATTATATTGGCCGTGCTTATCAAAGCAAAATGCACTAATCCCCACATCAGCTTCAATCGGTCGAAACCCATCTGCCAGTTCGTTTCGGCCCAGGTTATTGATTCATCAATTCGGCGTGACGAGCTGGCAGCTTGCTGCGCTTTCTTTACAGGAGAAAATCATGGATTTGACAGGAATTCTTCAAGACGCGCTCAGCGGCAACAACGTAAGCCAGATCAGCCAGGCGATTGGCGCGGACGAAAGCTCGACCAGCAACGCGATTCAGGTGGCGTTGCCGATGTTGCTGGGCGGATTGGCCAACAACAGCGCCAGCGAACAAGGCGCAGCGGGAATTCTGGGCGCGATTGACCGCGACCACGACGGCAGTGTGCTTAACGACATTGGCGGATTGATCGCCGGCAACTTCGGCGGCAAAGCAGCCAATGGCGCTGGTATCTTGGGACACATCTTCGGCGGCCAGCAGAGCGGCGTCGAACAAACCGTCAGCCAGGCCAGCGGGCTGGACATGAACAAGATCGGCCCATTGCTGGCGATTCTGGCTCCGGTTGTGATGGGCGCAATTGGTCGCGCTCGTCAAAGCGGCGAGGTCGGCACATCTGATCTGGGCAGCTTGCTTGGCGGAGCAGCGCAGCAAATGGGCGGAAATGCAGGCTTGCTTGGCGTGCTCGGTAACTTGCTCGACCGCAACCGCGACGGTTCGGCGGTTGACGATGTCATGGGAATGATCGGCGGCATGCTGGGCGGACGCCGCTAAAAGCGAAAAGCGTAGACAGGATTTTCAGGATTCTTCAAGATTGTTTTCATCCTGAAACATCTTGTTAATCCTGTCTATTTCCCAACTATGTCTGATTTCAAATACCAACACGGACGGCTCAGCTACCTGAAGAAATCCACAGGGCAGGAACGCGGGCTTGAAGACTGGCAATTGACGCGCAACCGCGACAGTTCAGTGACAATGCGCTGTCTGGCGATGACCGATGATTCGCAATTTGTCCGCGATGTCACGTACACGCGTGGCAAAGATGGTCGCCCTTCGGAAGTCTTCATTCGCTTGCACGTCGGCGAGCGATGGATTGGCTCCGGCTACTTTCGGATCGAAGCTGACCAATTGATTGCCGTCACCGACGGCCCCGAAACCGGCCACACACAGCAAACTCTGGCCATTCCCGCTGATTCTTTTTCCATCGTTTCTCACGCCGTGATGCTGGATGGCTGGGCGATTTTCAATTACGACCGCACGCTTGGCGGCCAGCAGACGCGCACCGTGTACAACACTTCGACGCGCTGGAACGGAACCGACGGGCCGCTCGGACGGCTGGAAACGGTTCGGCTGAATCTGCTCGGCGAAGAAGAAATCACCGTCCCGGCGGGCACGTTCAAAGCCGCCCACTTCACGATTGATTCCGATGAGTTGAAAACGCCGACCGCTCATTTGTGGGTAGCAGGCGAAGACAAGATTCTGCTCCGGTACGATTGGGCCGAACTGGATCATGAATATGTGCTGACTTCGTGGAAGACTGAGAAGCGGTAAACTGCCAATAACAGAATGGTAGTGTTATTTAGGTAAGAGGCATGAAAAGAGTTTTGATAGTGATGGTGTGGTTGACATTTTCAATCGCAGCCGTCGGCCAGAACAGCTTTCAGTACAACTGTCCTGATAAGAAAAGCGTTCTTCCCGTCAATTGCTTACGCAGCATGCAGGTGCGGGACGTGAGTCTCCAGTTAACTGTAGGCGAGCGTCATCAATTGTGCCGGTTATTCATCAAGGCTTATCTGGTGACGATAAAAGAGTACAAACAAGATTACTTGCTTGATCCGACTGTCCCAATTTACCAGCTATTCAAAGCTAACTTTCCGGAAATCAGAAAAGACGAAGCCGAAGGCGGGATATTTCTGGAGAAGATATACAAATTCATCGAAGCAAAGCCTGAATATCAGAAGGACATAAAGACCGTAAGGAAGACAATGCAATGAACATACAGAGCAAGGTTGGTCGCCGAGTCTTGGGGCAGAGGGTTGATGCTGTTTTAAGTGGTTGGAAACCGATTGCTTTAGTCATTGCTGCACTCGTTTTGGTGACGGTGAGTTTTCGTGTTGAGAGAGTTCAGGGACAGGCAAATAACTCGAAGACAAAGATCGGCGAGCCATTGCCCCCCGTGGTTGTGCAAGGCGCAATGCCCATTGAAGTCGAATTGCTGGTCAAACGGTTGGAAAACGCCAGCGAAGAAAAAGTCGGCGGTTGGATGTTTTGGCGCGGGACGGTGAATGGGTATCCGGTTGTTATCTCGAAAACACTGAAAGGCGTGTCGAACACGGCGGCGGCAACGGCGATTGCCATCGAACGGTTCAAGCCTGTCGCCATCATCAATCAAGGAACGGCGGGCGGGCACGACACGAAGTTAAACGTCTTCGATATTGTCATCGGCGAAGCCTCCGTGAATCTGGGCGCGTTCAAAACCGGAGTTCGCCAAGCCGGGCAGGGAAGCGATTCGGTCGAATGGGTTCCGATGGATTTGCTGGCTTCGGAAGGCAGCGCCGGAGAAGACCCGAACGCGCGAACGATGCGCCGGTTCAACGCCGACGAACAGTTATTGGCCGCTGCCGACAACGCGAAAGATTCGTACCGCAAAGGCAAAGTCGTTCGTGGCGTGATTGGTTCCAGCGACGTTTGGAACAGCGAACTTGACCGGATCAATCGTTTCCACAAACAGTTCGGCACTTCGGTCGAAGAGATGGAAACAGCTTCGGCGGCGCAGATTGCCGGATTCTTCAACGTTCCTTTTTTGGGCATTCGCGTGTTGTCGAACAACATCACGAACGGCGGAAAGTACAACGGAACGACGGCGCTGGCTTGTCAGGAATATGTATTTGAAGTCGTCAAGGCCTACATTGCGACTCGGCTGAAGCGCTGAAGGATTATCAGGAAAGTAAAAAAGGGAGCCGGAAGGCTCCCTTTTTCATTCTCAGCTTGGCCGGAGTTTAGAAACCGCCGTCCATACCGCCGCCCGGAGGCATCATCGGAGCTTTCTTGTCTTCGGGGATTTCCGAAATCAAGGCTTCGGTGGTCAGCATCAGGGCTGCGATGGAAGAGGCGTTTTGCAGCGCCGTGCGTGCGACTTTGGCCGGGTCAATGACGCCCGCTTTGACTAGGTCTTCAAAGACTTCGGTCGCGGCGTTGTAGCCGAAGTTGGCTCCTTTTTCGCTCTTGATGCGTTCGACGATGACTGCGCCTTCTTTGCCGGCGTTTTCGGCAATCCTGCGGAGCGGTTCTTCCAGAGCGCGGCGAACGATGTTGACGCCGATCTGTTCGTCTTCGTCTTCCAGCTTCAGGCTTTCCAGAGCTTTGGCCGCGCGAACCAGAGTCACGCCACCACCCGGAACGATGCCTTCTTCAACCGCAGCGCGAGTGGCGTGCATGGCGTCTTCGACACGAGCTTTCTTTTCTTTCAGCTCGGTTTCGGTTGCCGCGCCGACTTTGATCACCGCGACGCCGCCGACCAGTTTGGCCAGACGTTCTTGCAATTTTTCGCGGTCGTAATCGCTGGTAGTTTCTTCGACCTGTCGGCGAATGGTGGCAACGCGACCGGAAATGTCAGAGCCTTTGCCAGCGCCTTCGACGATGGTGGTGTTGTCTTTGTCAACGGTGACTTTCTTGGCTTTGCCCAGGTCTTCCAGCTTGACGCTTTCCAGCTTGATGCCCAGGTCCTCGCTGATGACTTTGCCGCCGGTCAGGATGGCAATGTCTTCCAGCATAGCTTTGCGGCGGTCGCCAAAGCCAGGAGCTTTGACGGCGCAAACGTTCAATGTGCCGCGCAGTTTGTTGACGACCAACGTCGCCAGCGCTTCACCTTCGACATCTTCCGCGATAATCAGCAACGGTTTACCAAGTTTGGCGACTTGCTCCAATAACGGCAGCAGGTCTTTCATCGAGCTGATTTTCTTTTCGCAAAGCAGGATCACCGCGTTGTCCAGCACGGCTTCCATGCGTTCGGCGTCGGTGACGAAGTACGGCGACAGGTAACCGCGATCAAACTGCATTCCTTCGACGACTTCCAGCAGAGTTTCCAGCGAGCGGGATTCTTCGACGGTGATAACGCCGTCTTTGCCGACTTTCTTCATCGCTTCGGCAATGATTCCGCCGATGGTGTCGTCGCCGTTGGCCGAAATCGTTCCGACCTGCGCGATGGAATCTTCGTTGACTTTCTTGGCCATCGAGCTGATCGAAGCGACGGCTTGTTCAACTGCCTTTTCAATGCCGCGTTTCAACGCCATCGGATTGGCTCCGGCGGCGACGGTTTTGACGCCCTCTTTGAAAATCGCACGCGCCAGCACGGTCGCCGTAGTGGTTCCGTCACCGGCCACGTCCGAAGTCTTCGAAGCGACTTCGCGCACCATCTGAGCGCCCATGTTTTCCAGAGCGTCTTTCAATTCGATTTCCTTGGCCACGGTCACGCCGTCTTTGGTGATCGTCGGCGAACCGAATTTCTTGTCAATGACTACGTTGCGGCCTTTCGGGCCAAGAGTGATGGCGACTGCATCGGCCAATTGGTTGACGCCTCGCAGAATCGCCTGACGCGAATCTTCGCCGTGAATAACTTGTTTAGCCATAATTCTTTCTTCCTCCCAAAATTGTCGTCTGTTGGTTGACGTTTATTTGCCTTTGGCTTTGGCTGCGCCTTCGATCACGCCCAGAACATCGTCTTCACGCAGAATCAGATATTCTTCGCCATCCAGTTTGATTTCGGTTCCGGCATATTTGCCAAACAGGACTTTGTCCCCGGCTTTGATGTCAATGGCGATGCGGGTTCCGTTGTCCAGCAATTTGCCATTGCCGACAGCGATCACTTCGCCTTCTTGCGGTTTTTCTTTGGCAGTGTCTGGAATATACAGACCCCCACGCATTTGTTCATTGTCTTCCATGCGACGAACGATGATGCGGTCGTTCAGCGGACGAATTGTTGTTGCCATTCGGAAAACTCCTTTCAGATTGGTAGTTTGATGGTAAATGTCATTGAATGCTTTAGGCTTTTCCTCGTTCGGAGTGTTTTAGTTGAGTGCTGCTGACTCAACTAATGTGCAACTTTGCGTTCAAGATTGCTGGCACTCTTCAAAAGGAAGTGCGAAGTATATTTAGCGACTTGAAAACTGTCAATTCCAATAATGGCGTTCGGCAAAAGAAAGTGAGTCAGGGGGAGTGAGAACCGAAATGCTTATAAAGGAAGAGAGAAAACTGCTTTGACAGCCTGAAAGCGCGTCCATAGAATGCCGCTTCATTCATAGTTCTGCTCAATCCAATGGAACAAATTCGATGAACATTAATCCTGATTTTCTGGAAATTCTGCGCTGTCCCTTTTGCAAGGCCAAGGTGGAGTTGAAGGCTGACGGCAGTGGGTTGAAATGCGAAACCTGTTTTCGCGTCTATCCGATTCGTGACGACATACCGATCATGATCGTAGAGGAAGCGATTATCGAAAAAGAAGTGGAAGCCTGATCGCCGCGTTTGCTGTCACTTTCAATGCCTACCGAATTCTTTCAACAACTGCCAGCGAATTCGCGTGTTCTGTTCATACGGCTTCGTAATCTGGGAGAAGCCGTGTTGGACGCGGCCAATCTGCGCGCGTTGAAACAGTTCCGCCCGGATTTGGAAATCGCCACGCTGGTGGAAGCCATTTACACAGACCTGTACGCTGTTGACCCGGATATTTCCGCCATCGCTTTGCCGCGCAAAAACACGGATAACCGCAGCACATTTGCTTCGCGGTTGGGAGTGATCAGGGAAATCCGCGACCGCAAATTCACAGCCGTCATCAATCTGCACGGCGGCCCGACCAGCGCGCAACTCACCTTTGCCAGCGGAGCCAGACATCGTGTGGCTTCTGCGCATTTTCGCAATGGATATGCTTACAATTTGAGAATTCCTGCGGTTGACGAAATCCTTCAGCAACCGGGCGTCAGCCAGCGCTTGCACACGGTCGAAAACCAGTTTGCCGAATTTCAATGGTTGGGATTGCCGGGCGAACAAGCTGCGCCGACTCATTTGCACGTCGCGCCAGCGATGCTGCAAACCGCACAAGCGAAACTGTCAGCCGCCGATATTGATGTCGCCAGGCCGTATGTCGTGCTGGCTCCTACCAACGAGTTTTACACCAAACGATGGATGCCGGAACGGTTTGCAGCAATCGCCGATCAATTGATCGGTCGCGGTTTGCAAATCGTGATGACCGGAGCGCCGACCGAAGAACAGCGAGCGCAATTGCAGGCGGTTCAGAAAGCGACCCGGCAGAAACTGGCCAGTTTGAGTTCACTGACCATTGGCGAACTGGTGGCCGTTATTGCCGGAGCAAAGCTGTTCGTCGGCAACGACAGTGGCCCGGCTCATATTGCTGCTGCGGTGAAAACTCCGCTGGTGGTGTTGTTCGGGCCGGCAAGTTCCGTTCGTTGGAGTCCCTGGCGAGCGCCTTCGGAATTGGTGCAAAACGATTTTGCCTGCAATCCATGTTCGATGTACAAGTGCGAAGCTTTCGCCGAGCCGGAATGCATACGTTCCATCAGCGTGGAGCAGGTAGCAGGAGCGATTGATAAAGTATTGGGAGGAGTTCAATCTGAACTCGATGCGGGTACAGGTAATCTTCGAGAGGGAGGAATCAAGGTATGAGAGCATTAAAGAAAAACAGACTGGAAGAAGACGGATTGCAGTATGTCGAAAATGCGGCAGAACCGGCTCTGCATCCGGCGGAGGTCAAGGTGCGTGTTTTGGCCGCAGGGATTTGCGGCACCGATTTTGGCATTTACCATTCTTCGACCAGAAAAGGCATTCGGGATGAAATGCTTCGTCACCTGGGCGGAGATTCCGCCAGGTATCAGCCACTGGTCATTGGTCATGAATTTTGTGGCGAAGTCGTCGAGATTGGCGCAGGCGTTCCCAGGGCGCTGGTCAGCACAGGCGATTACGTCACAAGCGAAATGCACATCGCTTGCGGGTACTGCCACCAATGCATGACCGGGCGCAAACATGTTTGCCAGAACGTCAAAATCAAAGGCGTACATCTGGATGGAACCTTCGCTGAATATGTCTGCGTGCCGTTTGAAAATCTGATTAACTTGGAGCGATTTGGTGGAAAGTCCATGATCCCGCCCCGGTTTGGCGCGTTTCTGGATGCGCTGGGAAATGCCGTGCATACAGTGATGGAAGGCGATGTGTCCGGCAAAACCGTGGCCATTTTGGGCTGTGGAACTCAGGGAATGATGGCGACTGCTGTGGCACGGGCATTGGGCGCAACCAGGATTTACGTGACGGACTTTTCGGTGGCTACCAGTGGGATTGATTCAAACCATCTGGCTCGACGGTTTGAAATCGTGCGCGAAATGGGCGCGGATTTCTGTTTCGACACCAACGAAGCCAACGCTCCTGGGCAGCGTCAGGAACTATTTGATCGCATCAGCGATGAACACGGTGGAGGCGTAGACGTCGTGTTGGAGATGAGCGGTTCAGCCGCCGCCTATGACGACGCTGGAAAGTTGGTCAAAAACGGTGGTCAAATCATGCTGCTCGGAATTCCGTCGAAACCGTTACCGGCATTCGATATTGGAAATTCCGTGATCTGGAAAGGCGTCACCATGCGCGGCATCTTTGGTCGTCGAATGTTCGACACCTGGTACACGATGCTCGATTTGCTGGCCGCGGATAAGTCCGGATTGAAAGCCAAACTGGAAAAGATCATCTCTCGCCAACCGATCATGCTGGATAACTTTGAGCGTGGATTTCAGTTGGTGCGGACGCAGGAAGCCGTCAAAGTCCTTTTGACACCCGACCCAAATTTCAACCTGGAGGCGTAAATGAATCCAACTGATCTTTATTCCGTATTACAGAGCGAACTCGATCAGTTCGAATCCGCCAAAACATACAAATACGAAGTCCCGCTGGAAAGCGAACAGGGTGGGCGCGTTCGCGTAAAAGGTCGAGACGCGGTTATGTTGGCCTCGAACAATTATCTGGGGTTGGCCAATCATCCGAAGATCAAAGAAGCAGCGCATAGCGGATTGGACGAATGGGGATTCGGCATGTCGTCGGTGCGATTTTTGTGCGGAACCGAACCGATCCACCTGGAACTGGAAGAACGCATCGCGCGCTTTGTCGGTTGCGAAGCCGCAATTCTGCATTCGTCATGCTTTGCGGCAAACGAGGCATTTTTTACGGCGCTTTATGCCAACGACTTTGGGCAAAGCGATTTCGAGGACGTCATTTACAGCGATCAATACAATCACGCCAGCATTATTGACGGCGTTCGGTTGTGCCGCGCGGTGGCCAAACAAACCGCATCGAAATTGTATCGCAATCGCGATGTCGCCCATCTGCGCCAGATGTTGGAAGAAGATCGTGGCAAAAATTACCGCATCAAGGTCATCGCCACGGACGGCGTTTTTTCGATGGAAGGCCATCTGGCGCCGCTGCCGGAATTGGTGGCGCTGGCGCGCGAATTCGGTGCATTGCTGTTTGTGGATGAATCCCACGCCTCAGGGGTTTTGGGCAAAACCGGGCACGGCACGCCGGAAGAGCTTGGCGTTCACGGGCAGATTGATGTTGTCACGGGAACCTTTGGCAAAGCCTTGGGCGGAGCTTCGGGCGGGTTCATTGCCGGACGGCGTGAATTGGTTGAATTTCTGCGGCAAAAATCACGTCCGTATACTTTTTCAAACACCGTGCCTCCGGCGGTAGTGACGGCTTCCATTGCCGCGCTGGATTTGATCGAAACCGATCCGGGCATTGTCACGCAGCTTCACGAAAACACGGCTTACTTCCGGCGCGAAATTGTGAACGCGGGGTTTCGCATTCTGGAAGGCACGCATCCGATCGTTCCGGTGATGTTGGGAGAAGCCGCTGTTGCACAGGACATGAGCCGCGAATTACTGGACGAAGGCGTTTACATCAAAGGGCTTTGGTATCCGGTTGTGCCGAAAGGCGAAGCTCGGTTGCGCGCTCAGATTTCCGCTGCGCACACTCGCCAGGATTTGGATCAAGCCATCGAGGCTTTCAAGAAGGTCGGCCAGCGGCTGGGAGTTCTTTCGTAATTCTACAGACAGGAAGTAATCAATGCGTAAGTTCATCATTTCGTTTTCAATCTGTGCTTTATTTCTAGCTTCTTTCTTTCCTGGTTTTCAGGCGTCAGTTGTTCATTCTGCTGGGCCGGATGCGCGCCAGATCATGGAGATGGTTTACAAACAGGATACGAGCCGCGACACCACATGGCGCGCGCGCATGGACGTGCATGACAAAAAAGGAACTGTCCGCAGCAAGAAATTCATCTTTCGCAAGCTCGGCGGATTGGGCGACAGCAAAACGCTCATTCGCTTCACCGAACCGGCGGAAGTGCGCGGCGTAGGGCTGCTTTCGATCAATCAAGGAGGACAGGCCGACCGGCAATGGTTGTACACACCTGCGATTCAGCGCGTTCGCCGCATCGCTGCTCAGGAACGCCGCCAGCGATTCATTGGAACCGATTTCACCAACGAAGACATGGCCGAGCGAGTGCTGGACGATTACACATACAAGATACTCAGCGAAGGCGAAGTCGTGGACGGGCGCAAAACTTATAAGATCGAAGGGCGTCCGGTTTCCGCCGATAAATCGCAATATGCGTACGTCTACATCTGGGTTCCGGTGGATGTGCCGTATTCGGTGTTGGTGGAAATGTATGACAAAAACGGCCAGCGGCTGCGCGTGTTGAAAGCCAGTGATCTGGTCAAAATCTCCAACATCTGGGTCGCCAGACGAATCGAGATGAGTTCGCCGACCGAAGGAACCAAGACCGTCTTGCTGGTGGACGACATCAAATTCAACACCGGCTTGAAAGAGGATATGTTCACTCAACAGGCGCTGGAAAAGCCGGATGTGTTTTAAGTTTTGCCTTTGGTGAAGAAGGGATTATGTCGTGAGAATCGCCTTGATTTCGTTGTTGGCCGGAGTGGCGGGGTACGTCGTAGGAGTCGTTCTGGGAATGCTGCTGGTCAACATTTTTTCTTCAAACACGCACGACAAATCCGTTGAAGCTGCGATGACTTCGTTTTTCGTTTACGGGCCGATTGCAGCATTGATTTCATTTTCAATCACACTCTTTTTTCTGCTGAGCCGCCGCAACAGATAAAAGCCTTCGAGCGAATTGTCATGCCAGTCCCCAATCAAATCAGTTTTGACGCAGAGGTCAAACCACACGCGACTGATCTCTATGATTACGCTTCCATCGCCGAAACGATTGACGGCTTTGATTCCATCACTGACGCCGACATCGCGCGGTATCACGAACAAGGCTTCATTGCCGTCCGCAATGCCTTTTCGCCCGCTGAAGTTCAGTCGGGGCTTGATGGCTTGGCAGAGCTGATCGCCGGGCGAATTCCCGAATTTCAAAACATTCAATTCACCGCCGAAGTCCGCGACCGGCTGGACAGTTTGAGTGTTGAAGAGCGAATGGATTCGGTTCGTCGCCTGTTGTATTTCGTGGAGTACGAACCGCGCACCAAAGCCATTGCCAATCATTCCAAACTGTTGTCGCTGGTCAGCCGTTTGCTCGAATACGAAGCTGTGATGTTTCAGGACATGGCGCTGATCAAACCGCCGAATGGCCGCGAAAAGCCATGGCATCAGGATCACGCTTACTTTGAACTGACGCCGGAAACGCGAGTCGTAGGCGTCTGGATCGCGCTCGACTCGGCGGGAATCGAAAACGGCTGCATGCGCGTCATGCCCGGATGGCATCGCGGCAGAAAGTTCTGGCATTTTCAGATTCGTGATTTGCAGATTTGCGATTCCGAAATGGAAGGCTTGCAAAACGACCGAGTCGCCGTGCCATTGGAACCGGGCGGCTGTCTGATTTTCGACAGCTACATTCCGCATGGCACGCCCAGCAATTTCACCGCGTCTCGCCGCCGAGCTTTGCAGTTTCATTACAAATCGGTTGACGCGCAATCCATCACTGCCGAACAGCGCGTCGCCCTCTGGGGCGGCGAAGCCAACGGCATCGCTTGCTGAGTCAGTACCGCGACCGGAAGAGAACGGGCAACAGGGAAAACCGATGAAACTAAAACTCGTCAAAAGCCTGTGGGGAATGGAAGGCACGATGGCGGAAAAAGTCCGCCGCATTGCCGAAGCCGGTTATGTCGCCATCGAAGCGCAAGTGCCTGCTGAAGATCAATTGCCTGAATTCGTCAGTTTGCTGCGTCAGCACAAGCTGGAATTCGTGGCGATGGTCATTACCGACGGCGCAACTCCCGGCGACCACTTCACGTCGTTTCGCGCCAAGATCGAAGCGGCGCGCAATTTGGAACCGTTGCAAATCACGGTTCACGGCGGCAAAGACTGGTGGCCGTTTGAATTGCAGAAAGAGTTTTTTGCCGAAGCTTTGGAAATCGAACGGCGAATTGGCTTGCCGGTCAATCACGAAACTCATCGCGGACGCCCTATGTTTACGCCTGCGGCGACGGCTCGGTTGTTGGCGGAATTCCCGAAGCTCCACATCAACGCCGACTTCAGCCACTTCGCCAACGTTTGCGAAAGCCTGCTGGAAGATCAAAAAGAAGCGATGGCATTGTGCATTTCACGCGCGCGACATTTGCACGGACGCATAGGCCACGAAGAAGGCCCGCAGGTCAACGACCCTCGCGCGCCGGAATGGCAACCGCAACTTGATGCGCATTTCAGTTGGTGGGATGAAATAGTCCGCGCGAGATTGAACGCCGGAGCCGAATACTTCACCTTCAATCCTGAATTCGGCCCGCCGAATTACATGCCTACGTTGCCGCATACGTGCCAGCCAGTGGCGGATTTGTGGGACGTGTGTTTGTGGACGGCCAAACGGTTTGAAACGCGGTTCAACGAATTGGTGATTTCGCGCTGAACAACGATGAACAAGATTCGAACAGCTTTTGTCGGCTGCGGAGGCATTGCCGATCATTACCTTAGCGTTTACCGCGACCTGGATTTTGTGGAAATGGTCAGTTGCGTGGACGCCAGCATTGACCGCGCCGAACTCGCCGCCACGAAACTGGCCGACAATTCGCTCGGCAAAGCGAAGCCGCGTGCGACGACCGAATTCGCCGACGCCTTAAAACCAGATGTTGATCTGATCGTCATCAACACACCGAATCATCTGCACCGCCAACAAACTCTTGCAGCCTTTCAAGCGGGCAAACACGTCTTGCTGCAAAAACCCGTTGCCGCCAATTTGGCCGACGCCGAAGCCATCGCTGCCGCCGCAGAACAAGCCAGACAGCGCGGTTTGGTCAGCGGACTTTATCTGAGTTATTTCGACCAGCCGTTGATGCACGATCTGAAAGCGATGATCGAAGCCGGTTGGTTCGGCGACATCGCGCATCTGTATGCGCGCCTGATGCACCGTGGAGGTTTGGCGGTTTCCAAACAGGTGTTGGCTGGCCAATCCAACTGGCGCGCTTCGTTGGCGGAAACCGGCGGAGGCTGTTTCATTCAACTGGCTGTGCATTACGTTCACCTGTTCAAATGGATGATGAATGCTTCGGTCGTTCGCGTGATGGCGATGACGAAAAACCAGCATTGCCCAGGCATCGAAGGCGAAGATTTGGCATGTGCAATTCTGGAATTTTCGAACGGCGCGTTGGCGACGATTGATATGGCCTGGAACACTGCGGGCGAACAGTTGTCGGTTCACGGCACTCGCGGAACGTGCGAATACATCAGCAACCAAACCTTGATGCTGGATTCGCTGGCCGGAGCATTCGACGGCCAAGTCATTCATTACACCGGCCACAGTTCCCAGGCTTCACCGGCTGCTCCCGGAGCGGCTGCAACTCAGCAACTTTCGACCGTCATCGCTCCGCCGCTCGGCGATTGGAAAAATCCGTTCAACCAACACCTCATGTTTCTGGAAGCTTTGCGCGATGGCGGCGAACCTTTCGTTTCGATTGCCGCAGGCGTTGAAGACTTGCGCGTCGTCACGGCAGTTTACGAATCCGCCCGAACCGGCCAGGCGATTCGACTCTGATTTTCCAGCCAAAACCTGCTGCAAGTTTGGCGCGAGGTCGTGGTATAAACGCCGCGCTTGATCGGCCAAGCCGTTTCTCAGCCGATAAGCAAAGCCTTTCACGGAAAAACGACAGCGAGGATTTCGTGGCCAAATCAGATAAGCCCGGAGTTTTCACCAGTAATGGTTGGAAAGTTGCCAAACTGACGAGGACAAAAAACAGGAACTTCCCTCGCGGCAAAGATGGCTGGCTTTTCGCTAACGTCTGTCCGCGCGATTCAACCAATGGCGCGAACGCAGAAACCTGTTTCGGTTGTTTCAGGCTCAGGAAGAAGACAGCCCGTTGCGCGATTTCGTCCTGCTCAGCTTTCTGGCCGGACATTCGCGCAAACGATTGGGCGTCAACCCGCCGGATTTGCTGCGCCGCATTTTGTTCAACGAAGGATTGGCGGCTTTGGGTTTGCGAGCGACGACCGTCAGCATTGCAGCCTTGGCTTTGAGCGGAACGTTGTTGTTCGCTCTTTGGCCGAAACCGCCGCAGCCGAAACCGGATGATCTGGCAAAGAATTCGCCAACGCCGACTCCCAACGAAACTGTGACGCCGACTCCGGCGACTTCGCCGAATGTGACGCCGACTCCGACCGGCACTCGAACGCCGACCGGGTATTCGGTTAATCTGGGCGAAGGCGTCAGACCGCTGGAATTGGTTGCTCTGACCGGTGGAGTCTTCACGATGGGATCGGACAAAGTCTCAGACGATGAAAAGCCGCCGCATCAGGTTCGCTTGTCGGCATTTTCCATCGGCAAATACGAAGTCACTCAAGCGCAATGGCAGGCCGTGATGGGCAACAACCCCAGCTACTTCAAAGGCGATGGCAATCTGCCGGTGGAAAGCGTGTCGTGGAACGATGTTCAGGAATTCATCAAACGATTGAACGATAAAACCGGCAGCCAGCAGTTCCGTTTGCCCACCGAAGCCGAATGGGAATACGCCGCACGCGCCGGAACAAACACCGAATACAGTTTCGGGGATGACGAAAAACTGCTTGGCGAATATGCGTGGTACATAGACAACTCAGGCAACAAAACGCAGCCGGTCGGAACGAAGAAGGCAAATCCGTTCGGTTTGTTTGATATGGGCGGCAATGTTTGGGAGTGGTGTTTGGATTGGTACGGCGAGAATTACTACCAGCAATTTGGCAGAGGCGTCGTTCCTGACCCACGTGGCCCTAGGGCGGGCTCGGACCGTGTCATGCGCGGCGGCGGTTGGGGCAACGACGGCGCCGTCGACTGCCGGTCGGCGGATCGCGGCAGCGGCGCGCCCGACGACCGCAACGGCTTTCTCGGTTTCCGCCTTGTGAGGATCGGCAGGTAGCTCTTTTAGCTCTTTTTACCCTCTTTACCCTAACCGCCGGAATACAGGCAGTGCAGTCGTAGCGTAGCAAGCGCAGGTCGCAGCGAAGCCGACCGTAGCGGCGAAGCGAAGACCGCACTGCCGGGAATGGTTGAAACCGGGAGCGTCGAATGAAGTGTTTTACCCCCGCCGCGAAGCGGCCGAATTTATTTTTATGGCTGAAATCACAATCATTTTGCCAGTCAACTTAATGACGGAACACCTCAGCGCTGTGCTTGTGTACTTTTTAGGATTTAGTTTGAAGGGCAGCGGCTGATCGTCGTAACATTTGATTTGTGGGTAGCGAAAGTCATGCAACGACAACAAGAAGGGATTTGAATCATGAACTGATGTTACGCGATAGCAAATCAGGCAAAGCAGTTGACAGCTTCTTCGTCCCGGCAGGGACGGTTGAAATGAGCTTGGCGATTCATCGCCGGGTAGCAGAGGTTTTTCTGCCGCGTCCTGTAAGGATGCTTGATTCTTACGCTGGCGGGAATTCAGGCGTCCCTGCAGGACGCCGATTCATTTGCCGCCTTTCCCGGCAGTGAACTGCCGGGCTACTTTCAAAGCTGTCCCTGTCGGGACGAAAACCGTGTCAAACCCAATGTTCGATTCCTTAGCGCGTAACATCAGTTATGCACACTCTTCAACTTATCTGAAAAGTTTGCTTTACGTTTTTCTTAACTGCTCAGCCAATGGGTACGTATCGCTTTCGGCCTGCGGGCTTTCCGCGAAAAACCTTTCGGAAAAGAAAAGTTTGAACGGACAAGGATTTGCAGCCTGGAAGGCATGCCTACCCGGCTGAGCAGTTACCTTTTTTTCGATGGGAGAAAAAACCATGTCTGAAGCTGCAATGATCGTCCCTCCGCAATCGCTGAGGATTCCGCAGATGCCTGTGTTTGAAACGCCCGAACAGGAACGGCTGCACAGAAAGCAGCGGTTGGCGGCGGCGTTCCGTTTGTTCGCCAAATTCGGTTTTGACGAAGGCGTGGCCGGTCACATCACCGCGCGCGACCCCGAAAAGCCGGATCATTTCTGGGTTAATCCCTTTGGCATGGACTTCAGCCAGATTCGCGTTTCCGATCTGGTGCTGGTCAATCACAAAGGCGAAGTCGTCGAAGGCGACAGGCCTGTCAACGGCGCAGCCTTCGCCATTCATTCGCAGGTTCACGCCGCGCGACCGGATTGCGTGGCTGCCGCGCACGCGCATTCGATGTATGGAAAATCGTGGTCGGCGCTGGGGCGTTTGCTCGATCCGATTACTCAGGATGCCTGCGCGTTTTACGAAGACCATTCGCTGTTCGACGATTACACCGGAGTGGTGCTTGACGTTGAAGAAGGCCAGCGAATCGGACGCGCGCTCGGCAATTGCAAAGCCGTCATTTTGCGAAATCACGGCTTGCTGACCGTCGGCAAAACCGTAGACGAAGCCGCGTGGTGGTTCATCACCATGGAGCGCAGTTGTCAGGCTCAATTGCTGGCCGAAGCCGCCGGAGAGCCGCATCTCATCACGCCGGACAACGCCAGATTGACCAGCCAGCAGGTCGGTTCGACCCTTGCCGGGTGGTTTCAATTCCAACCGCTGTATGCACGAATTACCAAAGAGCAACCCGACTTGCTCGAATAATTTTCATGCTTTTTGTCATCAACCCAACAGCCGCGCGTGGCCGGGCATTGCGGGAATGGGGCAAGGCTCAACAAGAACTCCGCCAGCGCGGCATCAAGTTCAATGAACATCTGACTTCGCGTTCCGGCGAAGCTTGCGAAGCGACCCGGCAAGCGTTGCTGGCGGGCGAGCATTGCGTGGTTGCCGTTGGCGGCGACGGCACGCTCAATGAAGTTGTCGGCGGTTATTTCGATGAAGCCGGACGACCAATCAATCCGCAAGCTGCTCTTGGTTTGTTGCCGTGTGGAACCGGTTCGGATTTTTGCCGATCAGTCGGATTGAAGAATCGGGAAACGGCGTTGCAGGCGATCCTGGCTGGTCACAGCCGGTTGCTTGACGTGGTCAAGGTGGAGTTGACCGGTCACGACGGCCAGCCGGTTTCGCGGTATTCGATCAACGTTGTCAGCTTTGGCCTGGGCGGCGATGTTGTGAGGCGCGTCAATTCCTGGCGCAAGACCTGGCCCGGCTGGATTGGCGGCCACGCGCGATTTGTGCTGGCCGCGTTGCAGGCTTTGAAAACATATCGCAACCGTCCGGTTCAGATTCAATTTGACGATCAGCCGAATGAAGCAAGCGACTGTTACATCTTTTCCAATTTCTTCGTTGCGGCCAACGGGCGGTTTGCAGGCGGCGGCATGAAATTTGCGCCGCTGGCTGAATTGGATGATGGATTGATGGACGTGGTGCTGACGCATCACGCCGAACGATTGGACGTTTTGAAAGAACTGCCGCGAATCCGTTTTGGCGCGCATCTTCGCAATCCGAAGGTTAGACTGGTGAAAAGTTCCGGCGTGACGATCCGCAGTTGGCCGCCGCTGCCGCCGCTGCTGGTGGACGTGGATGGCGAAACTGCCGGATTCACGCCAGCGCGGCTGACGATCAACCCGTCGGTGTTGCGCTTCATTACTACTTGAGACTCCAGAGGAATTTGAAAACGAATGAATAACGACCAGACGACAATCAACAATTCACCGAATTACGACGAACGCCCGTGGGGCACGTTCACAGTGTTGGACGAAGCCGAGGGTTACAAGGTCAAACGCATTGAAGTGTTGCCCGGAAAGCGGCTCAGCTATCAGAAACACGCTCAACGCGCCGAGCATTGGTTCATCGTGGCGGGAACGGCCAAAGTGACACTGGATGGGAAAGATATTTTTCTGAAGCCCGGCGAGTATGTAGACATCGCCGTTGGCGCAGCGCATCGCGTCGAAAACCCCAGCGAAGAAACCGTGGTCTTCATCGAAGTCCAACGCGGCGAGTATCTGGGCGAAGACGACATTGTTCGGTTGCAAGATGATTTTGGACGCACTCAGGGATAAAGCCACATGCCGAAAGTGCAGGTCAATGGAATCAATCTGTTTTATGAAGTTCACGGCGCAGGCGAACCGCTGCTGCTGATTTACGGATTGGCAGGACGCGGAAACGGCTGGAAGTTTCAGGTCGAAGCTTTGTCTTCACACTTTCAAATCATCACCTTCGACAACCGCAAAGAAAAAGAGGCCAAGAGCAATAATTCTTGGCCTCTTTTTCTTTGCGGCTCTCAGCGATACTGAATTCTGCTCAAGCGTGACGCCATTTCACTGTGTCCCAGTTGACGCGCTTGCCGGAACGGAACGATTCGTTGGCCAGATGAGCGCCGACCAGCACGCGATTGGCCAGTTCCACAGGCGAATTCGGCTGCTGGCGGCTGCGCATTGAATCCAGGAAATTTTGCATGTGCGCCGTGCTTTCTTCGGCGACTTTCCAGCTTTCTACTTCTTTGCGCCTGGCGTCATACCGAACCATCATCCCGCGATTGTTTTCCTGAATGATGCTGCCTTCCAAACCGTAAAACGCCGCTCCGTCGTATTCCTGGCCGTTCATGAACTGCACCATGAAAACGATGGCGAACGTCCCGCAATCCAGAATGGAGTGAACGTTGTCCGGCGTTTCCCAATCCGTGTTTTGATATTTGCCGCCGTTGCAACTGACGGTTTTCGGGCCGTCGCAACCTGTGATCCACATGGCCACGTCCAGCCAATGCGGCCCTATGTCCGTCATCAAACCTCCTGCGTAATCCCAATACCATCGCCAGGCGGAAGCGCGTTTGGCGTCATAGGGCCTTTTCGGAGCTTTGCCCAGAAAGCGTGGCCAATCCACCAATTCCGGCGCAAACAGCGATTGGTCTTTGCTGCGTTTGATGTAAGTATCCACCGGGCGATAACGGAAGTCCCAGATTCTGACAAATCGAATTTCGCCAATGCCGCCGGAGGCAACGATGTCGCGCGCTTTTTTGAAATGATCGCCGCTGCGTCGCTGATTGCCGACCTGCACGATTTGTTTTGACGCCTTGACCGCGGCGACCATGCTTTCGCCTTCCTCGATGGTGCGCGAAAGAGGCTTTTCGATGTACGCGTCCTTGCCTGCGCGAACCGAATCCACCAGGCATTGATGATGCAGATGATCGGGCGTGGCGATGATGACGCCGTCAATGTCCTTGCGTGCCAGCAGGTCGTTGTAATCAACATAAGTTTTTTCAACCGGCGCGCTGAGCCGTTTCTGCGCCGCAGCCAGCATGCCTTTGTTGACATCAGCCAGCGCGACAATGTCCGCGCCCAGCTTTTGCGCGGTCGCCAAACGTCCGCTGCCGCGATCTCCGGGGCCAATGCCGCCCAATCGAATTCGGTCATTAGCTCCGACGATGCGCGCGTATGATTTCGCAGTCATTCCTGCGCTCGTCAGCACGATGGCGGACGAAGCGCCTGTTTTGATGAACTCTCGACGATTCATAATGTTGCCTTTCGTTTGAAATTGATGGGAAGTTTTGTCGCTGCGAACTATAACCGAGCCTGCCCGTTTGAGTCGCGCGGACTCAGGCAGCGGCGAGAAAATTTTGTCCGGCAAAATCGCTCTGCAACTTTGTTCGTCCAGAATGTTTGCACTATAGTTCGCCGCGCGAACGGCAATGATCGAATCCTTGTACAAATTGCCCGCAATCAATTCGCATTTTTCTACCGAAGCTGTCCCACATTCTCAGTCTGAAGAAGAAATTGCGATCCAAGAAGAACTCACAATCGAAAGAGGTATTCATCCATGAGAAAGCTCCGCTCCGCGATGTATTTGTGTATCGTTTTTGCGATGCTCATTTTGATTTGGGCAACGCCGATGGGAACGAAACCCGGTTCGGCGGCTTCCAGCGCTGCCAGTCAGCAACCACCAAGCAAAGGAAAAATCAGAACCGGCGTTGATGCCGTAACTCTGGCCGTGCGCGATTCGGGAAACCAGTTGATTCGCATCACCACACGCAACGAAGAAGACCGCGAAGCTGCGCGCGAGCTTGGCACGGTGGTCGAAGATTACGGGACGTTTGTCGTTGTCGCCGTCAGCCGGGCGATGGTTCACGGCAAAGCCTTTGAGCAGGCCGACAAAATCGAAACAGGAATTCATTTGCCCGGCTTCAGTTTCGAACCGCTGACAGAATCCGCCGAACGCGCCTTTGCCGGAATCAACGGCATGGTCAAACCGACAGGTGACGGCGCGGATTATTACATCGTGCAGTTCGCCGCTCCGGCGCGTGACGAATGGTTGGCGGAATTGCGCACAGCAGGCGCGGAAATTTTGCAATACGTGCCGCATCAGGCGTTTTTTGTTTACGCCTCGCGCGAAGCGATGGCGACAATTGAAAATCACCCGCGCGTTCGTTGGACTGGTGCGTTCCATCCGCTTTACAAACTGTCTCCGCAGATGCGCCAGCTTGCGCTGACGCAATCCGCGACTGGTTCCAACGTCGGCCAGTTCGACATCTCAGTGTTCAAGCAGGTCAGTTTGGAAGCAGCGGCAACGACGGTTTCCGATTTCGGCGCCAGGATCAAACATCGCATTGTCTTGCCGGGGAATTACTTCAACGTCATTCGCGTGGAAATGGACGCCGGACTGATTTTGCCGATGATGCAAATTCCCGGTGTGATTACGATTGATCCTTACATTCAACCGACCAAAGAAGACGAACGCGCCGCGCACATCGTCGCCGGAAACTTCACCAACAACACGACGATTTCCGGGCCGGGATATGATTCGCTGACGCAATTCGGCGTGGACGGAACGAACGTCACAGTTGCGGTGGTGGACGATGGCGTAGGCATTCCGGGTGACGGCGGTTTTTATATCACTTCCGGCAACACAGTGAACGCGCCTTTGCGCGGAGCAACGGCTGGCGCGTTTGGGCACGGCCATCTGAACGCCACGATCATTGCCGGCGATTTGCCGTTTTCGTCATTGCTCGATCCAACCGGGCACAATTACGGACTCGGCGTAGCGCGCAAATCTCACATCATCAATGTTCCGCTGTTGCGTGGCGGGTATAACGGATCGGAAGCCGACACCTGTAACGACACTGTGACGACCAGCGCACCGAATGGAGTCACGGGATTTATTTCCAACAACAGTTGGGGAGCCGGGTTGAACGGCAATTCGTATGATTCCTTTGCCGCGCAATACGACGGTTTTGCGCGAGATTCGTCATTTGCGTCAACGATTGATCCGCTGTTGATTGTGTTTTCCGCAGGCAATCAGGGAACCAGCGGATTGACTCGTCCAAAAGTCGCCAAGAACGTCATCACCACAGCCAATTCCGAAAATCTGCGACCGGAACTGACCAGCAGCGCGAACAACCTTGACGATCTGGCTTCGTCATCCAGCCGTGGCCCTGCGTCTGATGGCCGTATCAAACCGGACATCACAGCGCCGGGAACTGGAATCAGCGGTGGTCGTTCTGGCACGGATACTCTGTTTGGCAACATTGACGCTCATCATCGCTGGAGCACTGGAACGTCGCACGCGGCTCCGCAAATTGCGGGCGCGGCGGCCTTGTTCACTCAGTTTTGGAAAAACGCCAACGGAGGCACGAATCCCAGCCCGGCGTTGGTCAAAGCCGCCATTTTGAATGGCGGTCAGGAAATGAGCGGAGCCAACGTCTCTGCTTCGATTCCGAACGGAGCCGAAGGCTGGGGACGGTTGAATCTGAAAAACGTCTTGAACACAGGCGTCGGCATCAAATATGTCAATCAAACCGCCGGATTGACCGCCAATGGCCAGGAGTTTGTGTACAACGGAACCGTTGCCACCAACATGCGCCATTTTCGCGCGACGTTGGTTTGGACTGATCCGCCGGGAGTTTCCAATCCCGCGTTGGTCAACAACCTCGATCTGGAAGTGACGGTCGGCGCGACAACTTACAAGGGCAATGTCTTCAGCGGAGGATTGTCGGCATCAGGCGGTTCGGCGGATACGATCAACAACGTCGAAAACGTCTGGCTGGCAACCGGTGTCGCAACGGGAACGCCTGTCACTGTTCGCGTTCGCGCCGCTGCGCTGAACGGCGACGGCATTCTGGGCGATGCGGATGTGACCGACCAGCATTTCGCTCTGGTCGTGTTCAATTTCAACGAAGGTCCGGCTTGCGATTTCACGTTGAATCCGACTTCGGCGAACTTTACTGCGGCGGGCGGCAGTGATTCCGTGGATGTGACGACGACAATGGAGTGCAATTGGACGGCGTCGAGCAACAACAGTTGGATTCAGATCAGCGGTTCTCCAGGTGCGCCGGGCAATGGCACGGTCAATTATTCGGTCTTAGCCAACAACGGGCCGGCGCGCAATGGTTCGATGACCATTGCCGGAATCAATTTCCCCGTCACACAAGCCAGCGGTTGCGCGGCCATTACCATCGCTCCGGCGATGTTGCCGAGTGGCGATGTCGGCATTCCTTACAGTCAAAATCTGATGGTTTCAGGCGGCACGCCCGGTTACACGTTGTCTGTCACTGGCGCTTTGCCGAACGGAATCAGCTTGGTCGGAACTTCGTTGACCGGCACGCCTACGACTGCCGGAAC